>Ga0137401_10000413_pt1 | contig 16462 bp, 9 predicted proteins | sample CZOMad1_1_16fung_FD_108286 | JGI IMG/M metagenome (GOLD analysis project Ga0137401, IMG submission 108286) | Vadose zone soil fungal communities from Angelo Coast Range Reserve, California, USA - CZOMad1_1_16fungal (Illumina Assembly) | ecosystem: Environmental > Terrestrial > Soil > Vadose zone...
CGATGCAGAACGACACGGCAGAATCGAAGCAGGCGGCTCCGGGTCGCAACGTCACATAGTTTCCGGCCGCATCGGTAATCGTCTGGTCTTCCTCGCCGGCACGCGCCCGGGGCCCCATGCCGATGTAGCCAGCCTCCTGATGGATGATGCAGTCCACGTCCGGCGGAAGGAACTCGGGAATCATCAGCGGAATGCCGATGCCAAGATTGACGACGTCGCCCGATGAAACTTCGCGCGCCGCGCGCTTCGCGATCAGTATCGATGCCTCGTCCATCAAGTGCCGGTCTCGACGTGAACTATCGCATCGACGAACACGCACGGTGTCACGACATCATCCGGGCGTAAGCTACCCGTGGGCACGAGTTCCTCGACTTCTGCGACGACATACTCGGCGGCCATCGCCATCAACGGATTGAAATTCCGCGCGGCATGGCGGTAGGTCAGATTGCCGGCGTGGTCACCGCGGTGGGCGTGGATGAGAGCGAGGTCGGCGCGAATGGCTTCCTCCACCAGAAACGTTTTCCCGCCGACATCGACGCGTTTCTTCCCACCACTGAGAATGGTGTCGATTCCCACATCGCTCAATATGCCGCCGAGTCCAGCTCCGCCGGCGCGCACCCGCTCCGCCAGAATCCCTTGCGGGCAGATTTCAGCCTCGATCTTGCCGTCGTTGATCATCTGGCCAAGCCGGCGATTAAGACCGATGTGGCTCATGATGACCCGCACCACCTGCCCGCCTGCAATCAGCCGGCCGACCCCGATGTCATCCTCGTTGCCGTCGCTCTTGATGATCGTGAGGTTGTTCACGCCCAGGCGCTGCACCTCATCGACTAGCATGAACGGGAAGCCACGCTCGCCGAATCCTCCCACCAGGACTCGCATACCGGACTGGACGCGCGCAAGTGCGTCTGCAAGCGTCCGCGTTTTGGCGATCCCAACTGAATGACTGACGACCGTCATGGTCCAGTGTCATCGTCGGGGAAAAAGGGTAGGAAATTGAAAATAAACGGATACCCCTTCGGAATGCCTTCGGTGTCGAGCTGCATCGCACAGCCCGGACAGTAGAATTCGCGCAGGATCATCCAGTCCGCGTCCGGCGCGTTCGCCGGCGCAAATATCTCGCCGTCCTGGGGATCGCGCTCGTAGATGAGCGCGTGCTCCTTCCAATTCGTATGGTATTCACAGAACTCGTGCCCGCAGGCGCACTTGACGATCCGCTCAGGGCCGCGCTTCACGATGAAGAGCCCCTCCTGCAGGCAGAGTTCGATCTTATTCTTCCACGGCACCCGCGCCTGCCACGCATGGATGACACGCTCCCGGCGGTCCGGGTCCTTGGTCTCCGACTGCAGCTCCCGGACCCGATCGAGGTCCATCCGGCCTTCGATGAGCTCCGCAATCTCTTGATCCAGAATGGGCATGACTCACCTCACCTCGAATTCGGCCGGCAGCTCCCAGAACGCGTAAAACTCGTCCCGAAATCTCCCCGGCTTGCCGAGAATGTCCTTGTAGAGATCACGCGCGACGGTCGGCAATTTGCCGCTCATGAGCTGCTCGCGCGCCTGTCGCTTATAGACGCGGGCCGGAATAGCGCGCTCGAGACGCCTGCAGCGAATCGCTTGGCGCTTAGCCTGGGTCGCATCCGGATCGACGTTGCCCTGCGAATCGATGGCGACGCCGTAAACTTGACCGGCCATCCGCGTTGAGATGACGCCATTGTCCAAATCGCGCTTGACAGAGGCTGGATCGCGCAGCAATACGTCGCCGAATCCACTGCCGTCGCCTCCTGGCTGAACGTAGACACTGAATGGCTCGATGGGCCGAGCGATGTAATTGCCGCCCTTCGCGATCTCCGCGTCGCCGCGAACCATGGTCAGAACGTTGGGTCGTGCCGGGTCTCCCTCTGAATTCGGCAGTGGTTCTTGTCGATCGATGAGTTCGCGCACGTTGGTATTGCGCACCACGTAGACCGTCGGCACGGGCGCCGGGTATCCGCCCATCAAGCCCGGCGCGGTGAAGATCGGGGCCCCACCGAACGACCCGAGTTCAAGCGACGGGACGTCGGGGGTCAGATAGGTCGAGTAGAGCCCGGCGCCACCCCGATAGCGGCCCGGTCCACCGCCATCGATGCGGATCGACCGGCCGATAAAAGTGAGCGGTAGTGCCGTCTCCCACACCTCGGCATCGCCTGAATCGCCCTCCGCGTTAAATTCCGCGATCGCAGTGTCGAGTCCGTCCATGAACGCGGTTCCGAACATTCCAGACGCGCACATCTCCATGTTCCAGCCCGCAAACTTGCGTCCGAACAGGTCGATGCCGCCGGCAATAACCGCGTTGACCTGAGCGTTCGACGCATGCACCTCTTCAAGGTAGCCGTTCGCGTAGTAAGCGCGGCTTATCGACTGGTTACAGGCGATTCCACCCGCGAAGGCCGGGCCCCATAGCGCCGTCGCATGGTAAATATCCGGCGGATTGCAGGCCGATCCGGCCGGTACGTAGTAGTCGAGAACCATCGCTGTTCCCTCGTTGTAGCGCGTGTCGTAAAACACATGCTGAATGAGGGAATTGAACAGGATACCTTCGAATAGGGGCAACGTGGCCTGTACGGGGTGTGCCCCGGCGGAGCTCATCCCGTCGGTATCGATAAACAAGGTACCGTCCGCCCGAATCGTGGTTTCTACCGGAGCATGCAGGAATGTCTTCAGCTCAGGCTGGTCTACGCCACGCCAACCCACGTCACGATACCGTCCCGGGTACAGCACGCGCCGGATCTTATCGACGGTCGCCCGCCTCGTGTCCTAGATGTACTCCTCGCTGACTACGAGGAAATACTGCTCGCCGTATTCTTCCATCAGCGAGTGGACCGCGTCGCGAATGAGCTTGACGCCTGCGAGCTTCGCCCGAGTGTCGAGAAGCCACCACACCGACGCACGCACGGAACGATCGACGAGAATCTCGAGATCCTTGCGCAGCAGATCGTTCTCACCGATCTTGGTGCAGGGCAGGTAGAGCCCCTCGTGGAAGCGGGTCTTCATCGAGATACCCATTCCGCCCGGCTCCACGGCTCCGACCTCGGACACATGCGACATTCCGCCTGCCCAGCCGATCAGCGTCCCGTCGCGGAACAGCGGAATGATCACTTGTTGGTCAGGTGCGTGGCCACCGCCGATGTACGGGTCGTTGTTAAAGAAGATGTCGCCCGGCCGGATCCCGACTTCGGTCTCGTAATCGTTGTCGATCATCCATTTGATCGCGCGCGACATGGTGCGGACGTGGACCATCAGGCCCGGTGACAGGCACACGGCATCACCTTCCGGCGTGTAGAGGCCGAGCACCGACTCACCCATCTCGCGCATCTCAGGTGATGCAGCTACCTGCTTCGCGAGATCACGCGCGTTGTTGATGTACTGGCTCAGCTTCGTATAAAACACCTCGAATTTGATCGGGTTCGACTCCTTGTGCGGGCACCGCTCGAGGTAAACCTCGTGCTTGTCGAACGCAGCGCGGCGCCGTGCGAGCGCCGTCTTGAGCGGGCTCGGGTCAACTCGAAGCGGTATCGCTTTGGGCGAAACATTCATGGAGCACCCTTATGCGGTTTTAAGCCAGAGCGTTAAAAGCTTGTCGATTTCAACGTACTGGTTGGGCGGTACGACGTAGGTTGTCGTGCGATCCTCGATGATGGCCGGACCGCGGATCACATTGCCGGCAGCAAGCCGCGCAAAGTCGTATACCGCAGTGTCATGCCAGTCGTTCCTGAAATGCGCCAGCCGCGAGGGCTTGCGTGCGGCATCTGAAGGGTCTGCCGAAACCAGCGGGTATTCACGCAGTCGAGGCCGTACTTTCGGCGAGGATGCCACCAGCCCGACGTCGGTGATGTGGAATCCTGCCTGCGGGAATTTCGCTGCGCGGGCGTAAGTCTGCTCATACTGACGCTCGAACGCCTCGATAATCGTGTCGAAATCTTGTGCTGACGAGGGCGCCCGGGTGTGGATAGGCACGATGAGATCATTGAGTTGCCGCCCGTAGCGCACCATCACTTGTGGGCGAAGTGTCACGGCGTCGGGCGCGAATCCTTCCGCCTTCATCGCGGCAATCGCACCGTCGCTCATCTCCTCGAGCACAGTTGCCAGGTGCCTGGCCGTCTCCACCTTGATCGCGGCATCGGGACTCGGTGGAACAATCAGATTGAGGGCCCGCGTGTAATGGTGCGCGTAGTCGGCGGAGGAGGAGCCAAATGCACTGAATGCACCCGAGTAGGGCAGCATCATGACGCCGGCCAGCTTGACGTTCTCCGTGTAGCCTGCGCAATGCGTCGGCCCGCCACCGCCAGCCGCTATCAAGGTATAGCTCGCCAGATCGAAGCCGCGTGCCTCGACGAGACCTACCACGGCGGTGCGCATCTTGGTGTCGATAATTTGCCGGATGCCCTCGGCGGCGGCCGTTACGTCGATGCCAAGCGGGTCTGCGATCATCGACTTCATCGCCGCCTGCACGGCCGACATGTCGCCGCGGATGCGTCCGCCCGCCAGGTAGTCGGGATTCAGATAGCCGAGCAAGAGATCGGCATCCGTCACCGTCGGGATCGTCCCGCCGCGGCCATAACATACGGGTCCCGGCGTTGCGCCTGCCGACTCCGGGCCGACCTGTAATCGGTTCGTCAACGGATCGATTCGCGCCATCGTCCCGCCGCCGGCGCCGATCGACAGAACTTCGATCATGGGCACGCCGAGAATCATCCGCGCCGCGGTGGGGTCGCGGCGAATGGTAATTTGACCATGATTGATCAATCCGACGTCGAATGACGTGCCACCGACGTCGGTCGTGATCATGTTATCGAGACCATACAGTTCGGCGAGATACCGGCCGCCCACCAGCGCACCGACCGGGCCGGAATGCAGTGTATCGACCGCCTTGACGTTGCTCGGCGAGGCGAGGCCACCGGACGACTGCATGACCTGCAGGCGGCCACCGAATCCACGCGTTCCCAGCCCGACCTCGATCTCCGCGAAGGCGCTGTGCGCTAGGCGCGAGGTGTACGCTTCGATGATTGTCGCATTTGCTCGCGACAGTTCCCGCATGACCGGGCTTACCTCTACGCTCGTGACTACGCGGCATTTGACGCCGCGCTCACTGATCATCTGCTCGGCAATTTCCGCAGCACGCCGCTCGTGCTCGGGTCGCAGGAAACTCCACAGGAAGCAAATGGCTATCGCCGCTACCGCCTGATCGAGGAGGTGGTCGACGGCGGCTCTAACATCGTGCTCGTAGATCGGGATCACCACCTTGCCAGCGCCATCCACTCGTTCGGTCACGCCGCGGATGCAGTTCCGGGGCACGATCGGGTTCAGATGCCTATGAGTAAGGGAGTGAATTCGATCGCGTCGATCGTATTCCGTCCAAGTCTGCTTGCCGCGCTCGATGAGAAGCAGGTGCTCGAAGCCGCGGGTGACGATCAGCCCGGTCTTCTCGCCACGGCGCGTCAACAGAGCATTGAGAACCGTGGTCGCGCCGTAACCGATGATTTTAAGTTCCGAGAAACCCTGACGACGCTCGATGTCCCCCGCGTCAAAGGCGTTTTCGATGGCCGCAAACAAACCGTCCGATATATCCTGCGGTGTGGTTGGCGCCTTGCCGATGACAAAGTCGCCATGTTCGTCAACCACGAACGCGTCGGTGAACGTGCCCCCGACGTCGAGATAGCAAAGCTCCTGTCGCGCTGTCCTGTCTTGGCCCACGGATCCTCTCCCCAATCGTGCATTTCAGCTGTTCAGAAAAAGCTCGAGCAGTCCGCGAGGGCGAGCTCGTCCCTGCGACCGGCCGCGATGCGCCACCGCGAGCCTAAAAGTGGACGGTCGCCGACACCCCGTAGGTCCGCGGCTCAGCCGGTACCGTGTAGTCGAGGCCGAGGCCGCCCTGGGACGGCTGCTGCGTCGGCAACACGTAAGTCACGTACTTCTTGTTGCCGAGGTTCTTGCCCCACAGGCTGATCGAATACTGGTTCGACGAGCCGAGCGACAGCGTGGCGCGGGCGTTGATCACCGTGTATCCGCCTTGCGCGATACGCTCGATGTTCAGCGGGTCGAAGTACTGCTTCGCAACATAGTTGGCGTCGGCGGACACGCGGAAGGGTCCGCCGAACACGGCGCCGACCCGCCAGTCCACCGTGCCGCTCATCGTCACCTTTGGCGACAGCGCGAGCTGGTTGCCCGACACGTCGACGGCGTGGACCACAAACTCGACGTACTTTGAGCGCTGGACGCCGACGTTGCCTCGGAGCTCGAGGTCCTTGGTGACCTTGGCGCGCAATTCGATCTCGCCGCCCTCGACGCGTGACTTCGGCGCATTGTCCTCCCGATAGAGCAGGACGCCGTTCGCCGTGAACGTGTCGAGGAACTGCTGGTCTTTGTAGTCGTAGTAAAAAAGCGCGGAGTTTAGCTGCAAGCGATGATCAAGGAGCTCCGACTTGACACCGATCTCGTAAGCGGTGAGTTGCTCCGGACGCGCGAAATTCACCTCCACCGGGTCGTTGAAGGCCTGGCTGTTAAACGCTGCACCGCGGTAGCCGCGGCTTACGCTGACGTAGTAGAGGAGCCCGGGCGCGGGCTTCCAGTCGAGCCCGACCTTGTAGCTTAGGTTGCTGGTGTCGTCGCTGCGTTCCGGCAGCGTGGCGCTCTGCGGGGCGATGCCCGGCTGGAAGTTGATGAAGGTGGTCGAGATGTACGGGATCGTCTGTGTCCACAGATCCGGCAGCGACGTGAAGCCGGTGGGCGCCGACGGGAGACCGCCCTCGAGCGCGAAGAAGTTCTTCACGGCCAAGTTGTCCTTCGTGTAGCGGACGCCGGCGTTCATGGTGACGGTCGGAGTCAGGTCGAAGGTCACGTTCGCGAACACGGCGCGGCTCTCGCGGATCTGGTCGTAGCTGCTGGCCTGGTCGAAGCCGTAGAGCGGCGTCGAGGATCCCGGCACAAAGATCGTGCCGGGGAAGGCGTCGAAGTAATGATACTCGTTCCAGCCATGGACGACGTCGTGCCCGAAATAGGCGCCCGCGAGCCACGTCCAGCTCTGGGTCTCCTGCGAGGCGATGCGCAGTTCCTCGGAGTAGGCGTTGACGGACGAGGCGTACGTGTCCGGGCCCCAGATCTGCGAGCCCACGCTCGCGTCATCGCCGATCTCGACCCAGCGGCCGTAGTCGTAGGCCGTGACCGACGTCAGCGCCGCATGCGGCGCGATCTTCCAGTCGACTTTGAGTGACACGCCGTCGTTGTCGATGACCTTGGCGAACGCCGTCTGGGCCGCGTTCTGGAAGAAGCTGATATTCGGGTTGTTTCCGGTGACGGCAGGCAGGATATTGGCCGGGCGGTCGCCATACGGCGTGCCGCGCGAGCGGCTGAAGGAGAACTTGAGCCGGGCCATCAGGTCGTCGTTGGGCTTCGCGAGCAGAGTGAAGCGGCCGGCGAGGGCGTCGATGCTGTTGGTCGCGGGGACGCCAGGCTCGATGCTGTCGAGCCAACCGTGGCGGTTGTCGTAGTACACGGCCGCGCGCCAGCCGAGTGTGCCATCGCTGATCGGGCCACCCACGGCACCTTCGGCGGTCCGGCCTGAGTAGTTGCCGATTCCGGCGGTGACGTAGCGGTCGTAGGCGTGCAGGTCCGGGTCGTGGGTGAAGAAGCTGATGGCGCCGCCGGTGGCGTTCTTGCCGTAGAGCGTGCCCTGGGGTCCGCGCAGCACTTCGACGCGGTCGAGGTCGAAGGTTTGCAACGCCTGCAGTGCCCCGACGCTCTTGTACACCTCGTCGACGTACATCGCGATCGGCGAACTCTGGTTCTGGCTGAAGTCGTTCGTCGTCACGCCGCGCAGCGAGAAGACGGGCTGCGCCTCCGAGCCGTAGGGCGACGAGAGCACGAGATTTGGCACCATCGCCGCGATGTCGCCGGCCTGTCGGATGCCGGTGCGCTCGAGGTCGCGCGAGGTGAATGCGGAGACCGCGACCGGCACGTCTTGCAGTTTCTCGGCGCGCCGCTGTGCGGTGACGACGATTTCCCCGAGAACGTCGTCGCCCCAGCTCGCGGGCGACGCAGCCATGAGCACTGCGCTAACCGCTGCTGCGAGCAGTGTCGCGCGCGACGCCGTCACCGGGCAGAGTCCGGTCTCCGAGATCTCCGAGCGAATCAGCCATCGACTCATGGGTCGTTCTCCTGAGTGGAAACGGGACGCACTAATGGTTAGGGGTCGCGTACCTTTCGTGCCGAAACTGTCGGAAGCGCGTGAGCGCGGCTAGCCAGCACCGCGTCTGAGAGAGTCGCGTACGTAGAGCCGTCGTCCCGCAGCCCGACGGTGCGCAGCCGTTGCCGGCTTGCTTCCGTGACTACGCCGTCTGCCGCCGTTAGCCCTCTTGTCATCTTTGTCTCCCTCAGAGTTACAACAGAAGTGCGTCGTGCCACATATCGGGAGCGAGCCACTCACGAGGCCTGGGTCTCTCGCGACCGCGGGTGCCTGACATCGCATGATGACGCTAGCATATCTCAAATATATTGTCCATATCCCTGTCTAATATCCGACGACTATAGTGGAGGTGCATACAGTCGGCTGGGTCCGGAATGCGTCATTGGTCTGTCCGATATGGGCACAGACTCGAAAACGCGATTACCCCCATCTAGGCTGCTATCTATGGGAATGTGACAGACTCGCGCCGCTGATCTACAGAACCAAGCAGCCGTTGAGCTTGTCAGCAACACCCAGGGTTATTTGAGGGACATTGCGTGAGGCGAAAACGTGGGCGATCCCCCCACGATGCGCCTCAAGCAGTCGACCGCGGGACCTGCTGGGAGCGCATTTTCAGCCTGCAAGGGGTCCCAGATACCTGCCGCTTACAAATGCCCGCGTCGCGCGCTGAATCGGCATGGTCAAATCGCGGTACGGAGAACCGCCAACCGGTAGGTATTCCTTTGATCAGGTGAATTTCAACCTCTGAACTCTTTTTTCAAGTAGTAGGAGTTCAGGATGTTGTCACCAACCCTTATATCTAGCCGCCGCGATCCCTGGAACAAGGGCGCGCTGGTCGGGCAAAAGGCGCCGCTTAAACTCAGAGACATTTGGGCGATTCGGGTTCGCCTTGAGCTCATCTGGCCACCGACAGTAAGTTGCGCGGCTGCGCATCTCGTGCAGCTACATCTCCGCGATGTTGCCCACGGCGATCGGATCGCCGCACGCACGATCGTCATGCAACAGAACCGAGCGGCCGGTGCAGTTCGAAATCACGGAGCCGATCCGAAACTCGGTCTTCGCCTGGATTCGGCACGCGGCACTCAAGACCGAGGATTGTCTGTTTCCAAGCCGGTTACGGCTACCCCCCATCGACCCCTACCCGACGATCAAGAGTGGCAGCTTCGGAGCGGGAAGTTCAACGAGTCTCTCAGTAGCGCGCGCACGCTGCGGGGACAAACACTCATGAGCCCTTGGGGCCTGCGTTCAGTTGGCGTTGGTACTCCGCGGCATCGAAATGTCCTTTCGACTCCGCAATCAAGCCGTCGGGGCCAAACCGCCACTCTTCGAACCCGCTGATCCGGACAAATTTCCCGGTACCGCCGGGACCAGTGTTGGTTCCGGTCAGCGTCCAGTGGTAGGTAATCTCTGTGCCCTTCACAGTGAGGCTATCCATCTTGACCACAAGATTGGGAAAAGCGGTCATGAATCCCTGCACGGAGCTGGCAATCGCCGTCCGGCCGGTGGCGGGGGCTCCGTCGTTGATTTTGAGGGATCCTTGATCTGCGAAGAATGAGGCCACGCTCGCAGCGTTTTGGCTGCACCAGGCGGCCGTGTATCGGGCTCCGAATTCGTTCAGCTTAGTCGAATCCATGAAGGTCCTCTCCGATGTGCAGGCGGTCATAGCGACAAGGAAGAGGCCCAGCAAGCTTAGTCGAGGCGCCACAGCGTATCGCCAAATCGCGTGATTCATTTCACCACTCCTAACTATGCCGGTCGGCACCAAAATGATGTTAACGATTGCTGCCACACCGATCCTATGGTCCCGGTTGACCCCGCGCAGCCGGTCGTGAGCGTTGACTACCCCACCAAACGCCGCAGCGGTCCCATAAATTTCTCGTAATTGCGCCAGCGGCCGGCCGAAGCGGAATGAATTTTCTGCCGGACCTGCCACTTGCTAGAAGTAATTACGACGCGGTCCGTCTGATGAAAATCAAGGCACTTCGGATCCCACGGTAGACCGATGAAATCCAGCCCGCCGGGTCCAACCCTCCTGATCTTCGATCAGCGCCTCGTAATGAATTTCCAGCAGCGTCGTCGCGGGAAGGGCCGCGCGCCAGTGATCCGCAAGCCGGATATATTCGCTGTAAAAGTGCGCGAGGTCGTCAAAATCGTTCGCGTACGGGCGCGCCAATCTCCCGCGGATCGAGCATTTGCGGCGCAAACACCGCGGCGGCGGCTACCCGTCCGCAGCAATGCTTGTATTTCTCGCCGCTACCGCAGGGGCACGGATCGTTGCGACCTGGTTTCATGTGCACCTTCTGCGTCGCGGTAGTGCTCGAGCGCATCACCGAGGGCGTTCTTCAGCGGCTCGAGCCAGGGTCCGAAATTCCTCCACTGATCGAGTCCCTCTCGATAGATGGCCTGGCGAACCTGCTCCGAGCTGGCAGTGCGCACGCTGCGCTTCGTCTCGTGGAACAGCAGGCACTGGGGTTCGAAGTCGAGCTCGCAGAAATCAAGCATGCGCCGCACGCTGCCCTCCAGATCATCGACGACGTCCTCGTGATGTACGCGCAGAACGGATCCGGGAAGCGCACGATCCCAATGCCGCATCAGCTCAAGGTAGGTCCGATAGTAACGCGCGATATCGTCGATGCTGTAGGTGAACTCCTGACCGTTGGCAAATAGCTGCTTCAGATTGCTGAAGCAGCACGCCATCGGCTCACGCCGCGCATCGATGATCCGCGCATTCGGCAGCATCAGGTGAATCAGCCCCAGGTGCCGGAAGTTGTTCGGCATCTTGTCGATGAAGAAGGGCTTACCGCTGCGGTAGATCCGGGTGTCGGCAAGATACTTCTCGCCGAGTTCCATGAAATCCCCGGCATTCATCCGCGCCAGGATTCGCGGGTAGCGGGGATCACTCGGATCAGGGTCACGGCCGCGAAGAATGCTGACGAGCTGCTGCACGTTCGGGAGTTCCTGCGTGCCCTCCACCTTCGAGTGTGAAGCGAGGATCTGTTCGAGCAGCGTGGAGCCCGAGCGCGGCAGGCCGACGATGAAGATGGGATCGGGGCTCGGTGCCCCCCAGCCCCGGCGACCGGCGAAAAACTCGCCGCTGCAGACCGCGATCTGCTGACGCGTATTGTTCTCGATGATTTCGGCGCGATACCTGGTTTCCACGCGCTTGAGGCTGTTGCCGAGTTCGTAGCAGTGGAGGGATTCCGCAAACTCACCCTGGTCCTCGAGCGCCTTAGCGAGTGCAAAACAGAGGTGATACCGGTCGACGGCCCCGGTAGTGGGCTCCGCCAGGGCGGCGCGCATCCGGGTCAGCTCTTCGTTCGTGAAGCGGTAAGTCTTCAGGTTGGCCAGACTCCAGTAGGCATCTCCGAAGTTCGGCCGACACTCGGCCGCCCGGCGGTAGGAATCGATGGCTTCCTCGCGCTGCCCGAGAGTCTTCAGCGCATGGCCAATCGACAGATGCACTTCGGCATCCTCGGGCTTCCCAAGGAGCAGCGTCCGGTAGAGCGCGATCGCGCGCTGGTGCTCGCCGAGTCCGACGGAATTCGCGGCATACAGCATCCGCAACTGCCGGCTCTCGGAATCACCCTTCAGAAGGCGGTCAAGCTCGCGGCGCGCCTCCTGATGCCTGTACAGCTCGACGAGCACTCCCGCGTATTCCTGGCGCGCAGCGCGATAATCGGGCGCCAGCTCGAGGACTGCCGCCAGCAGCAGCTCCGCGTCGTTGAACACCTTGCGCGCAATGCCAATCCGGGCGAGCAGCCGCATGGCTTCGATATGATCGCCAGCTTTGAGCAGATAGGCACGCACCAGTGGCTCGGCGACGTCCAGGTCGCCGTCGGCAACCAGCCCGGTGGCCGTCACGACCTCTTGCGGCACGTTGCGCAGCGTCGCCACATGACTCGCCGCAATCGCGGCGTTGTCGGCCTGCCCCGTCATGCGATAGAGGCCTTCGAGCATGCCCCAGCTGCCCGGCAGGGCGTGATTGATATTCACCGCCGTCTGGAACGCCTCAATCGCCGGCGGTGCCTGCCTGAGCTCGACGAAGCAGCGCCCACGCTCCTCATAGAGGCGACTGAAGCGCGGATGATGACGCTCCAGAAGCGCGAGCGTCTGCAGCCCCTCCGGGATCCGGGCCAGATACCTCTGGGCGATTGCCCTGAAGAGCAGCACGTCACGGTGCGCGGGAGCTTCCGCGAGCAGCGCCTCGCCTGCGGCCAGCGCCTCGGAAAACTTCTGCTGCCTCAGCAGCGCGCGTATCCGCGATACTTCGAAAGCGATCGCTGCGGCCGTGTTGGCGTGCGTAAAATCCATGCGCTTTCACAATAAAGGGGGGGACACTTGCGTCTGCCCTTCATTTCGCCGCAACCGCCCCGGGGCCGGCCGGCAGCAACCGCTGCTCAGAACTTATAATCGAGCTGGAACGTCAGCACGCGCGGACGCAGTGGAATTGTCGCCTTGATGAACTGACCGGACGAAATGTTCGTGGCCGCGTCAGAGTTCGTCAGGTTACTTCCGGTGATCTGCGCCACCCAGTTGTCCTTCGCCACGCCCAGCGCCCCATCATAGATTGTGTATCCGGGTATCGTGTAACGCTCCGTCGTCGTGGTCGGAGGATTCTGTGACGGACTGTTGCCGTCCGGGAAACTCGCGGGCTGGTTGCTCATTGAAGCGATATGGCTGGCACCCACCCATGCGAACGGATGGTAGGCGCCGGCCGTGAGATCGTAACGCGCCCGCACGTTGAACATGAGAGATGGTGAGTACGCCGGCGACGTGCCGAGTGCACCGTACGGATTCGAGTAGGGCACGCCTTTGATTTGCGTGATGCAAGTACCGATCGGGGTGGGGTTTCCCGCCGACACAATGTTACTGCGCAAACAAGGCGCGTTCGTCTGCTCCGCGTGGTTCCACGAACTCGATCCCTGCACGGTGAGCCCATCGGTGACGCGCGCCACCAACTGCAGCTCAAAGCCCTTGGTCGTGTAGGTCGCGCCATTGACGACGAAGATCGTGTTGCCAAGATTCACCGGGTCGAACAACGACAACTGCACGTCGGTCCACTTCATGCGGTACGCGGATGCGTTCAGCAACACCCGATGGTCCAGGAATTCGGTCTTCAAGCCGACCTCATTATTGATCAGGTTGTCGGAGTGATAACCTGCCGGCTTGTCGAACTGCTGGGTTCCACTGCCCGTGAACTTAGCCACCGCTTTAAGGATGACGGTACCATTGGAGAGCGAGTCGGTGCGATTGAAGCCACCCGGTCGGAAACCTTGCGAGAAGGTGTAGTACGCCATGATGTCCGGAGTGATGTGCCAGGTCAGGTTGGCGCGCTCGCGGTTTCCGCTTTCGCTATTGGACAGGTTGATGGGGAAACCGCATCTCGCCGCGGCAGTGCAGACCCCATTCAGATGATTGACGGGCAGCACCGAGCCAGTATCCGCGGTGAACCACTCCGAGCCCTCCTCGAACTCGTTGTAGTTGTAGTGACGGATGCCACCGGTCACCGTCAGCATCTTCGGGATGATGTCAAAGTCGAGAGAGGCGAAAAACGCGGTCTGCTTGTAGCCGCGCTGCGAATCCACGCCGAACGCGTTGTTCAGGTTCGTGCGCAGCCTGGGATCGGTCGCAAAGGCACCGGGCACGGGGCCTACGGCCGAGACGCAGTCCGGGCCCCCGGCCAGAGCCTTCGCGAGGTTCGCCTGGTTGCACTGCGGGATGCTCATATAGTTGAGGTCCACCTGGTCGTCGATGACGAACTTCTCCCAGTAAGCGCCAAAGAGGCCGCGTAAACGGTAGTCCTCATTGGTGCTGACGCGTAACTCGTGGCTCTGGTGCTGGTTCTGTACGCGATCGTGCCAATTGCCGACCGGCGCGTAGCACTGCAGCTTATGGCCGGCCAGCTGCGGGTAATACGCCGGGCCGAATAGTGCGCCCGGGGCGCCGATACAGCCGTAGTAGTACGCGGCGTTGGCACTGCGCACGTAGTTGGAATAGTCCTGCTGCTCGTCGATGTGGCGGACCATGTAGCTGCCGGCGTACACGGCCTTCAGGTCGCCAATCTTGCCGCTGAGCGTCCAGGCCGTGCTCTCGTAACGGTCTTTGTTGTAAGCCGGCGTGAAAGCGGTGATCTGGTTATGCGCCAGGGCGGCGCCATCCGTGGCCACGGGATAGGCGTAGGAATAGCCGTCCGCACGCATGTCCTGATAGTTCTGCTGAATGAGCAGGTTCCAGTCGTCGTTGATCTTATAGAGTCCTGAGAGCCGAAATCCCTGTACGTCGACCGGGTTACTGTTGGTTTGCAGTACATTGTAGTTGTTGGCAGTCGGGTTTCCCCCGCTCACAGCTGCCGGCGAGCCGGGAAGAAAAGCGATCGTCGCGGGCACGTTCGAGATGTAGCCACCGCGATGGTCGGAGAAAATCACCGCGCGCACAGCCAAGGTATCCGCGATCACCGGGAGGTTGAGCACTGCATTGAGGTTGCTGTTATGGTCGCCGCCGCTGGCCGTGATGCCGTAGCCCGCAGTAACGCTGCCTTCTGTGACATCCAGCTTCGGCTTGTTCGTGATGTAGCGAATTGCACCTGCCTGAGCACCACCGCCAAAGAGCGTGCCCTGCGGGCCCTCGAGCACTTCGACGCGCTCCATGTCGACCATGTAGACGTCGTTGTTGCGGTTCGGGAACTGCATCGACTGGTCATCCAGATACAGCGCGACGTTAGGGAACGGTCCAACCGTTCCCTGCAACTGGTTGCCGAAGCCGGAACCACCCAGACCACGCATGAAAACATTGCCCGTGCCCGGGCCGTTTCCGCTGGAGGTCACGTTCGGGGTGTACTTCAGCAGATCATTGAAAGTGGTCACGTTCAGCTCTTTCAGCTGCGCGCCGGTAATCGCCTGGATCGTGATCGGCACGCTCTGGATGTTCTCGGACCGGCGCTGCGCGGTGACGGTCACCTCCTGCAGCTCACCCGAGGTGGCGGTGGTAGTGGCCGTATCGGCTGGTGCGGCAAAGACCATCGCTGTGTTCGAGGCACTCAGTATTGCCGCCACGGCCGCAGAAATCTTCGGATTAGCCTTCATCGTTGGCCCCTGACGGGTGGTTGTGTATTCCCTGTCGGAAGCGTGCTAGCGAAGCTAGCCAGCACCGCGTTTGAGAAAGTCGCATACGTAGAGCCCTCGTCGCCCTGCCCGACGATGCGGTCGCCACCAGCCGTTGCCGGCTTGCGTCCGTAACTACGCCGTCTGCGGCCACTAGCCGTCTTGTCATCTTTGGTTCCCCCTAGAGTTGCAACAGAAGTGCGTCGTTCCACAGACCAGGGAGCGAGCCACTCACGGGTCTTTGGTTCCTCGAAGCCGACGGTGTCTGCGCATACTCTAGTCATATCTACGATATATTGTCAATATCCTCCGCCGTAACCGTATCGTTTTGTCGTAGTAGGACTGAACCGCTCCGACTACCGCGAAGACGGACCGCGAAGTGTGCGGCTTCGATAAAGGCCCAAGACGCCGCACATCTGATCGGTCACGAATGCATCAATCTTCGTCTGCCGACCCATGGTGGCTTGTACGCGTGGGAGTTCGAGAAGGGTGGCCGCGAGGTTGAAGGTGCGTGTCGAACGTCAGCTCGTCTTCAACGTGACCGACCAGATGCTCATGCGGCACTCGCCGGATTCGGCTTGGCCTATGTGCCGGAGGACCTCGTGGAGCCCATCTTGCCAAAGGGCGTCTCAAGCGGGTGCTTGAAAACTGGTGTGCCACCTTTCCGGGATACCACCTCTATTACCCGAGCCGACGCCAGGTCGTCACCAGCCTTCGCCCTGCTGGTCGATACGCTGCGATATCGGGGTTGACGCTGCGAGCCAGGGTGCGCCCGTAAAGGCCGCTCGGACTCCGCGAATCCTGGTTCGGTGAGTACGTATTGGGAAGAGCGTGTTAGCCCCTCTATTTGCGCTTATAAGCGCGGTGCGGCCGACGGTTCAGCTTGTAGCGCCTACTTGGAGGAGAATTCAACATGCGAGCCTTCATTGGGTCGAAGCTCCTATCGAGCAGAGTGGCTCAGCCCAGCACAAAACCCTTTGAGATTTACGACGCCCGCCTCCCCGGCTTCACATTGCGCGTGCAGCCCACGGGGGTCCGTTCCTACTACGCCCGCCTGGGGCGCAATCACCGGATTGCATTGGGCAAGGTCGGCGCCGTCCTGCCAGACGAGGCGCGGGAAAAGTGTCAGAAGGTGCTGGGCA
>Ga0137401_10000414_pt1 | contig 16435 bp, 11 predicted proteins | sample CZOMad1_1_16fung_FD_108286 | JGI IMG/M metagenome (GOLD analysis project Ga0137401, IMG submission 108286) | Vadose zone soil fungal communities from Angelo Coast Range Reserve, California, USA - CZOMad1_1_16fungal (Illumina Assembly) | ecosystem: Environmental > Terrestrial > Soil > Vadose...
ATCGTTATGGTGGCCAGCCGCTTTGAACAGATTCTGAATTACGTGGTGTCCGTAGACGTGGTGTTCTTCGCGCTGACGGCTGTGTGCGTATTTGTATTTCGCAGCCGCCATCGCCGGAAATCAAGGGGCGACTTCTTTCGCATTCCTGGTCATCCGTTTACCACTCTGTTCTTCATCGCCGCTTGTTGCGTGATTTCATTTAGTGTCGTCTATAAGGAGCCACTAAACACGGCAATCAGTCTTGGGATCATGTTGGCAGGCTTGCCGGCGTATTTTGTTTGGGCGTGGTTGCGAAAGCGACGAGCAGGGACGTCCGTGAACTTGTCGAATTGATCTCTTAAGGACTGGGAATTAAACGATGCTTTTTAACGCAAAGAGCGCAGAGGTTCTCGCAGAGGGACGCAAAGGCTCTCCCCCTGCGTTCCTTTGCGATAGACTTTGCGTACTTTGCGTTTAGGCTTTTCCGGTTGACGAAAAAATGAATACGCAATCCAGCTACATGAATTGGGCCAAGACGCGCCCGACGGTGAAATACGATCTCGCGCTCAGCGGCATTCTCAATCTGCCCTTCGCTGAGTTGGGGGCGAACATAGACGATCTGGATCTTAACGGCGATAACCCTTACGGCTATCGTCCTCTGATCGAGGCGTTGGCCGCGCACAGTCAGGTTTCTCGTGACTCTGTGGTAACGATTTCGGGCGGCACTTCGATGGCGAACCATCTGGCCATGGCCGCAGCGATCGAGCACGGCGACGAGATTCTGATCGAGGAGCCGACGTACGAACCAATTCTTGCGCTCGCTGAATATTTCGGAGCTAAGGTTAAACGATTTCCGCGTTCTTTCGAGAGCGGCTATCGGATCGAGATTGAGGAACTTGCGAAACGGATTACGCCGAGCACGCGTCTGATCGTGCTGACGAACATGCATAATCCGAGCAGCGTCCTGGTTGAAGAGAAAACCCTGCGGCAGATTGGGGGACTGGCGAAAGACGCCGGCGCGCGGGTGCTGGTCGATGAAGTTTATCTGGAGGCGATGTTTGAGGCAGCACCGCCATCGTCTGTCCATCTCGGTCCTGAATTCATCGCTACGACCAGTCTGACCAAAGGATACGGACTGAGTGGACTGCGTTGCGGATGGATTATGGCTGAGCCTGACATGGCGCAGCGGATGCGGTTGCTGCACGATGTGTTTGGCGCCGTGGGACCGCAACCTTCGGAACGGCTCAGCGTGGTGGCGCTGACAAATCTGCCAAAGTTCATCGATCGCGCGAAGAAGATCCTGGAGACCAATCGCGCAGTGTTGAATGACTTCCTCGATACCCGAGAAGAGCTGCAAGCTGTTCGCACTGAGACGGGCACTACTTCGTTTCCGCGGCTGCTGAAAGGACGCGTCGAAGATCTCTCCGACTCGCTGCAACAGAAATACGATACAGCCATCGTGCCGGGACGCTTCTTTGAATCGCCGCAGCACTTTCGCATTGGGATGTGCGCCGAGCCGGAGCTGTTCAAGATAGGGGTAGAAAGACTGGGCGCGGCTTTGGATGAGTTAGGCCAGGTGGAACCAGATTGAGTATCCAACAAGGTCACGGAAGCTCAATTCTTTGGAGTGCGGCGACTTGTCGCCGCTTTGGTCTGCGGCGGCTCGACGCAGCTTACTTCACGTAAACTCCAGCCTAAGATAGTCGCGACAAGTCGCGATGGACAAAGCGCTGACAAGTCAGCGCACTCCAAAGAGTTGGCGCTGACATCTCAATTGGCCGTCGACGACGTGAAATGAAAATTAACATCATTGGTGGCGGCCCAGCCGGCATGTACTTCGCCATCCTCATGAAGAGCGCCGATGCCGCGCACGAAATCACCATCTATGAACGCAACGGCCCCGACGATACATTTGGGTGGGGCGTCGTGTTTTCCGGCAAGACGCTTCGGAATTTGCGCGCTGCCGATGAGACCTCGCACGGCGAAATTACGCGGAACTTCGCAGCCTGGGACAATGTCGATGTAGTTCATCGCGATCAGAAGGTCTCGATACACGGCAACAGCTTTACCGGGATCGCTCGTCTCCGCCTGCTCAAAATCCTGCAGCGCCGCTGTGAAGAACTCGGCGTGGTTATTAGGTTCCGGCAGGAAGTCACAGACATCGATTCGCTGAAAGCAGAGTGCCATTTGCTGGTGGCCGCAGACGGCGTCAACAGTTTTGTCCGACAGAAATTCAAAGATCAGTTCCGGCCCGACCTCAGCGTGCGCCCGAACAAATATATTTGGTACGGCACGAAGGAATTATTTCATGGCCTGACGCTGACCTTTCGTGAATCCGCGGCCGGTGTCTTTGCGGCGCATTCGTACAAGTTCGATCAGACAACCAGCACCTTCATCGTCGAATGCGATCCGCAGACCTGGAGCGAAGCTGGCTTTGCCGAAATGTCTGATGAACAAACCCGTGCATATCTCGCGGAAGTATTCCATCCGGACCTGAACGGACAGCAACTGCTTTCAAATAAATCAAAATGGCTCAACTTTCTGCTGGTGAAGAACGGGCGCTGGAGCTTTGAGAATGTCGTGTTGCTCGGGGACGCGTTGCACACGGCGCATTTCTCCATCGGTTCAGGTACCAAGCTGGCGATGGAAGATGCAATTGCGTTGAAAGAGTCTTTCGATCAAACGTCCGGGGTGGCTGAGGCTTTGCAGCGATTTGAAACTACGCGCAAGCCAGTGATTGAGGAATATCAGGCGGCGGCTCAAGAGAGCATGGTTTGGTTTGAGAGGGCTCGGGACTATATGCACCTGATGCCCCTTGAGCTTGCATACGTGTTGATGACGCGAAGTGGGAAAGTGGATCGGGAAAGTTTGCGGCGGCGCGATCCTAAGTTTGTGGCGAGCTACGAGAGGTCGCGCAACCCGTCTGCTGGGAGCGCGGACGTCTCATCCGCCTGAGCGCGACAGCGCGCCGACTCTTTCACAACTGAGCGCGCTGCGCACGCTGTGCGGACAAGGGCGTCCGCGCTCCCAGCGTTCGCGTTACGTTTTCCATCCAGGTGCCAGCAGGCGTCGCCGCCCATCACTGGCGATCGCAATTCCCGGTTCATCCAGCTCTTTCCGATCCCAGAGCTTGCAGGTCACTTGCCTGTGCGCCTGATCCAGAGCTTCGCAGTAGTTCGTGTAAGTGCAACGGCGGATTTCATCACCGCGACCGAGCTTCACCTTAATGAACCAATCGGGATCGGCCAAAGCCTGTCGCGCCAGGCCGGCAATATCCGCCTGGCCGTTTTGCAGAATTGCTTCAGCTTGTGCGAATGTCGTGATGCCGCCCGTGGCAACGATCGGCGTCCGGAATCCGGCAGCGTTCACTGCTTGCTTGATTCCTGCGACTAAAGGCACTGAGCGTCCAAACGGACCCCGTTCATCAGACAGAGTTGTCGGCATGCATTCATAGCCGCTCTGACCGGTGTATGGATAGACGGCCTGGCCAATCTTTGGTTGCTCGGCATCCTCGAACTTTCCGCCCTTCGAGATCGAAAGATAATCCATCCCGGCTCTCGCGAATTCGACGCCGAAATAAACTGCGTCTTCGATCCGGTTGCCGCCGGCGATCACTTCATCGCCGAGGAAACGCGTCCCAACTACATAACCATCGCCCACGGCTTCGCGCACGGAGCGATAAACTTCGAGCGGCAGGCGCACGCGATTTTCACGTGGCCCGCCATAACCATCTTCGCGATTATTGAGCGCGCTGAGAAAGCCGGCCATGGTGTACGCGTGCGCGTAATGCAGTTCGACGCCATCGAATCCCGCTAGCCGCGCGCGGCGCGCGGCGCCGGCAAAGATTCCAGGCAGAACTTGTGGCAAATCGCGAATGTGGGACAGATGGGTGTCAGTGACGCGTTCGCGATATCCGAGGCGCAGCGATTCGAGCTCCCGCTGGCTCAGCACGCGATCGAGGACACTGTCGGGCGCTTCGCAAAGAAACGTGCGGATCTTTGCTTCGCCCTCACCGACCCAATTCGAATCTTCGGTGATCTCGGCAATCGTCTGGCGATGGTCTTTAGTGATCGCAAGAAAGCGCTGAAAATATTTTGAGGGATCCGGCCGGCGCTTGACCGCCAGAAAATCGATGATCTGAATGAAAAGTTTGGTGTGACCCTGGCTCGCTTCGCGCACCGTGTCGACCAGTTTCCGTAGTCCGGGCAGGAACCGATCGTGACTGATTCGCAGGAGCGGACCGCTGGGAATATCGCGAATGCCGGTGGCTTCGACGACCAAAGCAGCAGGCTGGCCCTCGGCGAACCGCCGGTACCAATCGAGGTTGGCTTGGGTGACAAAACCATCTTCAGTCGCTCGCCATGGAACCATCGCGGGCACCCAGGTCCGGTTCTCCAATTCGAGCGAACGGATCTTGATGGGTTGAAACAGAAGCGAGTTCGCGGCTTCTTTCACGGAGGGCCAGCGGGCGTCAGGAATCTGATGCTTGATGGGATTTGCGAACTTCCACATTGAGATCACTTTAACATGCCTAAAGAGGCTAAGGGGTAGCGGCTTGCCGCCTGATGTGCGGAAAGGCTTTGCCTTTCCGCTGATTGGCGAAAAGGCGAGAGGCTGCGCCTCGACCAAGCTTGGGCGTAGCCCCAAATACAAAGAGCACTTGCCGGAAGGGCTAAGCCCTTGCGCACATCAGGCGGCAAGCCGCAACGGAATTTGAGGCGTCTCTGTGTTAAATTGCTTCTGCACCCAACATGGAGAATCTTTCTTGACCGATGACCTTCTTAAATGGCGACCTGAGTTTCCGATCCTGGAAAGAGCGGTCTATCTGATTTCGCACAGTCTGGGCGCGATGCCGCGCGCCACCTGCGAACGCCTGCATGAGTACGCTGACATTTGGGCCACGCGGGGAGTACGCGCCTGGGCCGAGGGTTGGTGGAACATGCCGGTGACGGTGGGCAACGAAGTCGGGCGCATCATAGGCGCCGATCCTGAAACGGTCGTGATGCATCAGAACGTTTCGATTTGTCAGTCGCTGATTCTGTCTTGTCTGCTGCCGTTGCCGGAGAATTCGAAACGCCGCAAGATCGTTTATTCCGAACTCAACTTTCCGTCCGTGATGTACGTGTACGAAGCGCACGCGCGCGCGCACGGCCTGCGCATCGAAACCGTAAAGTCTGACGACGGTATCACGGTGCCGCTGGAGAGAATGCTGTCTGCGATTGATGAAGAAACGCTACTGGTCCCTATCTCGCATGTGCTGTTCAAGAGCGCGTTCCTGCAGGACGCGCAAGCGATCACTCGACGCGCGCACGAAGTTGGCGCCATGGTAGTGCTGGACACTTACCAATCGGCGGGCACGGTGCCGTTCAGCGTGAAAGACCTGCGGGTGGATTTCGGTACAGGTGGTTCCGTGAAGTGGCTTTGCGGCGGGCCGGGTGCGGGATATCTTTACGTGCGTCCGGATTTGATTGATCGATTGGAGCCGAAGACTACGGGATGGATGGCCCACGAGCAACCATTCGCGTTCGAGAGTGAGCTGCGTTACGCTCCGAATATCACCCGGTTTCTGCACGGATCGCCGGCGATTCCGGCTCTGTATGCGGCGCAGTCCGGCTATGAAATCATAAATAAGATCGGCGTGGACAAGATTCGCGAAAAAAACATGCGGCAGACTCAGCGCTTAATCGAGCTGGCCCAGGAGGCAGGTTTTCGGGTAACCAGCCCAAAGAATCCGGCGCAGCGCGGCGGAACGATAACGGTTTGGAACGACAACGCGGCCGCGATCACGAAAGAGTTGATCCGCCGCGAATTCATTGTTGATTATCGTCCCGGCGCGGGCGTGCGCATCTCGCCGCACTTTTACACGAAAGACGAAGAACTGGAGCTGGTCATCGCCGAGATGAAAGCGATTCGCGACGCGAAGTCTTTTGCGGGAAGCGAAAAGGTCGAGGCGGCCTTCTGAGAATTACTTAATGGAGCGCGGGCATCCTGCCCGCACTGAGCGCGACGGCGCGAACTATGACTCGTTAAGATATCAATTTGAAAAACTGAGCGTGCTGCGCACGCTGTGCGGGCAGGATGCCCGCGCTCCGGAAACATGGCAGATAACCAAAGTAAAGACGCACCCCTCTCATACAACAAATACCTGCGCGTGCCCGAACTCATCGACTTGCAGTCATGCCTGTCGACTCCGGCGCACCACGATGAATTGCTTTTCATCACCGTGCACCAGGCTTATGAACTCTGGTTCAAGCAAATTCTGCACGAGATCGACGCTTCGATCGTGCTGATGAAGGAAGACCGGGCCGTCGAAGCCGCCCATGCGCTCCGCCGCATCGTGGAAATTGAAAAGCTGCTCATCGCCCAGATTCATATTCTCGAAACCATGAAGCCGGTCCGCTTTCTCGGCTTTCGAGACGAACTGAATCCCGCCAGCGGCTTTCAGTCGATGCAATTTCGCGAAATTGAATTCTCTTCCGGTTTGAAAGATAAAGCGATTTTGCAGGCGTTCGCCGGCGACGACTTCGCCTTCCAGCGACTGCAGGCCCGCATGAATTCGCCTTCGCTGTCCGACGCGTTCTTCGCGTTGCTGCGTCGTCACGGCTTCGACAGTCCATCGAGCGAATCGCCACGTGACGCGAAGGAGCGGCGCAGCAATTATGGTAAGCGGCAACGCGCCTTAGTCGAATTGCTCACGCACGAAGAGCGGTTCTCTAAAGAATCTCAACTTGCCGAAGGATTGATCGAGCACGATGAATACTTCTCGCTCTGGCGATCGCATCACATCAAAATGGTCGAGCGCATGGTTGGCTCCAAACCCGGCACCGGAGGTTCAGAAGGCGTCGGATATCTGCAGAAGACGCTGGACAAGAAATTCTTTCCCGAGCTGTGGGACGCGCGTACCTACCTGAGCAGTAAACACGAAGCCGAAGGCTGCCCGTTTGCGCAGACCTGAAACGCGGTCGAAGGTTTCGGTACAGAACCCGGAGTGGTAGCGACGGGGTCCGGGCATCCAACTGAGTGGTCGAGAAAAAAACCGCTCGCCTTGAAATCTGCTCCCTTTCCAATCGTTACAAGTGACCTCATCATGCAGAGTTGGGTGGGCTTCTTGAAGCCTTGCCTGCACTCGGATCGACCCACTTCTGTGGATCACTTCACGACAAATTGAATAGATCGATTTTTCGAAAGCCGCTCTATCACCTCCGCCTGCCTTCCGGTCACAAACTTTATCCCACAACTTGATGAAGCTCGTACTCTGTTCAGAGTCCCCCTGGCCTGTTCGGCACACTGAGAATTCTCGAGTGAGGTGCGGGCATGAAAATACGATGGTGGTTGAAGTTCACATGTGCGTTTGTATTTCTCGCCTTGATCAGTTGCGTGGAGCAGAGGGTGCTGAGCTTCTCAGCTAATGAAAAACATGCAAGTCCTGATTCGCTGGAACTGCTGCCTCTGTCAAATCCAGCGAAGCCCACGGAACTGGAACAGGCTTATCTGGATTCGTTCAGCATCCTGAAATATAAAAACTCCTGCAGCGAGTTCTATGGCGGCTCAGCAGCGATCGCGGCGCTCAACGAGCTGGCTCAGCAGATGAAACCAACGCGGCTGGATCGCCGGATCGGCATTCGCATGACGGGGGATACGACCATCATCACCAGCGTGGCAACAGGTTATGCGTTTCGCTTATTCAAGCACGTCGAGGTAAATCTCAATGGGCCCTTCTACCGGGGAAATCCCTTCTCCGATGCTGCCCGCGTACCTCGAGTCGGTCCGTTCGAACCCAACACGCGAGAGGCGCGAGTGACCACAGTCTTGCATGAGTTAGGCCATCTCATCCGCAGGCCTGACGGACAATGGGTGCTGCCCAACGATGGTGAGAATTTGAGCGAGAGCCAGAAGAACACACAGCGAGTGCTTGAAGTCTGCGGCGCGCAAGTGAAGGCCCTGCACAACATCAGCTTTGCCGAAGAACTTCTCGGAGCGCAGTCTGCGGCGCCTCTCAGATCCAATGTGTTGAATGGGAGCGGCCAATGAGGGACGGTTAGTCACCGGCTCAGGCCGCTTCGTCCCCCACTGCTTGCAATCAAAGTAATGAGGGGTCACCTTGGCGCGGGTTAATCCATGGCAACCCCCAAGCTCCCGGAAGCTACAGACCTGGTAATGAAACCTTACGTTCAAGGGAATCGTTACACCACGCGGCATTCATGAACGATTCAATCAACATTCCTGAAGGACCGTCGCAAGCCGAACAACTGCTGGAGAAGTGGCCAATCCGTTTGGGCCTGATTTGGTGCGTCTGGACAGTGCTGGCATTTTTCTTTGCCACCCAGGTCTACATGCTCTATTACCACGAAGAGATGCCGTTGTCTTTCGGCCGGGCCCTTTTCGTGGAGGGCGTGGGCTGTTTTCTTTGGGCGCTCTCAACGCCATTGGTCCTCTGGCTGGCCAGGCGCTTTCGCATAGAACGGAATAACTGGCGCCGCAGAGTGCCACTTCACTTTGCGATGGGCCTGGGCCTGATCAGCACGATGATGACCGTTGACTATGTGGTTTATATGCTGGGCACAGGCCGTCCTTCGAATCTTACCCTGCTGCACATTTTTCTATTCCTGATTTACAACGTCGACCGTTGGCTGCTTACTTACTGGGTAATTGTGCTGAGCAGTCATGCCTTCAACTATTACAAAAGCTTTCGCAAGGGAGAGCTGCACGCTGCGCAGCTGCGAACGCAGCTGGCCCAATCGCAGTTGGAAGCACTGAAGATGCAACTGCATCCACACTTTCTCTTTAACACGCTCCACTCAATCTCTGCTCTATTGAACAAGGATGTCGACGGTGCGCGCACGATGATTACCCGGCTGGGAGATTTTCTGCGGTTGACGCTGGAAAATTCCGGCACGCAGGAAGTACCACTCCAGCAGGAAATTGAGTTCCTCAATGGATACCTCGAAATTTAGCGGATCCGTTTTCAGGATCGGCTGACAACCAACGTCGATATTGATCCGAGCGTTTTGGATGTGCGCGTGCCCAATCTAATTCTCCAGCCAATTGTCGAGAACGCCATGAGGCATGCTATTGCTATGAACTCGAAGGCGGGCCGGATCGAAATCGTAGCCACGGCGAGAAACGGCATGTTGCGCATAGTTGTTAAGGACAACGGCCCAGGTTTATTGCCCACGTCAGCCGGCGGCAATTTAAAGCAGGGAGTGGGGCTGGCAAATACCAGAGCTCGACTCGAACGCTTGTACGGATCCAATCACCGGCTCGAATTGGCGAACGAGCCCGCCGGTGGACTTGTAGTGACGCTTGAGATTCCTCGGATCTCGGACATGACGCTGCTCAACTCCAATCCTTCATCCTCCTGACTTGCTTTCCGCTCTTGCCCGCGGAAAAAAATTCTTCACCTAATGAAATAGGAACAAACCGGGCGACCCCGCGTGGGATCTCCGCATCAAAGACTCCATAAGTTCGGAGTCCGTTCATACTTTTATAAGCAACAGCATTTCTTGGTGGTCGGCAAAGTAGTGGAAACCTTTCGTCAGGCCTGCTCGTAACGAATGCGTAGGCGCGCGAGCTGACTGAAGCAGAGTCTCCCGCAACGGCGATCCATCCGGAGATGCTGTGCCGGCATCGAGATGGCGGATCCAGGGAAATCACCAGGCCACACATTTTTTTGCACAATCTGACGGGAGCGGAGATGACGGACTCAAACCGGATTCGGGTGATGATCGTTGACGACGAGCCCCTGGCTCGCGGAATGGTCCGCGAGATGCTCGAACACGATTCCGAAGCTGAGATTGTCGGTGAGTGCTCTAACGGGCGTGAAGCCATTAGCGCTATCAAGACGCTGGCCCCCGATCTGGTTTTTCTGGATGTGCAGATGCCGGAGTTTGGCGCGTTCGACGTCCTCGAGGCTTTCAAGGATCAAGACCTGCCGCGCGTGATTTTCGTCACTGCCTATGATCAGTACGCCGTGCGCGCGTTTGAAGTGCACGCTCTGGACTATCTGCTCAAGCCTTTCGATCGCGAACGCTTCATGACCGCCTGGGAGCGCGCCAAGATTCATATTAGCAAGGAACAATTCGATCGACGCGACCAGCACATCATGTCCCTGCTCGAGGAGCTGAAAGCGGGCACTCGCCATATCGAGCGCCTGGTAGTGAAGACTGCGGGCCGCGTCTTCTTCCTCGATATCAGCGATATTGATTGTATCGAGGCTGAAGGCAATTACGTCCGCGTTCATAATGGCCCCCGGTCTTACCTGCTGCGCGAGACGATCAGCGGTCTCGAGTCCCAATTGGATCCCAAAAAGTTCCTGCGCATCCATCGCTCTGCGATTGTGAAGATAGACAAAATCAAAGAGCTTCAGCCGTGGTTCCATGGTGAGTATCACGTCATCCTCGAAGGCGGCAAACAGCTTACTTTGAGCCGGAATTATCGGTCGAATCTGCAGGAAGCGGTAGGCAATTCTCTCTAATACCCTGCCCCAGCCGCTCTGTCCCTCGTTTTGTCCCGCTCGTCACAAAGCTGATCCCGTCTCATGCAAACCCTCTTAATATTGTCACGCCGAAGAAGAAAAGGCGTCGCGGATCTCGAGTCGCGATTCAGGGAATAAGAAGCTTGGGCGTAGTCGAGGAGGAGAAGAGATGAGTACTCAAATAGTCTGGGGGCCGCGCGTGCTGCCGACAAATGAGGTAGCGGTGCGCAACGAAGTGGTTTTAGACAATCGGCTCAGTGCGCTTAGAGAAGTCGCGCTGAACCTGTTGCGGGAAGTCGAATCCCTGCGCATCACCGAACCGGCGAACCTGAACCGCAAGGTCCGGCTGTCTGATGAAGTGCAAAGGTTCGAGGTCGATCTGATCTGCAGCGCGCTTAGCCGGACGGCGGGAAACCAAACGCGGGCGGCCCGCTTGTTGGGAGTAAACCTCACTACCCTGAACAGCAAGATCAAGCGGTACAAAATTCTTGCCCATGGTAATGAGTTGGATTCCGAAACGCGCGAGGATCAGGAAAACGTTGCTTGAGCATCTTGCGAGCAACTGGATCGAACGCCTTAGTCGAGATTGATTGATCCATACCAGCCCGGGGAGTCGCCGCTCCGGGCTTTTTTGTGTCTGCTCAACGTCAGTACCACCTGCGTGAGCGGGTGGGTCGAACACTCAATGAGTAGGTTGGCTGTTTGGGTGTCAGAAGCCCGACCGTCAGGGAGGGCAACCTTCGGTACCGAGCCCTTGCTTACGCGCGGGCTTCTGACACCCACCCGCTCACGCGGGTGGCGCTGACTTCATGCTCACACGAGAATTCGAGCAACTGAAGTTTGTCAAAAGTTCGCGGCGATCCATCCAACTAATTGTAGACAACGATCAGCCCTGCTCGTCCAAATATATATATTTCCCAAGGCGAGATGTTCACTTATCCAAATCCCAAGATCATAAGGTCGATCCCCGAATCACTTTTCGGCACAATCGCGAGCGGTTTCGGTTTTGGTCTCAGAAGGAATGCCGGTTGCACAGATGCTTGATGTGCACAGGAACTTACTTTCAACGATTACGAAATCTCGGAGAGAAGGTCGTCGCTCATTCCGGAGCGGGCTTCGGTCCCTGCCGGCACCAGACCTGAACAATCAACCAAGGGGAGGCTCACTATGAGAACAATGAGAACCGCGATGAAATTCGCATTGATTTTTTGTTTAAGCACGTCGGCCGCGCCGGGGCAGTCGAACACCGGCCGGTTGGTGGGAACTGTCTCAGATGCCAGCGGCGTGATTCCCGGCGCGACCGTAGTCGCGCGGGACAACAAAACAGGCAAGGAGAGAACCGTCAGCGCCAGCGACGACGGATCGTTTAGCGTGGCCCAGTTGGAGCCGGGTACCTATACCGTGACGATCACCGCCAGCGGCCACAAGACTTATAGCGCCAATGACGCCAAGATCGATGTCGGCAGGGATTACACGCTGAACCCGACACTCGAGGTGGGCAGCATTACTGAGAGCGTCACCGTTACTGCCGGCTCAGAAGTGATTAACTCGTCGAATGCCGAGTTAAGCAACACCGTCAGCCCGCGGCAGATTCAGGAGTTGCCGCTTAACGGGCGCAATCCGCTGGGGTTAATTCTGCTCCAGGCCGGCACCGCGTCAAACAGCGCCAATTTCACCTCGATCAACGGCCAGCGGCCGTCGGAAACGAATATCACGCGCGACGGCTTGAACATTCAGGACAATTTCATCCGGGCCAACGCCGCGGACTTTACGCAACAAACTCCGACGACTGACGATGTCGCCGAATTCACGGTGACTTCTCAGAATGCCGGCGCCGAGAGCGGTTATGGCGCATCACAGGTCACGCTAAGCACGCCGCGCGGGCAGACAGGTTTTCACGGTGCCGCGTTTGAATACAACCGCAACTCGAAATTTGGGGCCAACGATTTTTTTAGTAACGCCAATAAATCTCCCCGCACGTTTCGCAACTTCAATCAGTTCGGTGGAAAACTTGGCGGGCCGATATGGAAAGCGAAGAACATCTTTTTCTTCAGCGAGCTTGAAAAGACCATCGATCGGCGGTCCAGCGGGTTCTTTCGCACCGTGCTGACGGCCAACGCTCGGCAGGGGCTTTTCACGTACACTCCAACCTGCACTGCGGCTACTTGTCCCGCCGGTGTTATTCCGGGCGTGGCCCGCACCGTAAACATCTTCGGTCTGGCGGTAAATAATCCGGCGGGTGCGCCGGCGCCGCCGACGGCTATTAATGCTCTTATCCAGAGTCGCTTTCTGACCGCGATTCCGAATGGTAACTCAACCGCAGTGGGAGATCAGCGCACGACTACCGGTTACTTCTTCAACCAGACAAACAACGATGATCGTAAGAGCTTTACCACTCGTCTGGATTGGGACCTGAACACCCGGAACACCTTCAGCGTCGTCTATAACATCGCGCGCGAAGCGCTGGACCGCCCCGACTTTGGTGACAACAACGGATTCGGTCGGCCCGAAGCCCTGCAAAAAGCACCAGTCGATTTCTACGTCGCCGCCTGGCGCTTTTCACCTACAGCTTCATTGACCAACGAAGTTCGCGCCGGCTATGTGAAGGCTTATCCATCATTCCCGGAAACTCAGACGCGCCTCCCATTCCTGCTGACCAACACTTTGTTCGGGCTGCCTGGAGGTCTGGCCGGTTTGATTACCAGCCCGGAAAGTTCATATCTTTTCCAGGGCCGTAACACTCACACCTATACCGCGCAGGACAATGCTGAATACTCATGGAGCAATCATTCGCTTCGCTTCGGCACAGTCTTGAATTTCTTTACCGTGCTTCGCTTGAATGCCGGCGGGGCCATTCCGCAATACAACCTGGGTGTGGGCACGACCACGCCTCAGTTGACGACGGGATCGTTTGCGGGCGGTATCAGCTCAACCAACCTGACCATAGCCAATCAGCTTTACGCTATTCTCGGCGGGGTTATTGCTTCAGGTCAGGAAACATTCAATGTGGCCAGTGCCAATTCTGGCTTTGTGCCGGGGATTGGGCTGCGGCAAAGTTACGCGTATGAAGACTACAGCTTCTATGCCAGTGATCAATGGCGAGTGAGCCCGCGGCTGACTCTGAATCTGGGTTTGCGGTACGAAGTGCTGCCTGCAACCAGAGAAACGAATGGAGTCATTTCGGAAATAGCTTTTCCCGCCGGCAAGTCGACCAGGGATGCGCTGCTCGATCCCAATGGTCTGATCCAGATCGCGGGAACCAATGCCGGAGGTCACCGGCTTTTCAGGACTGACTATAACAACTTTGCTCCGGTGCTTGGCTTGGCCTGGTCACCTCAGTTCAAGAACAGGTTTCTCAGTAAACTGTTACCCGGAGACGGTCGCACTGTTCTTCGTGGCGGGTTCCGCATTAGTTACTTCTCGGATGAATTCCTGAAAGCGTCTTCCGGCGAGGGCGATCAGAACCCAGGTTTGCGGGTCACTACTACAATCGCAAATTTGAATACGCGTCCTGAATCGGTCCCGGCGATTCCCACTCCGACCACGGTTATTCCGCGCACCTTCGCACAGAATGCCGCGCTCAACAATGCGGGGCTTGGTGTTTTCCCGCCGAGTGTTATCGGCGTCGATCCCAACTTGAAAGTCCCGAGCAACAACGAATACAGTTTCAGTATTCAACGTAACTTGGGATGGAAGACAGTCATTGAGGCACGTTATGTTGGCGCCTTCAGCCACAATTCGACGCGCATCGTTGATTTCAACCAGATCGATTTGCAGAACAACGGATTTTTGGCGGACTTCATCAGGGCGCAGAACAACCTTGGGTTGGCCGCTGCGCGGATCGCTGCTATCAACGCGGACGGATCTCTGACCGCCGCGCAAAGGGCAGCGCAGGTAGCGCTGTTTCCAAATAGCGGGGGCTTCAACCCGTTGCTTGCAGGAAGTCAGCCCTTAACGGTGGTACCGAACCTGGGAAGCCTCAGCGGTTCGGCCGGCGGGTTCGGCTCGAATACAGTGGCTGGTAATGCGACGGTTATTGCCAACATTCAGGCGGGCACTCCGGCCGGCCTGGCCCAGACCCTGGTCGCCAACAATCTGCAGGGTGGCGTCAGGTTCCTGGCTAATCCCAACGTGGCTTTGGCGGGTCTGCTGACAAACGAAGCGCGTTACAACTACAACGCACTTCAGCTTGAGTTTCGCCACGGCCTTTCCAGGGGATTTTACTTCCAGGCGAACTACACGTTCTCAAAGACGTTGTCGACTTCTCCCGGCACCGATCAAAGGCGGCAGGAATTCGAGCTCGACGCCAACAATCCGCGTCTGGAATATGCTCGAGCTGAATACGATCAGACTCATGTCTTCAATTTCAACTCGATCTATGACTTGCCCTTCGGCAAGGGGAAGACTTTCTTGAAAGGCGCCGGCACCTGGCTCGATCGGGCAGTCGGCGGTTGGCAGTTTAACTCGATCATCAGATTAGCCAGCGGAGCGCCGTTTACGTTTACCGACCCGCGGACCACGTTCAACCGAGCCACGTTCGTCACTCGACAGACGGCGACGTCTTCGTTGACGACCGCTCAACTGCGAAACCTGGTGGGAGTGTTTCGTAATGCCGACGGCAGCATTACGCTGGTCAACCCCAGCACAATCGACCCGAGTACCGGCCGTCTTTCCAACGGGCCGGGAACCCCGGCATTTCCCGGACAGGTGCTATTTAACGACGTGGCCGGTTCGATCGGAAATACGGCGCGCAACGCGTTTGCCGGACCCGGATACTTCAACATCGATGCCTCGCTGTTTAAGACAATCAAGTTGACAGAGGGAGTGAAGCTGCAACTTCGCGCAGAGGCATTCAATCTGCTGAACCACACTAACTTCGCAATCACCAATCAGTACCGGAACATTAGCACGGCGGGTAACTACAATCTCACCGTGACGTTTCCGCCACGCGTGATTCAGTTTGCGGGGCGACTCGAGTTCTGAGCGCCGCGGAACATTGGTTCACTCTCTTCGGCCGGGCGTGCATGTTCAAGTGCACGCCCGGTCTTCTTTTGCCAAGTGGTATTGGCCGTCAGGAGCGATGAGGTCAGTACCGCGAGAGTAGCGCCGGGTGACCCGACCAGACTCGACCGTGGCGTGGATTGAGACCCGGTCGCTACCGCTCCCGGTACTGACCTCGTCGCTCCTGGCAGGCAAGAAAGACCGGCGGTGCAAATAATCGGATGCGGCAAATCCACTACGAGTCTCGCTGATCCAGATTTCGCAAGCTTGCATTCGTCCAAAATCCAGATCCGGCAAGGCTCGCAAAATGTTAAGGCCGACTAATCACTCGCACAGGCCATCTCGTCACTAACTACGCAAAGGGAATGCTTCTTGCGCTCTAGTCAATCGGTAGTCAGTTCCTATCTTCCGCGTTCCGAGATTTTGGAGGCGGGTGCGCCGCGTTGAATGGAACGGAGTTGACCAGTCTCCCGGCAGCCAGCGCGACGAATGCCGGCGGCGTTGGATCTCGAAACCAACGGTCCATGGCAGGAAATCAAGAGATAAAGATCAAAGGAGAATCAAAATGAACTTTTCAACTAAACGGAGCCGCCGGCACTTTTGTTTGCTTGCTGTTCTGAGCGCTGTCCTCTGCCTGCATCAGGGCATCTCTGCCCAGGAGGCCACGGGGCGAGTCATAGGAACAGTAACCGATGAGAATGGCGCTTTAATCCAGGGCGCGAAGGTTACCGTCACCAACATCGATACCAAGCGCAGCCGCAGCGCCACCACAGACAACGAGGGGACGTTTGAGGTTTTATCCCTCTCGATTGGAAATTATCAGGTAACTACCGAGCATTCGGGCTTCAAGAAGAGTGTCAGCGAAGTCGAGAAGCTGCAGATCAATCAGGCGCTCCGTTTCGAAATCAAGATGTCGGTCGGCGCGACGACTGAAACAGTTACCATAAGCTCGCAGGCGGCCGGAGTTGAAACGCTCAGTCC
>Ga0137401_10000415_pt1 | contig 16433 bp, 19 predicted proteins | sample CZOMad1_1_16fung_FD_108286 | JGI IMG/M metagenome (GOLD analysis project Ga0137401, IMG submission 108286) | Vadose zone soil fungal communities from Angelo Coast Range Reserve, California, USA - CZOMad1_1_16fungal (Illumina Assembly) | ecosystem: Environmental > Terrestrial > Soil > Vadose...
ATGCAACGAGGACAGCGCGGGTCCGACCAATGGATCCTTGAGTCCGGCAAGCCACCCCGCGTGCTGCGGGGGAAGCTGTTCGACGTGGCGCCGGATTACCTCGATGAACATCAGCTCCGCCATGCGCGTGAGAATCGTCTCGCTCCCGACGCGCCCCGCGCGCGATTCGTCCACGACTTGGCGCGGGAATTGAGACAACCACCCACCCGCGATGCCCGGGACGTGCATGCGATGTGGCAATGACGCCAGCAGCGGGTTGTATGGCCGTACGTCGCAGCCGAGGAATCCGCAGACGAACGTCGTATCGCGGCTGACATCGGGGCCAAGCCGGACTGTCTCGGGATAACGCTGCGCACTACTGCCCGTTCGTCCCGATCCATCGAGATGCCCCTCAGCGCTCGACATCAAGTGCGGGTCGCCGTGGGGAAATACGATGACGTCGTTGGGCACCATCTGCACTTGTTGGGTACCGTCGAGTCCTCCCCAACAACTTCCGGACAAAAGAATGTGATACGAGATCAGATGCTCGGCCTCAGGGAGTATGCGGGGGACAAGCTCCCGGGCAGCCACACTGGACACCGACCAAGGTGCACCAGCCTCGACCAGGTAGAAGTACGCGCCGTTCAGCCTCACCGCGCGAAGGACGTCAGATAGCGGATCCATGGCGGTAATACTTCGCCCTCGTCGCGGATGAGGCAAGTATCGAAGGCACGTTCAAGGCGCCCAATGACAGGACTCGCGGGCAAGAAATGCGGACTCGTAGTCATTCGTCGGGAGGTCGCGGTACGGTAACCTGCGAGCACGATAAGACGCTCGTAAACACGCAACTGGAGGCCCTTGTGGGCACTGACTATACAATCCTGGACCCACGACGGATGCGCTTTGCCGCCTTCGCCGCTCGCACAACCAGGATCAATCCATCAGCATCTGTAAACGATCCGCTGACCGCACGCACGCGCAGCGTATGGAGCGCCGGAGATTACGATCGCATCGCGGCGGGATTCCGCCACGAAGCGGAGGCGTTCGTCGGGCGCCTCGAGCTCACTCCTGATCAATTCGTGCTCGACGCGGCATGCGGCTCGGGCAATCTGACGATTCCGGCCGCGCGCACTGGAGCGCAGGTTACTGGATTCGACCTCGTACCCGCGCTGCTCGATGCGGCCGGCAAATGGGCGACCCGCGAGAAGGTCTCGATCGGACTCGATCAGGGCACGGTCGAGGAGCTGCCGTACGCGGATGGCCAGTTTGACGTCGTGATGTCGATGTTCGGTGTAATGTTCGCGGCGCGCCCCGAACGCGTCGTCTCCGAGCTAACGAGAGTGACGCGCGCGGGGGGCCGGGTTGCTCTCGCCAACTGGACACCGCAGGGATTTGTCGGCCGTCTATTGGCGACTCACGTTGCGTACGTGCCGCCGCCTCCAGGATTCTCCAGTCCACTGCTGTGGGGCGACGAGCCCATCATTCGTGAGCGATTCAACGAGCGCGACTGGCGGGTTACGACCACGCTTCGGACTCTGACCTTTCGCTATCCATACGCACCCGCCGACACCGCTTCGCTCTTCCGTGCTGCCTATGGACCGACGGTTCGAGCTTTCGAGGCGCTAACCGAAAATAGTCGTCGACTGCTGGAAGCAGATCTCGTCGATCACTGGGTGCGGCATCAGCGGCCTACGGCTCGCACGACAGAGGTCGACTCCGAGTATCTCGAGATCATTGCCACACGGCGATGACCCGAGCTCTCAGCGTTTCGCGAATTTGAGATGAACTACTTTGGGTGCGGCGACCGTTCGCACCAGCTCGAGCCCGTGCAGATCGTCGCCAAGCCCGTCGAATAGCCGCTCCCCGCTTCCCAATAGCGTCGGCGCGAGATTGATCTCCATCTCGTCGACGAGCCCCGCCGCAAGGTATTGCTGCCCGGCCTTCGCTCCGCCCGCGAGCGAGACATCCTTGTCGCCCGCGGCCCGCCGCGCTTGTTCGAGCGCGGCTTCGATTCCGTTCGTGACAAAGGTGAAGCTTGTTCCCCCCTCGAGAACGAGGGGCTCACGAGGATGATGCGTGAGCACGAACACAGGGTGGTGGTACGGCGGATCTTCTCCCCACCAGCCGTTCCATGGCTTCTCGCGTGACCAACCGCCCGGATGGCCACCGAACATGTTGCGACCCATTATCGTCGCACCGATGTTGGCAACCGACTCGTCGGCGACCTTCGTGCTCGCGTTGACTTCGCCGCCTTCGAGACCATGCTGCGCGCGCCATGCCTGAAGGGCGAACGCCCATTCATGTAGCCGCATGCCGCCGATTCCGAGTGGGTTTTCGAGGCTCTGGCTGGGCCCAGCGACAAACCCATCGAGCGACATCGAGATCTTCAGGCGCAGTTTTGACACGTCAGGAAGGGCGCTCTGCCAACGCGCTCTCGAGAGCGTTCCACGCCAATAACGCGCACTTCACGCGCGCGGGGAATCTGGCCACGCCGGAAAGCGCACGGAGTGACCCGAGCTGCGGATCCTCGGCGGCCGTAGAATCACCGAGCATAAGACCCCGGAATTGCTTCCTGATCGCGTCGATCTCCTCCGTGCTCTTTCCTTTCACGAGCTGGGTCATCATCGACGCGGATGCCTGCGAGATCGAACAGCCCCGCCCCGAAAACTTGAGATCGCACACGCAATCACCCTCGAACGCGACCTGAAGTCCGATCTCGTCGCCACAGAGCGGATTCTTCATCTCCACACTGGCGTCCGCCTTCTCGAGCGTCCCCTTGTTCCTCGGCCTTCGGTAATGGTCGAGGATCATCTCCTGGTAGAGCGCGCCGATCTCGGCTGCGCTTCTAGTCTGCGGCATCGCACTTCCCGGTCTGGCCGATGTTACTACGCCTGCACATAACCGAAGATCTCCCTGGCCTTGTGGATGCCCGCAACCAAAGCGTCGATGTCGCTCTCGTCATTGTACACGTAGAACGAAGCGCGCGCCGTCGCCGGTACGTCGAGCCGCCGCATCAGCGGCTGCGCGCAATGATGGCCGGCGCGAATGCAAACGCCCTCACCGTCGAGAATCGTCGCCAGATCGTGGGGATGCACGTCGCCGAGGGTGAAGCTCAGAACTCCGCTTCGCTCGCTGGCCGGCGGGCCATAGATGTGGAGGCCCTCGATCGCCGCGAGCCGTTCCTGCGCCGCGGACATCAGCGCTCTCTCGTGAGAGCGCACACGGTCCATGCCAATCTTGTCGAGATACTCGACGGCCGCGGCGAGACCGACGGCATTGGCCGCGTTCGGTGTCCCCGCCTCGAACTTGTACGGCAGCACGTTCCAGGTGGTGCGGTCGTCATGGACGAACTCGATCATGTCGCCTCCCGTCTGGTACGGCGGCATCTCTTCCAACATTTCACGCTTGCCGATCAAACCGCCGATGCCCATCGGCCCGAGCATCTTGTGTCCACTGAACGCGTAGAAATCGACGCCGAGTGAATCGAACGAGACGGGAAAGTGGGGGGCACTCTGCGCGCCATCGCAGACGAGAATCGCATCGGTTTTCTCTCTGACCAGACGCGCGACCTCGGCGATCGGGTTTATGGTTCCGAGCGCGTTCGACACATGGCTCACAGCCACGATCTTCGTGCGCTTGTGAAGCAAGCCGCTCAGGAAATCGAGGTCGATTTTTCCGTCGGGGGTTAGCTCGCACACCCTGAACTTCGCGCCGCGTCTCATCGCGAGGACCTGCCACGGGACGAAATTCGCGTGGTGATCCATTGCCGTGACGACGATCTCGTCGTCGCTGGAGACATTCGCCATCCCCCACGCACCCGCGACGAGATTCAGGCCTTCCGTGGTCCCGCGCGTGAAAATGAGGCAGTCGGAATCCCGAACCCCAAGAAATTGCGCGACCCGTACGCGCGATTGGTGGTAGCACTCGGTCGCCCGCACGGAGAGCGCATACGCGCCGCGATGCGGGTTCGCATTGGCCGTCTCGTAGAAATCGCGCAGCGCATCGAGCACGACCCTGGGCTTCTGCGAAGTCGCCGCCGAATCGAGATAGTGCAGGCCCGGATTGTTCACGAGCAACGGAAAATCCGAGCGCACCTTCAAATCCGCGAGAAACGCTGAATCGGGACGAATCTTTGAATCTCCGGGAGACTCTGAATCGCGGCGAAGCTTCATGGCACTCGCACCGTCGATGATTCGTATTTCCCGCCAATACGCTCGCAGCGGGGGCCGACGAGGACGGTGTCACCCTCGAGCCGCACGTGAAACACCGGCAGCGGAGCCGTGGCGGGAACCTGCTTCACTTCACCCGACTTGCAGTCGTACCTCGCACCATGCCACGCGCACTGGAGCGTCCCATCTTCGAGCAGGTCGCCCAGCGACATCGAAAAGTGCTGGTGGGTACAGATATCGCTCAACGCGGATATCTCGCCCTTGTATCGGACGAGGCAAACGGCATCACCGCTCGGGCGCACTCGCTGCAGAACCTTTCCTTCGACCAGCTCACTCACGGAGGCCACCGGTTCGAACCCGGGGTTCTCAGTGGGCGGATCGAAAATGGGACTCGACGCATCCGTCATTCGAGGCGTCTCGGGACGGTCATTCGGGTCCCCTAAAGTATAAAACCGGGTGGGCGCTGCACATTTTGTGGTCGCGTAAGTGCTGACGAGACAACGGGATAGAAACATCCTAGTTTGCTTGACTATCCCGACAGAATTGCTTTAGATTGAATCTACGCCGGGATGTATAGAAACGCCAAGGAGTTGGAATGAGTTCGGGAATTGAGGCGCTGGTCAACCGCGAATATGCTTACGGGTTCGTCACGGATGTCGAGACGGACACGGTGCCCGCGGGCCTCAACGAGGACATCATCCGCACGATCTCGGCGAAAAAGAACGAGCCGGAGTTCATGCTGGAATGGCGCCTCAAGGCGTATCGTCGCTGGCTGACGATGAAAGAGCCTCACTGGGGCAACGTCCAGTACCCGGCCATCGACTACAACTCTCTCGTCTATTACTCTGCGCCGAAGAGCGTAAAGCCGCTGCAGAGTCTCGACGAAGTCGACCCGGAGCTTCTTCGCACGTACGAGAAGCTTGGCATTTCGCTGAATGAGCAGAAGATGCTCGCCGGCGTCGCTGTCGATGCGATCTTCGACAGCGTCTCCGTCGGCACGACGATGCGAACGGAGCTCTCCAAGCACGGGATCATCTTCTGCTCCTTCGGCGAAGCGGTTCAGAACCACCCGGAGCTGGTTGAGAAATACCTCGGCACCGTGGTCCCGCACAGCGACAACTTCTTCGCTGCACTGAATGCCGCCGTCTTCAGCGACGGATCGTTTGCTTATGTGCCGAAGGGTGTGAAGTGCCCGATGGAGCTCTCGACCTACTTCCGCATCAACAGCAAGAACACCGGACAGTTCGAGCGCACATTGATCATCGCCGACGAGGGCGCGTCGGTCAGCTACCTCGAGGGATGCACCGCGCCCAAGCGCGACGAGAATCAGCTCCACGCCGCAGTCGTCGAGCTGATCGCGCTCGACAATGCGACTGTGAAATACTCGACAGTGCAGAACTGGTATGCGGGCGACGCGCAGGGAAAGGGCGGCATCTACAACTTCGTCACCAAGCGCGGCAAGTGCGCGGGCGTCAACTCGAAGATTTCATGGACCCAGGTCGAGACAGGATCCGCGATTACCTGGAAGTATCCGAGCGTCATTCTCCAGGGAGACAATTCGGTCGGAGAGTTCTACTCCGTTGCCGTCGTCAACAGAAAGCAGCAGGCGGACACCGGCACGAAGATGATCCACATCGGCAAGAACACGAAGTCGACGATCGTCTCGAAGGGAATCTCGGCCGGCGAAGGCAACAACAGCTACCGCGGCCTGGTTCGCGTTCTTCCCAAGGCGGAGAACGCGCGCAACTACACGCAGTGTGATTCGATGCTCATCGGAAACAAGTGCGGAGCGCATACGTTTCCGTACATCGAGGTGCAGAACAACACCGCGACTCTCGAGCACGAGGCATCCACGTCGAAGATCGGGGAGGACCAGATCTTCTATTGCAAGCAGCGCGGAGTGAGCGCCGAGCACGCGGTTTCGATGATCGTGAGCGGCTTCTGCCGGGAAGTGTTCAAGGAGCTGCCGATGGAGTTTGCGGTCGAAGCGCAGCAGCTCCTCGGCATCACACTGGAAGGCAGCGTCGGTTAGACTCAGGCGTCCACTGGGCGATCATGGTACTAAGAAATCCGAGAGACAAAATCCGCGCTGGCTGGGCCTGGCTCCGCTCGGGCCCCCGGACACCTGGCTATCCATTCACGGCGAACTGGACGCTGTTCAGCCAGGCGGTGTACGCGATTCAAACAACATTCAATCAATGGTTTCGTGCTCGAAATAAATGATCTCCACGCCGGAATCGGCGATCGGGAAATACTTCGTGGAATTACTCTCAGGGTAAAGGCCGGAGAGATTCACGCCGTAATGGGGCCTAACGGCTCTGGAAAATCGACGCTCGCGCAAGTGCTGGCGGGTAATCCGTCCTACGAGGTCACGCGGGGAACGGTCAGCTACAACGGTCTGAACCTCCTCGAGATGGCTCCCGAAGTAAGGGCGCAGAACGGAATCTTTCTCGCCTTCCAGTATCCGGTGGAGATCCCGGGGGTCTCGAACGCGTACTTTCTCCGTTCCGCCTACAACGAGATCCGCAAGGCAAACGGTCAGGAAGAAGTCGACCCCCTCGAATTCCTCGATCTGGTCGAGGAGAAGCTAAAGCTCGTCGACATGGACGAGTCCATGCTCTCGCGGTCGGTGAATCAGGGATTCTCGGGCGGCGAAAAGAAGCGGAACGAAATCTTTCAAATGGCTGTTCTCTCGCCGAGGCTCGCGATTCTGGACGAGACGGACTCGGGACTCGACATCGACGCGCTGCGCATCGTTGCGGAGGGCGTCAACAAGCTTCGCTCTCCCGAGAACGCGACGATTGTCGTCACCCACTATCAGCGCCTCCTCAACTACATCGTTCCGGATTACGTGCACGTCCTCGCGAACGGCCGGATCGTGAAGTCCGGCGGGAAGGAGCTGGCGCTCGAGCTCGAAGAGAAAGGCTACGACTGGTTACAAGGCGCGGGCACGGCGGGAGCCGTTGCTTGACCGACGTCGCCGCGAAAAAGGGTGCTCGTGAAAATCCGGTTGTCGCGACTAATGGCGCGGGGAGAGATTCCGCGCATAAGGACTTGGCGAGCTCCGTGACCACGCGTACTCCGGACTCGAAAGAGATTTATCGAGAGGATTTTGACCGCCAGGCTTCTGCTCCCGCGTGGCTCCAGACTCTACGCAAGCACGGAATGGCGCGATTCCAGGCACTCGGATTCCCGACGACGAAAAACGAAGATTGGCACTTCACGAGCGTTGCGCCGATCGCCGAGCGCGCATTCCGCCCTTCCAAAGCCAGAGCGGTGATCGAGAAAGCCGACATCGATCGCTTCAACTTCGGGGAAAGTGGCTGGCACACGGTGGTGTTCGTAAATGGTGCATTCTCGAAAGATCTTTCGTCCCATGCACCGCTTGGCGACAAGGTACGCGTGACCAGTCTCGCCAGCTCGATCAAGGCGGGAACCGCCGGCATGGATCGGTACATCGGCAAGATCGCGTCGTTCGAGCAGCACGCATTCACGGCGCTCAACACGGCGTTCATGAACGACGGCGCGTTCATCGAGATCGGGACCGATGCAGTCGTCGAGCAGCCGATCCACCTGCTGTTTTTCTCGGACGGAAAGGGCGTCTCGCATCCGAGGAATCTCATCGTCACCGCACGCCATTCGCGTGCGACGGTGATCGAGAGCTACGTGTCATTGGGGAATGGCGCGTATTTCACCAACGCCGTTACCGAGATATCCCTGGGCGAAGGCTCACACCTCGACCACTACAAGCTGCAGCGCGAAAGCGAGAGCGCGTTTCACGTGGGGACGGTGCAGGTCAGAGAGGCGCGCGACAGTCAGCTTCATTCCTTTTCGCTCGCCGTGGGCGGCTCGCTCGCGCGGACGAACATCTACACGTCGCTCGATGGCGATGCGGCCACTTGCACGCTCAACGGACTCTATCTGACCGATGGCGCGCAGCACGTGGATAATCAGACGAGCATCGAGCATATCGCTCCCAACTGTCCGAGTCACGAGCTGTACAAAGGAGTGCTCGACGGTCGGTCGCACGGTGTGTTCAACGGAAAGGTGTACGTTCACCCGGAAGCCCAGAAGACCGACGGCAAGCAGAGCAACAACAATCTTCTGCTCTCGCCCACGGCGCGTGTCGACACCAAGCCGCAGCTGGAAATCTTCGCCGACGATGTGAAGTGCACGCATGGCGCGACGGTCGGGAGGCTGGACGAGTTGGCGATGTTCTATCTCAACAGCCGGGGAATCGGGCCGGAGACGGCGCGCATTCTTCTCACCTACGCTTTCGCCGCCGATGTTCTCGAGACGATCGAGCTCGAGCCGCTCAGAGTTCAGCTCGAGAAAATGGTGCTCGCGCGGTTCGTCGAAACGACCTGAACCAACCCGCAATCCATAACTGCGCTTGCGCGTATGGAAAGGGCGACCAGCGGGAAGCGGGTCGCAGCGTGGTTTCTCAGTTGTAGTTATCGGTAAAGCGAGAGCTAGCCTATCTGCCGAGTAGATAGAGTATCACTACGATTACGGCGATAGCGCCGATGATCACGTTCGTCGGCACGCTGCGGGGCGAATCGGGATCGAGATCGCCGGCAAGGATCGGGTGCTTGATCGTGTTGCGGCGGGTGTTGATGTCTTTTTCCCGCTTGCTTGCTCCCGCGGGCTCGATCACCGCGACGCCAAGGGGAAGCCGCTTCGTCGTGAAAGTCAGTATCGCGGATCCAACTTCGACTTTGTCACCTTCGGCCAATGAACGCGGCTCGGCGAGCATCATCCCGTTTACGGTCGTGGGATTCACACCACACGGATGAAGAACGAATTTGCCATCTTCCGAGCGCAGCTCGGCGTGATTGCGTGAAACTGCGGGTTCCCGGATCAGAATGTGGCTGGCGGCATCGCGTCCGATCGTCAGCAGTGAGTTCCTGACTGGATAGGCGCGGCGCTCGAATTCGTATATGAGGTGGGCGCTGTCATCGCCCGGGGCCTGTAGAGCCATAAAAGCCATTCGATCTCCGTGTAATTAGAGGACGAACGAGCCTTTGGGCAGGCTACATAAACCCCGCCTCAGGAAGGCGAGTTTTGTCAGGGGCTCGTAGGCGAGGGCTTAAGCGCGTATTATACCGCCAACCCACAATTAACTCCCCGGAGGGGGCATGGCGACAAAACTCGAAAAAACGCTGAAGCGCGAGATCACGATCGACGGCAAGGCCTACATGGTGGCGATCTCGCCCGAGGGAGTTAAAGTCACTCAGAAGGGCTTCCGGCGAGGTCCGGAGATGACATGGCGCGCTATCATCAGCGGCGAAGCCGAGATGACGCAACAGCTCAAGTCATCGGTGGGTTCGGGCGGGGGCGACTCGGAGCAGTAAGTCCCGTCAGGGGCTGGCGGGTGGGTTCATATTCATGTTCATCGGGAGGTTCGGATTGCTCTGCACATCCGAGAGGTGCTCCTGGATGATCACCCACTGGCCGCCTCGCTTCTGAAACACAGCAGTCCACGCGCCGCCAATGACGTGATTCACCCCCGTTGGCGTCAGGTGCGGGACACGATATGTGCTCGTCATCACCGCTGCGTCGGGGGCGAGCACATCGATGTTCATCGACGTCCATTCCCACTTGGGACTCTTCATGTTCTGGCCGACGTAAGTCCAGAACGCCTTGATCCCCTGCTCCAGCTGCGGGCGCGTCGTGGTCACGACGCCCCCGCTCGCTGAGATAATCCGCCCCTCTTTGGGGTAAAGACTCATCAGGCTCTTTACCGGATCGGGCTTCGACAAATCATAGGCGGAAACCACGAGCCGTTTGAGAGTGTCGGCAATCGCGGTTTTTTCCGCCTGGGACATGTCGGCGGAAGTGCGTGGTACACAGCCAAAAGCTGCGCAGATGACGAGCCCGCCGAAGAACGCGTATCTCATTGCGGCGAAGCTATATGGCTGACCCGAATCTCGCGAGTCTCGCGTTCGAGACAGGGGCTGTCCAGCCGCGATGACACGGTCCCACCCATATTGGCGTTAACCGTCGTTTCAGGGCCTTAACGGACGGTGCACCCATTGCCTTTATAGATGGCGCCGCCGCGATCATCTGTTCATCGCCGGTGTACGGTCAGAAGACAGTCATCTCCCAGTTTCTGGGAAGAGGAGTTTATGCGTAAGAGTTATCTGTTCCTTGCGGGAGCCAGCGCGGTTCTTCTCGCCGCTTGCAGCGGTGACAAGAAGACGTCGATCAATGATGATCTCAAGAAGGACCTGGAGCTCGCCTCCTCGTCCGATGGGATCACCCTTGCCAACAGCTCCCCGAACGCGGGCCAGCAAGTAGTCTCGGCAATCGAGCAGACAGCTCCGCCCACTCGTCAGCAGGCTCCCTCTGCCAAGGTGAGGCACCACAAGCCGGCTCCCAAGTCGCCTCCGCAGGTAGTTCGGACCAAGGCTCCGGCGACCGTCGCGCAGAACGAGACTCAGTCGGTCGCTCCGGCACCCGTTGCCGATGACCCGACTCCTGTGTCGCCACGCCCTCAGCCGGTCGCGGTTTCCTATCCGAGCGGTCCGTCGTCTGGTGGTGACGATGGGCGCGTGAGCACCGGCGGCGGTTCAGGCGTTGGCGCGGTCCTCGGCACAATCCTGGGCGCAGTCATTCGCGGTGGTGTCGTCGGCGGAGACGGCGATAACTGCGATCCGAGGCAAGTTAACAACCAGATTCCGACCCGCTTTCCGAACCGCTTTCCGGTCTCGATTCCCAGGCCGGGTGGTCGGATCAGCAGAACGGGTGGTTCCGGCTCAATTCCAATGGGCCGCATCCCGCACTTCTAGTAGGCCGTAGGGGATGCGGTCAAACTCAGACCGCATCCCCTTTTCGTATCCGAGACGACAACCATGCAGACAAAACTCTCGAGGACAGCCACACCGGTCCTCCTTATTGCTATCCTGGCCCTCGCGTCCTGCAAGCAGGGCGACAAGCCAGAAGATGCGCTGGCGCAGGACACATCACTGGCCCGCGATCTCCAGCTCGCCAACGCCGACACCGCGGCGCAGCCGCAGCTCAAGGACGTTCCTGTGACGGTCGTCCCGGCTGAAACGCCGACCGCCCCGACTACAAGGGTCTCACAGCGGCAAAAACCGTCCGAGATTCTGACGCCCAATAGAAATCCCCGTCGCGTCGCAACGACGCCCAAGTCCGCGCCGCAACCGGTCGAGACAGCTCCGGCGACCACCAGCAACGGGAACACGGTAAGCGAAGGCGCGACAGGGTCTGAGCACGGCATTGGAACGATCGCGACGGGATCCGAGATTTCCCTGTATTCGGGCCAGCGCGTTTGCACCAACACTTACGCGGTGGGAGACCGTTTCACCGCTAGCGTCGCCGAATCGGTGCAGGGTTCCAACGGAGTCTCGATTCCTGCCGGCGCAACGGCAGTCATCGAGCTGACTTCTCTCAAGCGCAGCGAGAACGCGAACGACAACATCCAGATGGAGTTTACGGTTCGCTCGATCGCATTCAACGGCAAGACATATCCGGTGAGCTCCACCGTGACCGCGGCGCAGGTCGAGAAAGTCCGCAACGGTGACGCCAGCAACGATGCCAAGAAGGTTGCAACCGGTGCGGTCGTCGGCGCGGTGCTTGGACAGATTTTCGGTCACCACACGAAGTCGACCGTAATCGGAGCGGCGGGCGGAGCCGCAGCTGGAGCAATAGTGGCCGGCGCTACCGGGAAGTACGACGGCTGCGTTCCGAACGGCGGACGGATCTCGCTCAAGCTCAATCAGGCAATGGTGGTACAGCAGTCGGTTTGACCATCAGCGATCTCGAACTAAAAAAGGCGCGCTCGAATGAGCGCGCCTTTTTCATTTCGGTTGCGAATGTCTACGCGCCGTAATTCCGCGCGATCATCCGACCGTAGTAGATCCCGATGCCCGTGCCGACCATGCTCAACATGAAAGCCGTGGTGAAACCGACCTTCGCGCCGAGGAACCAGCCAGCGTAGCTACCGATTGTCGCGCCGACAAAAGAGAAGAGCTTTCCCATACCATAAGGACGATTCTCCGGCGCCGATGGGCACTAGACGACGGCGTCTTCGGTGTAAAGTCTGGCGCCAACCCACGCCGACAGCAGGAAGTTCACCAGCCCGACGAACGCGAAGGTCCACCAGAGACCCGAGGACATCATCCCCATGTGCAGGTATCCCGAGTAGAAGATTCCGGCGAGGAGCCAGAACAGGACCGCGACATATACTGCCGTCTTCAGCCCAGGGCCGAAGCGCGGGCGAATCGCCGCGTACGTCCATACCAGCAGAATGCCGAGCGCCAGGTCCATGACGACGTAGCTGATCATCACCGAGGTCGTACTCATTGCGGCGGTCATGCCCGGCTTGAAGGCTTCTGATTCAGCCATCATGCGCGCACCCAATATGAACTTGTTCGATACAAAATCGACGACGTTCATAACAACACCGGCAGCGATGCCTCCAATCAGGACTTTCCCCGTATTGATAGCCATGCGATCCTCGGTTTGAGAAGTGGATGCGGATGAGCCGCACGCGCACGAGTGTCGGTGCTTCAGGCGAGAAGGTCAAGGGGAACGTATGTCCCGTATCTAAACTTTGATTTCCCGCCCGTACCCATCAGCCGAAAAGCTCGGCTGACCCCGGCCGGCAGGCTTCGGTTGCAGTTTCAGACTAGTCCAGCATTAGATTCACCTTTAGACAGGGGTGCCACGCGTTTTATATCGCAGCTTCGCCAAATGGAGCGGCGGCGCGCGGCTGAGAAAGTCCCTCAGAACCTGATCCGGTTAGTACCGGCGTAGGGAGTCGAACGATGGAAGCACGTACGCAGATGCATTACGCGCGTCGGAACGAGATCACCGATGCGATGCGCTTCGTCGCCGAGCGCGAAGAGCTCGAGCCCGAAGTAGTGCGACACGAAGTCGCGATCGGCCGGCTGATCATTCCCGCCAACATCCACCATCTCGCGGGCGCGCTCGAGCCGATGGCGATTGGAAAGGTCGCGCGAGTGAAGATCAACGCCAACATCGGCAACTCGCAGGTCTCCTCCGACGTCGAAGGCGAGATCGAAAAGCTTCAGATCGCCGTCAAGTACGGCGCCGACACTGTGATGGATCTCTCGACCGGCGGCAACATCGACGGAATCCGTCGGGCAATCATCGCTACTTCGTCGGTTCCAATCGGCACCGTGCCCATCTACCAGGCGGTGCAGGGCGGTCCCGACGGCAAATGGGACAAGCAGCTCGAGGAGCTCACCGCCAACGACCTGCTCGACATGATCGAGCACCAGGCAAAGCAGGGCGTCGACTACATGACGCTCCACGCCGGCATCCTGATCGAGCATCTCCCTCTCGTGCACGGCCGCATCACCGGCATCGTGAGTCGCGGTGGCTCGCTGCACGCCGTATGGATGATGGCGCACCGCAAACAGAATCCGCTCTACGAGCGATTCGACGATGTGCTCGAGATTCTTCGCCAGTACGACGTGACAGTTTCGCTCGGAGACAGCCTTCGTCCGGGGTGCATCGCCGACGCCAGTGACCGCGCTCAATTCGCCGAGCTCGACACACTCGGCGAGCTGACCAGGCGCGCCTGGGAGCGGGACGTGCAAGTCATGGTCGAAGGACCTGGGCATATTCCGATGGACCAGATCGAGATGAACGTCCGGCGCATGAAGGAGGTTTGCAGTGAGGCCCCATTTTACACGCTCGGCCCATTGGTAACCGACATATCGCCGGGCTACGACCACATCTCGAGCGCTATCGGCGCCGCAATGATCGGGTGGTTCGGATCCGACATGCTCTGCTACGTTACGCCGAAGGAGCATCTCGGACTTCCCAACGCGGAAGATGTGAGGCAAGGAGTTATTGCGTACAAGATTGCCGCGCACTCGGCCGACGTTGCGCGCGGCAGAAAGGGCGCGCGCGACCGCGACGACGCGCTCTCACGTGCGCGTTACGCGTTCGATTGGAAGGAGCAATTCCGCCTGAGCCTCGATCCGGAGCGCGCGCAGGAGTACCACGACGAAACGCTGCCGGCCGAGTACTTCAAGAGTGCGGAATTCTGCGGGATGTGTGGGCCGAAGTTCTGTTCCATGCACCATTCGAGAACTATCGAGGAAGGCATTGCGCAGATGGCTCGCGAGCTGGAGGCGCGGGAAACCGTCGGGCAGGGCGACGTGGGATTGCGGGGCGACGCGGTAAACGCGCAAGAGCAACCACTAGTCGGTGTTTCGGAGAGCTGAGCTCGAGCGGTTCTGTGAGCGGTGCGCAAGCGTGGCGCGCGTCTCACGCGTGTGCGCTACGCTCTTTTGCGCGATGATAGGCGCCACTACTTGCGTCAATGTTCGCACTCCGAGCGATGCGGGTCGGAGAAATGCGCCTGTGGTAGTCGGCGGTCCTGGTGGAGATGCGCCGGTGAGGCTCGACATGCGGCCGATGCTGGCGTCCGACTCGGCTTACTTTCTCGTACATCCCCTCATGGTTCCGGTGGAAGGAGTACGGCCATCCGAGCTGACGGATACGTTCCACGAAGCGCGAAGCGGTGGCCGCATCCATATGGCAACCGACATTCTAGCGATGCGCGGGACCCCTGTGCTGGCCGCCGCGCCGGGGCGGATCATCAAGCTGGCAAATCATGGCGCTGGTGGAATCACGATTTATATCGCTGATGCGAGCGGACGCTACGTGCAGTACTATGCGCACCTCATGGGTTACGCTCCAAACACGAAGGAAGGGCTCGAGGTGCGTGAGGGCGATGTAATCGGATTTGTCGGAACGACCGGCAATGCGCCTGCCAACACACCGCACCTGCACTTTCAGGTGATGCGAAGTGATGCCAACTACTGGAACGGGACGCCGATCGACGTGCGCACGTTCATGACGAAGCAAGGCAGGATGAGAGATTGAAATTTAAGGATCGCGCGTAGCTCCGCTCCGAAGCACACCATCTCAGTGCGACCGTGCACGTGGGGCAGCATGGACTCGCGCCGGCTTTGATAGGCGCTCTCGATGACGCACTGCGCACCCGCGAGCTGGTGAAGGTGAAGCTGGGAAACAAGGACGACGTGAAGCCGAAGGAAATGGCCGCTTCGCTCGCGGAAGCAACCAGGTCTGACGTGGTACAGGTGATAGGTCGAACGGCGACCCTCTTTCGTGAGAATCCGGATCTCGACAAGAAGCGGGGCGACATTCCACCGTGGCGGCGGTAGCTTGAAACTCGGTTTTCAGGGAGGCTGACGTGGGCGCAGCGGGTGTTGCCGCGGTAATGAGAAGGCGGGAACGGGAGGTCGTCGATGATTTTCGCGCTGCCGGGGCCGTTTCCCGTGAGACCGCCCAGTCGTATACCGCGGTGGGGCTCGGCGAATCGCTGGGACTCAAGCGGTTGCGCGACCGCGCCGTAATTCGCGAGGCCGCTCCCGGTACGTACTACCTCGACGAAGAAGTCTGGACAGCCGTGCGAAGAACCCGGCGCCGGATCGCGACGGTGTTTCTCGTAATTCTCGCTCTGGTTCTGTTCGGCGTGCTAATGGGGACCATCAAGACGTGACCCGCGCGGTTGCTATTCAATCGAGCAGGTCTATTTTTCGCAAGGAATCATCTCCGGTGCGGCTCGCTTTGCTGTCGCCGCCGCGCAATTATCGGGAACGACATGCCTTACGTCATAACTGAAGCCTGCAAAAATACGAAGGACCGCGCCTGCGTCGATGTATGTCCGGTGGACTGCATCTACGAAGGTCCTGACCAGCTCTTCATCCATCCCGATGAGTGCATTGATTGCGGCGCCTGTGAGCCCGAGTGCCCTGTGACCGCGATCTTTCCGGAAGAGGACGTGCCCGCGAATCTCAAGGAGTACGTTCAGATCAACCGCGAAGTGTTCAAGAGCGAAACACCTCCGGGACGGCCAAACCGGTAGACACCCAAGTGCGGGCGACTGGCGAAACCCGGTGCCCGGCCCTCAATATCTGATACCATGACCCCTCCCATCGTTCCCGGCAAGAACGGAATGTCCACCGTGCTGCTCTCGCATCCCTCGGGCAGCTCGGCGGACGTGTACCTGAACGGCGCGCATGTCACGTCGTGGATTCCCGCGGGCGGCAGGGAAGTGCTGTTCATGGGGAAGACCGCTACGTTCGCGCCGGGCGATCCGATTCGCGGCGGAATTCCGGTCGTGTGGCCCCAGTTCGCGAATATCGGTCCGTTGCCGCAGCACGGCTTCGCGAGAAAAACGGAATGGGAGCTCGCGGAAAACGACGGCTCGTCGGAGGATCCCTCCTCGGTCAAGCTCGCGCTCAAGGACGATCATCG
>Ga0137401_10000416_pt1 | contig 16432 bp, 18 predicted proteins | sample CZOMad1_1_16fung_FD_108286 | JGI IMG/M metagenome (GOLD analysis project Ga0137401, IMG submission 108286) | Vadose zone soil fungal communities from Angelo Coast Range Reserve, California, USA - CZOMad1_1_16fungal (Illumina Assembly) | ecosystem: Environmental > Terrestrial > Soil > Vadose...
CACTTCGCACATTTTCCTAGAGTAATCTCCTCACTAATGTCACTAGTGTTTCGATCTCGAGAAAACGCTAACGTCTCTCGCCGGATATTGCTAGGACTTAATTCCTATTCGATCTATACCTAGAACCTATATTGACCGCGACGGTGAGCGTCGATCGACGCAGTACGTTGACGTTGGCGTCAGAACACCGCCAGGTCGGACAGAAGCCTTTTATGAAGTTGCGACTTAGGCCTGACGGCTCAAACGGTTTTGTTACCCCAAATATTACTACAATACTCCATTAGGCCTCCGCAGACTTTCGCGTTAATCGTGGGATGCTCGGTCCACTGAGCTCAGAGAGCCGGAGCCTGCCAGCGGCTAACAGCATTATCACACCGCCATCGGCGTAAGCGGCGCCGGACGCATCTTTTGGCCATTGCAAACTAAGCCATTCGGGTAAAACCAAATTACTTATCTTGGCCAATAGCGAAGGCCGTCAGAATTCTTACCTTGTTAGTTAGCAACAAATGTAGAACAAAGCTCCGCAAAACACGAACCAAAGCGCACCGTTTCCAGGAAAATGAGTAGGAGACAGCGCTTAGCACAGACTGGTATGTAACTTGTTCTGTTCAGGTTGGCGCTCTGGCGGAGCCGATAAATCAGACAACTAACAATCCATTTGCACCGTTATGAATTACTTAGACGCTCATGTAGCTACCTTCGCTGAAGGCTCACTGAGGCCATTCAGCTGGAGGAGCACCTTTATGGCAAATTCAAGTCGCTCCAATATAATCCGTTTTTTGGCTTTCACGGTGTTGGCACTGGTCTTTGTGCCAACCTCCAAGGCGGAGCAGCTCCCACCGGCTGCCGAAGAGATGGCCAAGGCCTACGGCCTCGATTCGTGGGGGCAAATCGAGGGAATCCGCTACACCTGGAACGCAGAATTTCCTGGGTCCGTGAAGCCTTTCGATGGAGGGTCTGGAACTATCAAAGTTTCCCGCACGTGGGAATGGGACCCGACGACCGGCACGGTCTCTTACGAGGGGAAAGATAACAACGGCCAACCTTTGAAGGTTACCTATCAGCGCTCGCAGCTCAGCAGCCAAAGCGATGTCGTAAAGAACCAAGTCGATCCGAATTTCTTTAACGATCAATATTGGTTGCTCTTCCCGCTGCACGTTGCCTGGGACACCAGCGCCAAAGTCACTGATGAGGGCATGCAGAAACTGCCGGTGGGGGAGGGTTCCGCCGAAAAGATAGTGGTGAAATATCCCTCGGCGGGTGGCTACTTGCCCGGCGACACCTGGGAACTCTACGTCGGCACCGACCATCGCGTTGAGGAATTTATCTTCCACCGGGGCGGAGCCAAGAAGCCCGGCCTTATCATCGCGACATGGGCGGGCTACAAAAAGGCTGGGCCTCTCTTTATCTCAACGGATCGCCGCGGGACGGCGGATGGCGGGCCGGTACACATTTTCTTTACGGATGTGTCGGTCAAGGTAACGGGATCAGACAGCTGGATCAACGTAACGACGAACCTGGCAAGCAATCCCTAGTGACAATCGAAAAGGGCGGCTTATTCGGACAATTGATACCACCTGTCCTTTGGTCTCGACGTGATCGAACACACCGCCCACTGAAATACAAAAAGTGAGGAACCTACGATGACAAAACTTGAAAAGGCAGAACAGGCAAGAGGTCTTCTGATGAAGACCAAAGTAAGTTCAGCGCAAAACGAGGCGACAAGATCGGCCCACCTGCTCGATGCGGCAAACGCGCTTGCATTGGTACGGGTGACGATCGGCTCGATGTTTGTGTGGGTCTTTTTCGAAAATTTGGGAAAAGGTCTCTACTCACCCGGGGGCTATGCCGGACTGATTAGCTATTACATCAAGTCGAGCCATTCGCCGGCTGTCTGGAAGGCGGTCATGGGCCTGATGGCAACCCACGCCGCGATAGCAGCTCCCATGCAGGCGATGACCGAGATTTCTCTCGGCATCCTGCTCGTCATCGGTCTGTTTACCCGGCCGGCCGCATTCGTGGCTTTTCTGTTTCTCGGCAGCCTTTGGATTTCGGAGTGGGGCACATCGTGGATATGGGAGCTGCTGGTACCGGTGCTTGCATCCCTTGGGCTCGCGGTTGGACGCGCCGGCCGGAGATGGGGGGTTGACGCGTGGCTGGCGCAACGGTGGTCATCCTCGTTCTGGTGGTGATCGAGGAACATTCGCCTGCGCGTGTCGGTAAGGATTATCTGTAAGGGTTATGGAAGCGTCGTCTAGTTCAGCCGAATTGTTGCCGCGGCTCGGGGAATCTATCGAAACAAAACCGTTATGAAAGAGCAAGAGCCAGAAGCAGCGCCAGCCGCTACTTTGGCACGCAAGCGCAGACGCTTACCGCGATTCTCAAAAATTACGATCCTGGTCATCGTCCTGCTCGTGATTGGGATCGGCTCTCGACGGCTGCTAAGTGAGCCTGGCCCGGCTCAACCGCCAAATCTAACCGGACCGAAAACCGTCGCGGTAGTCAAAGCGGTTGGTAAAACGCTGGAAACGGCAACCACCTTACAAGCCGAGTTTGATCCGTATCAAGACATTCTGGTTCACGCCAAAGTCTCCGGATACGTCAGCATGATCCGGGTAGATATCGGAGACCGGGTAAAACAGGGCGAGCTTCTGGCGACCCTGGAGGTACCGGAGCTCCAGGACAACATCAACAAGGCGAAGGCCGGCTTATCTGCCATGGAGCAGGAGGTTGCCAGCGCTCAAGCGGACTACGATAACCAGCATCAAATTTACCAGCGCCTGGAAGACGTGGCCAAGGCACACCCTAATTTGGTTGCCCAGCAGGATCTCGATACTGCCAACTCTAAGGAAGTGGCTGCTCTCGGTGCGCTTGGGGCGGCGGAACAGCATCGACAACAGGCCCGGGCTGAGCTGGAACGCCTCAATACGCTCGCTGAATACGAGAAGATCACAGCCCCATTTGACGGAATTATCACGAAGAGATTCGCGGATTTGGGTTCGCTGATCCAGGCTGGAACCTCGTCCGACACTCAGGCGTTACCATTGGTTGAACTGGCCCAGGACGACCTGTTGCGGATCAGGTTCCCGGTTCCTGAAGCAGAAACTCCCCTCATTGAAAACGGGCTGCAGGTCCGAGTAACGGTTCCGGCTCTCAATGAGACTTTCGTCGGAAAAATCGTGCGCTTTGCTTGGGCTATCAGCCGATCCACTCGAACAATGACCACGGAGGTCGATGTGAAGAATCCCCACGGTCGCATAAAAGCCGGGATGTACGCTGCGGTGAAGCTGCCTCTGAGCCAAGCGAAGAATGTTCTCGTTGTTCCACTGCAAGCATTATCGTTAGGCGACAAGCCTTCGGTCTTTGTGCTCAGTAAGGACGGAAAGCTTGAAGAGCGCTTCGTAAAGACAGGACTTAGAACCGCCACGGAAGCGGAAGTGACGGACGGGCTATCTGAAGGAGATTTAGTTGTAGTTGGTAACCGATCAGGGTTACTCGCCGGCGAGAAGGCGGAACCGAAGCTGGTAGCCTTACCCACGATCTCAGAGGAAGGCTGATGTCTAGATTTGCTATTCGTTACTCTTATCTCATCATCGTCCTCTGCCTGACCATCGGCGTGATCGGTGTGAGTAGCCTTCTGCGAATGCCGGTGGATCTTTTTCCACCTATCAACATTCCGGTGGTAGTGGTCGCGACTTTTTATTCCGGCATGCCGCCGGAACAGATCGAGAATGATATTACTGGTACCTATGAACGGTTCTTCACTCTAGCGGGCGGGATCGACCACATTCAGTCCCGTTCGTTACCGGGTGTCAGCCTGATCAAAGTTTACTTTCATCCGGGCACGAACGCGGATACTGACGTTACATCGATTTCAAACCTGGCGCTGGCGAATCTTCGCCGTTTGCCGCCAGGAACACTTCCTCCGGTTGTCCTCAAGTTCGATGCTTCGAGCTTGCCAGTCTGTCTGATCACGCTCCGCGGGCAAGGTCTGAATCAAGCGACCCTGCACGATCTCGCCCAATATAATGTCCGCAATCAGGTAGCGAGCACACCGGGTGCTTCGGTACCGCAGCCTTTTGGCGGTAAGGTTCGCCAGATCCAGGTCTATGTCGACCCGTTGAAGCTGCAAGCCTATCAGCTCAGTCCGACGGACGTGGTGCAGAAGATTAATAACGCCAACCTCATCTTGCCCGCCGGTGACGTTAAGATCGGGCCATTTGACTACAACCTTTATACGAACAGTCAGATCAGCAATGTTCAAAGAATTAACCAGGTACCGCTCAAGGTGGTGGATGGCCACCCGGTACTGGTGGCGGATGTAGGGAGAGCTGTCGACGACGCTGCGATCCAGACGAATATCGTGCGGGTAAACGGCCAACGATCTGTCTATATACCAGTTCTCAAGTCTGGCGCTGACGCCAACACCATTGCGGTGGTTGATGGGATCAAAAGCGCGGTATCGCACCTTCTGGATATCCCAAAGCAACTCCAAACGAGTGTCGTCTTCGATCAGTCCGTTTTCGTTAAGAGTGCTATAGAAAACCTGGTCCGAGAGGGATTGATCGGCTTGGTACTGACCGGCCTGATGATTCTGATCTTTCTCGGGAACGCCAGAGCTACTCTGGCGGTTTTTCTATCCATCCCGCTGTCGGCATTAGCCGCCTTCATAGCGCTTTATTTTGGAGGTAGTTCCATAAACGCCATGATCCTAGGCGGTCTGGCTTTGGCGTTTTCCCGATTGATCGACAACTCAGTCATTGTTCTTGAGAATATCTTCCGACACATGGAACAGGGTGAGCCTCCGGAAGTAGCCGCGGAGAAGGGCGGAAGAGAAGTGACCCTCGCTGTGTTGGCTGCGACGCTGACCACGGCCATTGTATTCTTCCCGGTCACCTTCCTTTCGGGTGTTAGTCTGTTCCTCTTCACTGCCCTGGCATCGTCGGTTGTTCTTTCCCTATTTGCCTCTTATTTCGTCGCCATGACTGTCGTACCGTTGTTCTGCGCCAAATTGATTAAAGCGCATCAGGTACACGCGGCCTCGCCTGAAGCGGATCGCGAGCCACCCAAGGGATGGTGGGCCAAATTCAATTGGTGGTTTAATAATCGATTTCACGCTTTTCTGGATCGCTTCGATCGCGTCCAAGGGCTCGCGCTGGCCCGGCCTGCAGCCACGGTAACCGGAATCCTGGGGATTGTCTGTTTGAGTTTTGCGCTTCTACCGGCGCTTGGTTTTGCTTATTTCCCCAGGACGGATCCAGGACAGTTTGTCATTAATGTGAAAGCCGCAACCGGAACTCGGGTGGAGATCACTGAGCAGGAAGTGGCAAAAACAGAAGATCTCATTAGAAAAGTGGTTTCTCCGCATGATCTGCGGCTCATCGTATCTAACATCGGTGTCACACCGGATCTATCCGCGATTTACACGGCTAACTCCTCAACACACACTGCGTACATTCAGGTTAGCTTGAACGACGATCATACGATCGGTAGTTACGAGTATATCGACCGGGTACGAGCGGCTATGCAGAAGGAACTGCCAGAGTTATCTACCTATTTCCAAACCGGCGGCCTGGTAGACGCTACTCTAGACCAAGGATTGCCGGCTCCCCTAGATGTTCAAGTCAGCAGCAATGATCTCAGCGAAGCTTATAAAATTGCAGCTAGCATTCGAGACCAGGCCAGCCGATTACCTGGCGTAGCGGACGCCTATATTCCCGAAGATATCGATGCACCTTCCCTGCAACTCTCTATTAATCGCTATTATGCGCAAGAGATGGGGCTGAGTGAACACGAAGTCGTCAACAATATCATTACCTCGCTCAGTTCCGACGGTGTGATCTCTCCCAATTATTGGGTGGACCCAAAAAGCGGTAACCTCTATATGCTCACGGTCCAATTCCGGGATAATACCGTGCGGTCCCTGGAAGACCTCAAGAACCTGCCGATCCGATCATCCAGCCAGCAGAACACAACGGTTCTCGGAAACATCACCAAAGTAAAATTGATTGAGTCGCCAACTGAAGTCGATCACTACAAATTGCGCCGAGTCATCGACGTCTATATCTCGACCAAGGGTGAGGAACTGAGCCGAGTAGCAACCGCAGTGCACCAGATTGTTGATCACACCAAAACACCGCAAAACGTGGTCATTTCCGTCCGGGGAATCGTGGGCGCAATGAATTCGGCAATGCAATCTTTCGGTTTGGGACTGATTCTGGCTCTGGTATTAGTTTACCTGGTCCTGGTGGCTCAATTCAGGTCATTCACCGATCCGTTTCTGATTCTGTTAGCTGTTCCGCCTGGGATTGCCGGTGTCTTGGTGATCCTGACGACGACGGGCACTACGTTAAATATCATGTCGCTGATGGGACTCGTGATGATGGTTGGCATCGTCGTTTCCAACAGCATCCTGATCGTCGAATTTACTCATCATTTGGTGAATGATGGGATGCCTCTAAAGGAGGCGGTACAACATGCAGTTCGTGTCCGGCTGCGCCCGATCCTGATGACCTCTCTCGCAACCGTAATCGGAATGATACCGATGGCGTTGGCCTTAGAGGCAGGCAGCGAGTCTTATGCTCCACTCGCACGCGCAATTATTGGGGGACTGCTGGCGTCGGTTAGTTTGACCGTGTTTATTGTGCCTTCGGCGGTCTATCTGGTCTATCGAAGCCGCAAACGAGTTAGCTCGACAAAGCCAGACCTTCCGGCTACAGCACATTAATCGGTAAACGGCCACCCCCCATGTTTGCATTGGTGCGCATGACGATTGGCGCGATGTTTGTGTGTGTCTTTTTCGAGAATCTGGGAAAAGGGACCTACACGCTGGCGGGCTACGCAGGAGTGATTAATTACTACATCAAGGAGAGTCACTCGCCGGCTGTCTGGAAGGCGGTCATGGGCCTGATGGTAAGCAACGCCGCGATCGCGGCTCCCATACAGGCGGTAAGCGAGATTTCTCTCGGCATCCTACTCATCATCGGTTTGCTTATCCGTCCGGCCGCATTGGTGGCTTTTCTATTTCTTAGCGGCCTTTGGATTTCGGAGTTGGGCACATCATGGATATGGGAACTGCTGGTTCCGGTGCTCGCATGCCTTGGGCTCGCGATCGGAGGCGCAGGTCGAAAATGGGGGGTTGACGCGTGGCTCGCACAACGGTGGCCGTCCTCGTTGTGGTGGTGATCTAGTGCGGCGGCACATGTGCGTCTCGGTCATCATCCCTACCCACAATGAAGCGCAGGCCATCGCCCGCGTGCTTGCAGATCTTCCGTCCGATCTCATCTCGGAGGTCATCGTAGTCGACAGCAACTCGAATGACGGAACGCCAGAACTTGCCGCAAGCCTGGGGGCGCGTGTCATTCGGGAACCACGCCGCGGATATGGGCGGGCGTGTCTTACGGGGCTGGCCAAAGCAAATTCTCCCGATATCGTCGTGTTCCTCGATGGCGACTACAGTGACCGCCCTTCTGAGCTGCCCATTCTTCTGGACCCGATCATCCAAGGACACGCGGATATCACGCTCGGTTCTCGCCTCGGCAAACAGCGTATTCGGGCGGCATTGCCTTGGCATCAAGCGTTTGGAAACCGTCTTGCAGCCAGCTTGATCCGGCTGCTGTACGGACTAAGGATCACTGATCTCGGCCCCTTTCGCGCCGGACGCGTGAGCGTGCTTCGCGCACTTGCGCTGGAAGAGACCACCTATGGCTGGGCGGTTGAGATGATCTTGAAAGGTGCTCTCAGCGGATTTCGCGTGGTTGAAGTACCTGTGACGTACTACCCAAGAATCGGAAAATCCAAGATCAGCGGTACGCCGAAAGGCACGGTCGGAGCTGCCTGGTTCATTCTTAGCTTAACGGTGCGATACTATTTTCGGCAGCGGAAGACGGGAATCCCAGGAGTCCGCGCAACTGAGTCTTGATATCCTATGGAGTCCTCAAGCAAGACCGTGGCGCCTGCCCGGAACAGCGACCGCGTGCTGGTAATCATGGCGAAAGCACCGAGGCCAGGTTCGGTGAAGACCCGATTGACTCCTAGCCTTCCGCTTCAAGCCGTTACTGCGTTTTATCGCTGTCTTCTGGGCGACACGCTGGCATTGGCGCGGTCATTGGCGGGTGTAGAGATCGCCATCATGTGCCCGGTCTCCGACGTCAACGAACTAGCTCGTTTGGCTGGTCCTGGAGCGCGCGTAGTTGCGCAGAAGGGTGAGGGCCTGGCAGCAGGTCTCACGTCAGTATTTGCTCACTTCGCGGAGGACCCGCAACGCCGCATTATTGCCTTTAATAGCGACAGCCCGCATCTCCCGCGTTCGGTGCTTGAAGAAGCGTTCGAGACCCTGGCTGCTCATGACGTCGTTGTTGGGCCGACCTACGACGGAGGCTACTATCTCGTAGGTGCGAAGGCCTCCCACCCTACGCTTTTCCTGAGCGACGGAATGGGCACCAGCAGCGCGCTGGAGAGACTCTTATCCCGCACGCGGGTTCTTAAGCTTTCCGTAGGCTTGGGAGATCCTTTCTACGACATTGACGTAGCTGACGACCTGATTCGGCTAGCTGCGGACTTGGAACAGGCTCCGGCGCGGGCGCCGCGGACCGCGGTCTGGCTCAAACAATGGGAGATGAAGTGACCCAGCTGCGGACATGCACAGGAGACCGGTGAAGCTGGCTCCATTCCACAGGGTTTACGGGCTCGGCGCTATTCTGCTCGTATCGCTTTTAATCTGTGCCCACAATTTCAGCAGGATGGGAGATCCGTCCTTCCTGGTTCCGCTGGCGGTCGCGAGCATTACCTACCTCCTCGCCATTCGGGAGTTTTTCTCCACGCCAAGATTCCCGCCGCACGTTATCGTCTTCGGCCTCGCGCTAGCCGCTCTGTGGCATCTTCAATTCCTACAGATGCCGCCTGGCTCAGATGATGACATTCATCGGTATGTTTGGGATGGCCGTCTGCAACGGCTCGGCTATGACCCTTACCTGGTTGTTCCCAGCGATCCTGCCTTCAGCGGCCTGCACACCTCAGAGACTCGCACACTCAACAATCCGGCGTGCCGACCCCATATCCCGCGGGAGCCGAGCTTTTCTTCCGCGCTGTAACCGCGATTCATGAGTCCACCTTTGCTCTGAAGGTAGCCTTTGTGTTTTGCGATTTCGCAATTGTCCTGGTGTTGCTCGACATCTTGCGTCGCAGCCGGCAAGGAATGCACTGGGTTTTGGCTTATGCCTGGCATCCATTATTGGCGACCGAAGTGGCCGGTAGTGGTCACATCGATATTGTTGGCGTTCTGCTCCTGTTGGTGTCTTTCGCCGCGCTGGGCCGTCATTGGCGTGCAGTTGCCGCCGTTGCATTTGGACTGGCGGTTGCAGTGAAATTGCTACCGATCGTACTGCTCCCGCTTTACTGGAAGCGGGTCCGTATCCGCGACACCATCCTGGCGGCAATCGTGGTCGGACTCCTCTACGTTCCATTTCTAAGGGGCGGATGGTTTCCGATCGGGTCACTCGGCCCTTATGTGCAGAACTTCCGTTTTAATGATCCGGTGTTCGCAACCCTTGAGCGAGTGGCCGCTCCGCAGCTGGTAGCTGCACTAGGGGTGCTGGTCGGTTTTCTAGTTGCCATCCGGCTCAGAAGCGGATCTCAGACCTTGTCTCCGGACGCATTTGCTTGGCCGATGGCGGGATCGCTTCTGTGCGCACCCGTTGTCTATCCGTGGTACCTGCTATGGATGCTCTCGTTTCTTCGGTCGACCTCCACGGTGCCCATCATCTTCTGGACGGTGAGCATTATCCCTACCTATGTCGTTTGGTATTTGCGTACCCTTGGACATCCCTGGTCGATTCCTGGCTGGGTTACGCTGCTGGAATATGGATCCGTGGCTACAGTCGCTGCGGTTATTCTATTGGCACGTTCCCGTACGAAACTCGGCAAAGTCGAAGATTCGTACGGAGGAAACTAATTGCCGTACTTCGTCGCAAGTGCCAGTGGCAGAATAGCTTAAGTGTGATAACTTGCGCTGGCACGCTTTGTGTTCAAAGGGTTCGCATTATGCCAAATTCGAGTCGTACCCAAATTATCCCTTGTGGCACTTACGGTGTCATCACTGGTCCTTGCAGCGACCTCTGGGGCCGGGGAGATTCCGCCGGCTGCTGAACAGATGGCCAAGACTTATGGACGTGATTCCTTTGGCCAAATAGAAGCAATCCGCGACACCTTCAACGTCGAATTCCCCGGAATGAACGTTGTTCGCAGCTGGGAATGGGAACCTAAGACAGGCCAGGTTACCTATGACAGCAAAGATAAAGACGGCAACCCGGTGCATGTAACCTACCTGCGGTCACAGCTCAGCAGCCAATCGGATATGGTGAAGAACGTAGTCGATCCGGCTTTCTTCAACGATCAATATTGGTTGCTCATCCCACTGCATGCTGTCTGGGACACCAGCGCGAAAGTCACCGATGATGGCATGCAGAAAATGTCGCTGGGGGATGGTTCCGCTGATCGGATAGCGGTGAAATATTCCGGGAACGATGGCTATACGCCAGGTGATACCTGGGAACTCTACGTCGATGCCGACCATCGGGTTCAGGAAATGGACTACCACCGGGGCGGGCCCAAAAAACCGAGTCTCGTGATCGTGAGTTGGGCAGGGTACAAGAAGGCTGGGCCGCTCCTCGTCTCAACCGAGCACAAAGGAACGGCGGACGGCGCACCGCTAACACTCAACTTTACGGGTGTAGCCGTAAAACTGACGGGATCAGACAACTGGATAAACGCGGAGTAGAAAAGCGCGCCGGTTTTGAGCGGCTCGGTGGGAGACAAAAGAATGATTTGCACAACAAGGTCTCAAAGGTCCCGAAATTAAAAGAGTCTCTGTGGTGATTTTTCCGTCTTACTCGAACTCAAACCAACGATTCTTTCGCCGGAACCAAGTCCCCGGGAAAAGGAGAATCCTGTTCCCGTGGACATCCTCTGGACGTAGCGCAAAGAGGGTCTTTACCTTCTTTCCTTGAATGACACAGCTCAACTGGGTTGACGCCCAATGATGAAGCGGGGATGTGGAGATCCAAGGTAAATCGTCAATCGTAGCCACCGGCTTATTACAACGGCTCAGATCCGCTTGGAAACGAGTCAGTTCCTGGCGCCAGGTAACGGCTTGAATCCCGAACACTACGAAGAAGGTTGCCGCACTGCCAAACGCGATCAGTGCAGAGGCTGAATCAATTGCTCGCCTCCGGGCATTGTCAATGATCGATGCGTTTTCATACCGCCAATGTACGGCGCCGAAAACGACTAAGGGTAGGGTGCCGACTAACACAAACCGGCGATAGCTAAATGCGCTACCCCATATCCTGGGATCAATCGCCCAGGCAGCTCCGTAGATAACCAGCAAAATCAGACTGACTGCACCCAACCAAATCATGTATTTCTTGGATATCCATCCAACCACCCCTCCCAGGGTTGTTAGCCCCAAGAAATAAACTAAGGGAAGCATCCGCAGACTGGGCAGGGCATCGAGAAACGCCAAGTAGTTTTCGGAGAATGTCTCTTCTTCTCTTTCGTAGCTGTTGGCGTTAGCCAACGCATACCATAACCGGATCGCAGCCAATCCCAGGAAAACCACGCCGAGCCATGTATTGGAAGTGCGTTGGCCGGGGGTCACCCAAGCCTTCCCCAGAAATAATCCGCCGGTCACGGCATACACCAGAGCAGCTGTGGGATGAAGAAAGCAGAGGAAAAGATTCAGTATGCCGAGGCAAATCATGCCGGTGCCCGAAATCTCTCCGGCTACGATCGACCATATGGCCCAAGAGACTTGTACCAGGGGCACAGCTTCCGCGACCAAAAAGATTTGGCCGGGCAACACACTTAAGAGAATACCGAGCACCGGCCAGATCCGAAGCGCCCTCAGTTGCGGAGAGCGCCCCAGGAAATGAAAACTCAAGCAGAGAGATCCGACCGGTAATACCGCTAATGCCAACCCGTAAATGCTCGCTAACCAGCACGGATCTTTAATAACGAAGCTGAGAAACGAAACCACGGCGAGAAAAGGGTAATCGCTGTAGCGACAATCTGGGATCGCCGGATGGCCCCGCTGGATGCTATTAAACACGTACCCGGCGCCATCCCAAGTCAGCACCGCTAGGCAAAACGCGGCCAGCACATAAGCCGCCCCGGCCAGAGTCACGGTTAAAATTGGCCAGACCGATCGAAAGAACTTCACCACGGAGCAGACTACGCCATCAGATCTCTCTAACGAAGTCTAGCGGAACCAAACTAAGGAATAGCCAATAGCCGATAGCCAATAGCAAATTGGCGCCGCGCCAAACAATCCACGCGTCACGCATGCCACGCCCATCCCGGTAGGGCGACAAACTCGTGTTTGGACCGGAAAGATCGTTAACGAGTGTTCGGATACATCGTTAACAGTTTTGAAGGGTGTGGGAAGAGATGTTTTTGGCCAAGGGTTGAGCTTAATCGGGGTTGAGGAGGGAACACAAAGGGGGTCGGTATTGTTGGGCTAGGGATGGATCGTTGAGGTCCAGAGCACCGATTTTTTTCCAACCAAAGAACAGTTCAAAATAGCCGTCTATTTCTGTGGGGCGCAAGGCGACCTCTAAGCCGCCGAAAGCTTGGCCAACATAGTAGAGTTTACTTTTGAATTTGATCTCCCCTTTGGAGCGCACTAAGCGAACCTCATCGCCCTCAAGATATTGAGGCAAGCCGATGGTTTTGGGCCAAGCTCGAGAGCTGGGTTGATCACGACTGGCTGGGACTGCCAGAGCCAAAGCTTCATGAGGCCGATGCAGGTTGTAACGCGTACGAAAAGCTTCAAACTGGCTGCGGCAGTGCTCATGATCGAGCCAGGCGGTACAGCGATCGAGCACTTCGGCTTGGAGGGTGCGGTGAAAACGTTCTTCTTTGCCTTGGGTTTGGGGGTGATAAGGTCGGCCGTGCCAGAGTTCTATGCCAACACGCAGTAGCCATACGCCCAAGGAGCTAAAGGGGGTCCGCTCACGACGGCGTGTTGCCCAAATGGCTCGGAATAACATCGACAAAAAAGGTAGTTAGTTGCTAACATTATGTCCCCATGATGGGGGAGCGCGATCCACAGAAGCAGCTGTGGAGCTATCAGGTGAACTTGGATAAGCGGGTGCGCAGTGATCATCCGCTACGGCGAATTAAGAGGACGCTGGAACTGGATTTCGTGCGGCGGGAGGTCGCAAAATTCTACGGCACCAAGGGCTACGCGACGAGTGCGGTCTGCGCCGTGCCGGGTCAGATATCGGGCGATCACGCCGCAACCCATTGAGTGACCGACCAGGGTTACGTTGCGAAGATCAAGCTGCTCCATCACCATAGCCAGATCATCGCTCAGGGTATCATAGTCGTAGCCGCTTCCAGGATCCCCGGAGCGGCCATGCCCGCGATGGTCGTAGGCGATGCAGCGATAGTCACGATTGGAAAGATGGATCATCTGGTACTGCCACAGATCTGCATTCATGGCCCAGCAGTGAACAAAGAGAATCGGTTTCACCCGCGCCCCATTCCTTGAAGAGCAGCCGGGTGTGATCGAGAGTTTCGATGAACAGTGGTCCGCCCGAGTGAAAAATATATTGCATGCGGCAGCCTACGAGGCCGGCAACGACAGTCGATTACCTGGGAGGTAATGGAGAGGCATTTGGTTAGCGGTTAGCAGTTTGCGGTTGGCCGTTAGCAGTTGAGAGTTAGCGGTTTGCGGGCATGAACCGCGCCGATCATGGACGAACGAACCAACCAACCGCGAACCGTGAACTGTGAGCTGTCAACCGCCAACCGCTAACTGTGAACCGCTAACCGCCCAGCTTATTCCAACTGAACCTGCACCGGCTCGATGTCCCCACCCGTCCCTACCGGGATGATCACCAAATAACGGCGATCGCTTTGATCTGCTGGACCCGCAACGAAGTGACGGAGCGGACCGAGAGTGTCCACAATCGCGGCACCGGCGGGATTTGTACTGAATTTGACCAATGGCTCTAGTTTCCCGTAGGGACTTGTGCGGTGCTCAGCCAGGGCCAGTTCATAATCGGTCTTCGGTTTCAGCCCCGTGACCGCTGCCTGTAGAAGATCCAATAAACCTTGATTGTTGACCGTCACCGTCGTCGGGGGGTTCGCGGGTTTGGCGTCTGGAGGTCCCATGGTCAGGTGGGCTGCCAATCCGGCATCGCCGATCGGCACCAGGTTTGTTAGTCCGTCGCCTTCCTGAACCGCTCCCGGCACATAACCGAGCGCTTGAGGAGATTGGCCTCCAGAAATCCGCGCGATCACCTTATTCGTCAACGTATCAATCGCGTTAACACCGGTACCGTTCTCCAGAGCGACGTAAACGCGGGTACCGTCACCCGATGGCCAAATGCCGTGGGGTAATTCACCTGTCGGGATCGTCGCGACTAACTCCGGCTTAGCTCCGGTAGTGTAAACCTTCACCACGTTTTCTCCGCCCGCCGTGATGTAAGCCAACTGACCGTTCTTGTTGCGGACGATGTTCACATGATTGGTGATTGGGCCAGTCTCCAGCGTTGCCAAGGTATCAAACGGCGGCTCAGCCCTAATAACCTGCGTCTTGCCGGTGTCCTTCAGTGTGAACCAGACTTCTTTGCCGTCCGGCGATGCTGCGATGTTCGGTGAAAAAGGGGACAGCTGTTTGACAGTGGCGACGATCTGGTGAGTTTTGACGTCGACTACCTTTGTCTCCGGGATGAAACTCGAGCAGACAAAACCATATTTTCCGTCCGGCCGGAAAATCGTCATGCCAGGGCCGTTGCCCACCGGGATTCGTAACTTTTCCTCGTACGTTTTACTGTCAATCACTGACACGTAGTCCTCTCCGCGAACGGTCACCCAGATCTCAGCGTCGTCCGGGGTAAAGAATGCCTCGTGTGGGGAGCGTCCTACGTAGGTGATATGCTTGATCTCGTTCGTCGCGGTGTCGATGAAAGTCACTGAATTAGAGCCGATGGAAACGACAGCCAACGTTTTGTGGTCGAAGGAAAATCCGAGCCCATGGACCAGCAGCTGGCCTCGATAGAGCGGGCTTAGGTTCTGCGGCGCGGGATCACCCAGGCGGATCACACCGAGTAAACGATTGGTAGAAGGATCGTACACTGAGACCGTGTTCGAAGTTTGGTCACAGGTATAGACTCGATCATGTGAGCTGATCGGAATGTCTGGGACATCTGCGGAGCCCGGCGCCTGGCCGGCCTTTAGTTGCGGGTTCGCCACCAGCAGGACAACCCCGGAGATGGCGAGAGATCTAGTTAGGATTTTCATCGGGAGCACCAGCTTTTCTTATTTTGCTTCTGAGAGAGGACAGGGGAGTTTTTTAGAGCCAACTTCATCACATCAATCTCGGATTGCTGAGTGACGATGATCTCTTGCGCCAACCGTCTTAGATTAGGATCAGTGCCGAACTGAAGCTCGACCTTCGCCATCTCGATCGCCCCTTGATGGTGAGGGATCATCATGAGTGCAAAATCCGCATCCGGTTTACCGACGAAAGAGACTGCATCCATCGCCGAATGCATTGCGGTCATGCTTTGCGCCAGCGCAGCATCGACGGGCGATTCGACCTCTTTCTGACAGGAGGTGAACAGGATGCCGGTGAACAATAGCAGGACGAGACGGGAACTGGTGGGGCGCATAGTGATCTCCTGAGTTAGGCAAGCGCGAAGCGCACCCGAAGGTTAAAGCGCGTCGAAGTGGCCGTCCATCGCATAAGCGCACTAGATCATAGCGGGAAAGCCGACTGTGCTGATCTTCTATCGAGGTTCCTGGTGTCCTTACTGCAACGCACATTTGTCTGACCTCGTCACCGTTGAAGAGGAGCTGCGCTCGCTTGGATATCGGATCGTTGCGATCAGCCCGGATCGGCCGGAGGAACTCAACCGGATGACGACGGCGGATCACCTGAATTATCGCCTCTTCTCCGATCCGCAGGCCGAAGGGATGAAGAAGTTTGGCGTCGCGTAGCAGGTCGGCGACACCACCGTCACGAGTTACAAACAGAAGTATAATGTGGATTTGGAGCGCTCCTCCGGCCAAACCCACCACATTCTGCCCGTTCCGGCAGTGTTCATTCTCGACCGTGTGGGCAAAATCGTCTTTGTTCATGCCGATCCGGATTACAAAGTGCGGATGAAGGGTGCGGACGTGCTGGCCGCAGCAAAAACCGCCGCAACTACTTCGGACGCGCTCCAGAAGTAAGTCTCATTCCTCCGACTAAGTCACGGGGGTGATGACTCCTGCCCATCCAGAGCATCTCAACGGACTGCTATTCGCAATACATACGAAACTTAGTGTGAGAGAAAAACTTAATGTTTTTCCGGTTGGCGACAGTACTCAGATATTGAAGTGTGGAAGCCACAGTTCCCCGGCGCCGGTTAGGTTGATCGAACAG
>Ga0137401_10000419_pt1 | contig 16383 bp, 16 predicted proteins | sample CZOMad1_1_16fung_FD_108286 | JGI IMG/M metagenome (GOLD analysis project Ga0137401, IMG submission 108286) | Vadose zone soil fungal communities from Angelo Coast Range Reserve, California, USA - CZOMad1_1_16fungal (Illumina Assembly) | ecosystem: Environmental > Terrestrial > Soil > Vadose...
ATTCGATTGAGGCGATGCCAAGCGTTGACTCGGCTGCGCTCGCAGTGTCTCTGGCGCAGACCGCCGCAACACTGCCGATCATAGCTGATCCTACTTTCAAAGGATTGCCATTCCGAGTTCGCTCTGCATACACGTTTCGGCTCGATTCCATCAACGTCGTGATTGCAGATGTGGTTCGAAGCGTGAACGAAGAAGCGAATCCTAGGCTGGAGCATCTGCTCATAGTCGGTGAACGAACCGCAGGTTCGACCGGCCGATATAAGGTTGGTTACTACAACAGGACCGCGGGTGCCGAGGAATCCACGCAAGCAACGGAAATTCTGGCGGCAGTGTTGATCGGCTCGGCAAGACGTCCCGCAGTGGTCGTCAATATCGAATACGACGATGGTGGCAAGCTCGGATTGATCGAGCACACCGGTCCCGGAGAGTGGCGCGCTACATGGAGAAGCGCATACACGGATTGCTGATCGCCGCTGCAGGTGCCTGACGCGGAGACGATTGCTAGAGGCCGGTGGGTGCGTTCACAAAAGAGGAGGGAAGGGCGAATCTCTCTCCGAGATGATCCGCGAGCGCGCGAACACCGAGGGTCTCAGTTGCATAGTGCCCCGCGTATAGGATGGTCAGGTCGTTCTCCTCGGCGAAGACGGCAGTCCAATGCGGTCCTTCGCCGACTATGAGAGTGTCGATTTTCATCTCGCGTGCTTCAGTGAGGGTTTCAGCTGATGCTCCGGCCCCACTGCAGATCGCCCATCGCTTCGTCCGGCGATTCTTTTCAAACGGCGTAATCCGCAGCTCACCGCCGTTTTCATTCGCTAAGCGTTGAGCCCGCTCAGCCAGCAGCGTAGTCTCGAGATTGCTCTCTCCGCTCACACCGATGGAAATGCCTTCGAATTGAGCGAAAATACCAGTTGGATCCAGTCCTAGCTGTCGTGCTAGCAGCACGTTGTTGCCGACTGTTGGATGTGGATCGAGCGGTAAGTGAGATGAATAGACAGCGATGTCGTTTTCCAGCAGAAGCCGCAACCTATGGTACATCGGGCCGGTTAAGTGCTTGGATCCCTCCCAAAACATTCCGTGATGGACTACAAGGAGATTGGCGCTCTTCGCGATGGCTCCTTTTATTGCCCGAGCGGAAAAATCCACAGCCGCCGCAATACCCGTTATTGCTGAACGATTTTCGAGCTGAAGACCGTTCAGAGCGTTGGGATAGTCGGGTGTGATCCTGCTTTGTAGCAGCTCGTCCGCGTACTCCGCGATCTGATGGACCACCGTCATAGAAATCGGTGCATATTTGTGTGGAGAACCAGGTTGTCCACCAGCAGATAGTTAACGTAAGTTCTTAAATGCCAACGAGTTATTACCACAGTGAATAACTCTGTTGATTAGTCAGGAACTGCAAGAAGATCGAGCACTCTCTCGAGATCGTCGGCCGAGTAGAAGTGAATCGTGAGGGTTCCCCGATTTCGAGAGCCGACCTTGATGGCAGCGTCCGTTTGAAGAAATCGGCGTAATCGATCTTCGATTCTCTTTAGCTCCGGCGACTGCCGATCTGCTGCTTTGGGACGTCCCACCCTTTTCCCGGTCCGTGGGCCATTGAGCTCGCGAAGGCGCTGCTCTATTTCCCGCACGGTCAAACCGTCTTTGACGATTTCGCGAGCCAGGCTCGTGATCTTGTCTGAATCCTCGAGGCCGAGCAGGACCTTGGCGTGCCCCATGGTGAGGTGGCCTTCCTGGAGGAGCTTGCGTACGGACTCCGGGAGCTGAAGGAGGCGAAGCATGTTCGCTATGGTTGTGCGATCCTTTCCGACCGTTTCAGCGATTTGCTGCTGAGTCAGACCGAACTCCCGTGACAACCGATGGTAGCCCTCCCCCTCTTCGATCGGATTCAGATCAGTTCGTTGGAGGTTTTCGATGAGCGCGAAGGTAAGGACTGTTCTGTCGTCAATTTCCTTGATGATCGCCGGAATCTCTTTCCACCCGAGTTTCGTTGCGGCGCGCAAACGGCGTTCACCGGCAATAAGCTCGAAGCCATCCTTTCCTGGTCGCCGACGAACGGTTATCGGCTGGAGAAGTCCGCTCGCCTTTAGGCTTTCCTGGAGCTCAGCGAGATCCTCCGCGTTGAACTCATGCCGCGGCTGAAACGGGTTTCGGGAAACCTGCGCAATCGGAATGGACTTTAATGCGCCATCGTCACTCGATGCGAGTCCAGTGGCGCTCCCGAGGAGTGCCTCCAGACCTCGGCCGAGTCGGCGGGGTGTCTTTTCAGTTGCCACCATTTTCTCCTTGCGCGGTTCGTTCAATCAATTCTTTCGCGACGTTCATGTAGGCCTGCGCGCCGACTGAGGCGACATCGTAAAGAATGATCGGCTTGCCGAAACTGGGCGCCTCGGCCAATCGAACATTTCTGGGGACCACATTCTTGAAGACCTTCGGCCCAAAATATTCCCTCGCGTCTTCAGCGACTTGTCTGGAAAGATTGAGGCGGGAGTCGTACATGGTGAGCAGGACGCCGTCGATCGCGAGCTCTTCATTGGCACTGTGTTGAACTCGATGCACGGTATTGAGGAGTTGAGAAAGCCCCTCGAGAGCGTAGTACTCGCACTGAAGCGGGATCAACAAAGCGTCCGCCGCCACCAACATATTGATCGTGATTAACCCGAGGGACGGCGGACAGTCGATAATGACATAGTCGTACTCGTCACGTAGGGACTGGACTGCTCCACGCATTACGTGGTCGCGGTCGCTCTTATCGACGAGCTCCACTTCTGCCGCTGCCAGATCGGGAGTTGCACCGACAACGTCGAGCTTCTCGAACTGGACGGCGGATTGTCGTGAAGATCCAAGGTCGGAGTTTCCTACCAGAACGTCGTAGAGCGAGAGCGGAACGTTTTCGCTCCGGAGCCCGACTCCGCTTGTAGCGTTGCCCTGGGGGTCTGCATCTATGAGCAGAGTGCGCTGTTCTGCGGCCGCCAGACTCGCGGCAAGATTTACTGCCGTGGTCGTTTTCCCGACGCCGCCCTTCTGATTTGCTATTGCGATTATTCGCGCCACTATAAGCCGGTTAGGGTTCAGGGCCCTAATCTACCTAGCGACGGGAGGGGTTTCCACGTGGAACCAAAATCAAATTGTTCCACGTGGAAATAGCTTATCGCCCCGCGATAAATCTCCAGCGGGTACTTACCTCAACAGAAAGCGTCTCCTCGCCTGGGTTGATCGGCGTATCTGCTTGTGCCACTCCCGCCGCCGCAGCACGGAGCATCATCATCGGGCGTGGTGGTGGAGGCGAGTAAGCTCCGATATTGATCTCGAGCAAGCCGCCAATGGATCCATGCGCGGCGAGTGCCGCGGCCTCGGCATCGGCGCGAGCCTTTTCAATCGCCGTCGCAATGGCGCTCCTCCGGGCAGCCTCGGTGTTCGACGCATAGAACTGGAGCGATGTGATCATATTGGCTCCATGGGACAGTGCGGCATCGATCACAGGCCCCACCTGAGTCAACTTCCGGACATCCACCAAAATCGTGTTAGTCACGCTGTATGCTACGATCACCGGCTCCTTGCCCTGCTCGTACCGCTGCTCTGGGTAGACGTTGTAGTTGATCGTGGACAGCTGGTCGTTCCCAAGTCCCAGTCCGCGGAGGGCAGTCAGAACGGATTGCTGCTTTGTAGCATTTTCAGCGGCGGCTGCAGCCGCGGTCGTCGCGCGGGTCTGAACACTAACCTGGATAGTCGCCCTGTCTGGTGAAACCTTTATTTCGCCTCGCCCTGTCACCGAGATCTGGGGGATGGCATCAATTGTCGCTCTACTGTCCTGACTATGTGCCGTTACTGGTGCCAATAGCATGGCTAGTACGCACACGAAGCTGATTTTCATACATAATCCTTGAGATGAGGTACAAAGAAGCGCACCTACCTAAGACGTTTGGCCTTGGAAACCTTGCACGCCAGAGGCAATAGGCAGTGCGGCGGGTTCAATATTGTGAATCTCACTGAGGTTCATCCCAATAATCCCTTCTGCCTCAGTGCGCACGAACATGTTCGCGAATTTCACACCCCACACAATTTCATCGGCCTGATACGACGATCTCGAATGAACCGCCTGAGACACCGTTTCGTCCGTCGCGATAAGTAGAACAAGAAGCTCCGCATCGCCGTCGACGAGATCCTTGTGGGTCAGGCCCCATAGCGGACTCTGCGGATCAATGGGATGAACCACCGTCCAACTCAGCGGGAAAAACACCACACGATTCCGCTCGAGACTTAACTCGTAGAATTTCCGGATGGTAGATCCACCGGCACGCTCGATTTTGGTCAGAATTGCCTGGACCTGAACATCGATCAGCTGGCTGCGTCTTCCATTGGCGATTCGAAACTCGAGTCCGGTCTTGTCTCGATACGGTGCTACGATCGCATTCCGACTGTAGATAATTCGCGACGAAGGTCGAGAGAACCGGGCGAAAATCACCCCTGTCGCAAGCGCGACACCGACGATGTTCAGCAGCGCCTCGATCGTAACCAAAAGGTTCGCTGGAACCCCGACCGGGATGATGTTTCCGTAGCCGATCGTAGCAAACGAGTCGACGCTGAAAAAGAACGCCCGGTAAAAAGTATGTCCGGCGAAACTGCCGGCAATTGATTGAAGTGCATCTGGGCCACAAAGGAGAAAGGCAAACGCGAAGAGAGCGTTGACGCCAACATAGCACGCGGCGATGAAGGCGAGAAACTGCGGCCATGTGATCGTCAGCAGCCAGTGATAGAGGCTCAAGGAAGACAGTGGATTGAGTCCATCAAGGACTACATTGAATCCCCCGTTCCGATTCAGCAGGCGACGGTTTGTGCCTTTCGCTACCTCGGCGCCGAACCCGAGGTCCTTGAATTCTTCCTGCGCGGGTAAAGCAGCCTGTGGCGGTTGTCCGGCGAGCGACGGAGTAGTCATTTGGAACGCATCGGTTCGGGCGTGAGTGGGCGTTCGAAAAATGGCCCGGAATATCGGGTAAAGCTACATTCGTTCGATGAATCCCCCGGACATTTCGATTGCCCGCGCGACGATACTGATCGTCATATCGGCGCTTAGTTTCGGTTCCATTTCTGTCCTTACCGTGCTGACGACGACCGCCGGTATTCATCTTCTCACGGTAATGGTTTGGCGCTACGCACTCGGGGCAGTGTTTCTCGGAGCGATAGTGCAGACGAGACAGCTCGCCACAATTCGGAAACAACGAATCCTGCAGCTCATGCTGATAGGCGGAGTCGGCCAGGCGCTGATCACCTACCTGAGTCTTCACGCGCTCGAGTATATACCGGTCGGACCACTTGCCTTTTTGTTCTACACCTACCCGGCGTGGGTAGCGATGGTCGCGGCGATTCGAAGAACTGAAAGATTGACTCCGATTCGGGTGTCTGCCCTGGTGCTGGCGCTGGCCGGCGTGACAATTATGGTCGGAACGCCCACTGAAAGGCTCAACCCGACAGGCGTGATGCTAGCTCTCGCCTCGGCCTTGCTCTACTCCGGGTATCTGCCCGCCCTCGAGCACCTGCAGGAAGGCATCCCCGCTCTGGTTGCGACCTTTCTGTTGATAGCCGGTGCAGCGATCTCGTTTGTGTTTGCAGCACTCTTTTCTCGCGACCTGATCGTGCCTACTGGAGCAGCAGCCTGGTCGAATATTCTTCTGCTGGCTTTGGTCTCGACCGTGATCGCGTTCTCGACGCTCATCAAGGGTCTCGCGGTACTCGGGCCTGTAAGAACTGCGATCATCGCCACGGTAGAACCATTCTTCACGGCAATTCTTGGAGCAGTGGTATTGGGTAGTCGGCTTGGTATATCGACTCTGATTGGCGGAATCCTGATTGCCTCGGCGGTGCTAATAATTGAATGGAGCTCGACGCGTGTAGCTGTTACGGCGTAGCCGCCAAACGTCGGCGTCGCTCGATTTCGATTACCAGGTTTTGCAAATCGCTCGGACTCACGCCGGGAATTCGCGACGCTTGGGCGAGTGAGTGGGGCCTGAGATTCCCCAACTTCTGGCGCGCCTCGAACGACAACGACCGCATGTCCCCATAATCCAGATCTGAATCGAGAGCAAAATCCCCCATTCTGCGCATCCGATCAGCCTGCGCTCTCTCACGCTCGAAGTATCCCGCGTACTTGATTTCCAGATCTGCGGTGACGAGTGCTTCGGGGTCGAGATAACTTCCCGTCCCTGTGGCCTTCAATAGCTCGCCGAGTTGAATATCATGACGTCTCGCCAGGTCGACTATTTTCACGGCGTGCGCTAGCTGAGCGCTATCGGCCGCGGAAAGAATTGCCTCTGCTTTATCGGGTGCTATGCTGGTCGTCTCGGCGAGTCGCAATGCGGCATCCTCGTGCTCCAGTCGCCGATTGATAATCCTGTCCTCCAGCTCTGAGTAAATCCCGAGCCGTTTGCCGATGGCTCCAAGGCGCCTGAGCGCGTTGTCCTGTCTTACAGTCAGGCGGAACTCCGAGCGGGATGTGAAAAGCCGGTATGGCTCGTCCACCCCGCGAGTCACCAGATCGTCAACGAGGACGCCAATGTACGAAGTCTCTCGACCCAATACGATTGACGGCCGGGATAAAGTCGCGAGGCCCGCGTTGAGGCCCGCGACAATTCCCTGTCCCGCCGCTTCCTCATAGCCGGTCGTGCCGTTTATCTGGCCGGCGAAATAAAGGCCGGGAACAGCCTTGACCTGTAAGGATGGGTCAAGCTGAGTCGGCGGATAGTAGTCATACTCGATAGCATATCCAGCCCGAGTCATTCTTACATCAGACAATCCGCGAATGGATCTCAGGATCTCGAGTTGTACTGGAGCTGGCAACGACGTGGACAGACCATTCACGTAGAGCTCCGACGTATCATGTCCCTCGGGCTCCAGAAAGATCTGGTGGCGTGCGGCGTCGGGGAACTTTACGATCTTGTCCTCGACTGAAGGGCAGTAACGCGGTCCACGGGATTCAATTGCTCCGCCGTACATCGCGGACTTCAAGATGTTCTCCTTGATGATTCGCTTTCCCTCGGCTTCGAGATACGTCGTCCAGCAGGGCATCTGAGCAGGGTGCCGAGTGACGGAGCCGTGAGCGCGTCTGTCCTTCCAGAAGTGTGACCACGAATAGTCGAACCGATCGATCTCGCTCTCTTGAATCTCGAGGGTGGAATAGTCGACAGAGCGGCCATCAATCCGCGGTGGCGTTCCAGTCTTGAAGCGGGCGACCGTAAGACCGGCATGTTCCAGCTGCTCGGCAAGATGCGTAGTAGCGGTTTCACCAGCGCGGCCGCCGGAAAGACGAGTTTCGGTGCCGATGTGGATGCGACCATGCAGGAAAGTTCCGGTGGTGATCACAACGCACTTTGCGCCAAACCGTCTTCCTTCCAAGGTCTCGACACCTAGTACTTGCTGATCGTTCGGCGCCAGAATGAGACGCGCCACGGTGCCTTGAACGGTTTGGAGTCCCGCCTCGAGCTCGAGTAGTGATCTCACTGCCCGGCGGTAAAGACCGCGATCACATTGCGCGCGCGGCGCCCACACGGCAGGCCCCTTGCTTCGGTTCAGCATGCGGAACTGAATCATTGCGAGATCGGTGGCTTTCGCCATGATTCCACCTAACGCGTCAACCTCGCGAACAACCGTGCTTTTTGCTACGCCGCCGATGGCCGGATTGCATGACATCTGGCCGATCGTCTCGAGCGAGCTGGTGATCAAGCCAACACGCACGCCCAAGCGCGCAGCAGCGACGGCTGCTTCTGTCCCCGCATGGCCAGCGCCTATGACTACGACGTCGAATTCAGTTTCGAAACTCTGCGATTGCGACATACATTAAGAATGAAGAAAGCCTTCGCCCTGCCGTCGATTTCCATTCCAATCTAATTCATGCCTCTTGAGCTTTCTCACGACCGCGCGGTAATCCTCATCCGTCAAAACGCATTCGAGCGTGGCGGCTTGAGTCGTCAGGCCATCGACGAGCGCTACGGTCTTACGGACGACGAATTCCGCGTGGAGGACGGCCTGGTGGCACTCGGACCTTTGCCGTCAGAAGATATGCTTCCCGAGTTAATCGCGGATCTCGAGGAAAGCGGCTTGACCTACTTCGACGATTTCTTCGAGCTAAGCGGCAACTGGCCTGAATGGCTCACCATCTACGTGCGCGGATCGAAGGGACGCGGAACTTAAGAATGCGAGACTTAGAGACGTCGTTCGACCACCGCCCACTCTTCGACAAAAGCCACACCATTTTCGATTCTGTCGATAACGACATCGGCGCCAGCAACCAGTGGTTTCGTGCCGACGCCCCGAGCGGGGACTCTCACTTCCTTGCCATGATTCTCGTACGAGATTTCTCCCGAAGCGGAAGCCGCGATGTCACGGGTTACCACCGCGAGCTGACCCTGGATTTCCTCCTCGTCCACTGAAGTCGCCGAGATACCACGGAAAGCCCATTGGGCTAGCAGGGTGATCATGCCGCTGATCGCGAGCCCCCCGGCAGCGATCGCTATCAATAAAATGCCCCACACCGGCAGCACCGTGCGTGACGCGAGCGGGTAGCCGGCTGCGCCAAACCCGATGGCAAATGCCGCAACCGCCGGAAGATTGAAAAAAGCCGAGGGTGTCCGTGACCCGCTCCGACGCACACGCTGAACGCCGTTGAGCATTGCGAACACAGCCAGCAATAAGCCGCCAATGAGGGCGGCGAGAAACAGAACTGGAAGAATCGTCACAGGCTGGGTAAGAATGTTTTTGCGATCGAATCAGAATCCTGTCTCAGGATCCCAGGTATTTCTTGAACCAGGCTATCGTCGCCGGCCACGCGGCACGAGCAGCCGCCAAATTGGCTCCATTCATTCCCGTCTGTTGCCGTAGGAATCCGTGACCGGCACCGGGATAGATACTGTAGCTATAGGTGCGGCCAAGAGTACGAAGCGCGGAATCAGCTGGTGGAATAGTCGCGTCGACGCGCGCGTCGTTTCCCCCGTACAATCCGAGAACAGGAGCGCGGACCGAAGGCAAATCTGCAGCGCTGGGAGCAACCCCGTAGTAGACAACCGATGCCCCAAGACCCGGAGCATGAGCCGCGTGCGCGAAGGATACACCACCGCCCCAACAGAAACCGACAATTCCGTACTTTTGCTGGGCAGCGGGAAGGGACATTCCGTATTGACCAACTGCATCAAGCTGTTTTTGAACCCAGGCGGGATCGAGGGTCCTTATCGCGGCGGTGGCTAGCGGCGCCAGGACGCTGTCGGGGCCATCGGGAAGGTTCTTCATCGTCAGAAGGTCGGGCGCGATGGCAATGAAACCATCGGCGGCGAGCTGGTCAGCAACGCCACGGACCCAGGACGAAAGGCCGAAGATCTCGTGAACGACCACTACCACCGGAGCCTTGGTGTTACGCTCGGGATAAACAACCCAGACGCGGACGCTATCTCCACCACCTGTGTGCACGACGGCATACTCACCGTGTCGGGGAGAGGCGCCCAATCGGGCAAGTGCACCGGAGGCATCAGCAGGGAGTCGCGGATCATTCGGCACGGCGACAACTGCCATGGTTGCAGCTGGCGCGGCATGATCTGTATGCGAGTCGGTGGTCGGAACGATTTTGCTGGTCGTGCACGCTGCAGCGCCAGCAACCGAAAGAGCTAGTCCGAGTCTTATTGCCTCAATTTGATTGCGCATATCACCGAGTCTCCTGTTTGGCCGGTTGCCGAGATTCCGAAGCACTGTCGAACCGTCGCGCGAAGAATTCTCCAACGCGGTATTCCGCATAATAAAACGGGCGCCATGGCCACGAGCCAGATATAAAACCGGCGTGACCACCCTTTTCCGCAAACTCCAGATGAAGGTTCGGGTTCCGGCGCGCCACATCCCGGACTTCGTCGAGAACTTCTGGTGGAAGCATGGGGTCGTCAACCGCGCTTAATAGTAGCGTGTTGATCCTAATGCGTTCCAGCCATGCCAGCGAGCTCGACTTTTGGTAGTAGTCCTCTGCGTCGAGAAATCCGTGCAATGGCCCCGTGATCAGGTTGTCAAAATCCTCGAGCGTCCGTATGCCTGAGATCCTGTCAGCAGGAGCGAGATCGGGGAACCGCTCGGCTTTTTCCTGCGCTTTTCGCCGAAGCGAGCCGAGGAAGAATTTCTGATAGAATCGCGAGAACCCCCGGTTGATTCGTCGGGAAGAGCGGGAAAGATCAAAGGGGACCGAAATCGCCGCGGCAGCCTTCAATTGCGGCGGAAGGTCTGTGCCTCGCTCGCCCAGCAATTTGAGAAGCACATTGCCGCCAAGCGAAACACCCGCGATGGCGAGTAGTGATGTCGGATGCTGTCGCGAAATCCGGTCCAGAACAAACGCGGCGTCCGTCGTTTCGCCGGAATGATAAAAACGGCGAGTGAGATTCGGCTCCGAACCACACGACCGGAAAATGAGGAGATCCGCACCCCAACCACGTCTGGCCGCTTCGTTGAGCAGCCCTTGCGCGTAATGCGAGCGAATCGTCCCCTCGAGGCCATGGAGCAACAAGACGCGAGGTGCGCCTCGAGCCACCTCCAAACGGTAGACCTCGACGAAATCGTTGTCCGGCGTGTCCCAGCGCTCGAGGACAGTCGGGGCGGGAGCCTGCTGCCGGAATAGCTTTCCCCAAAGAGTCTGGAGATGCCCACCGGGGATCCACCAGGCGGGCGAATAGATTATTTCACGCGCCATGAGGCGCCGGAGACCGTTGGAGCTTCATACTTTCCTGGAACACCGGGGTGAGAGTTTGGAAGTACAGATCTTTGGAATCAAGAAGAGCGCTGATACCCGCAAGGCGCTTCGCTTCTTCTCGGAGCGCAGGATCAAAACCCACTTCGTCGATCTCCTGGAACGTCCCGCATCACTCGGTGAGCTGCGCCGATTTGCGCAGAAATTTGGCGTGACTGCGCTGCTCGATCGAGACTCGAAGCGTTACGACGAGCTCGGCCTCCGATACGCGCAACTTTCGGACGAGCGCTGGCTCGAGAAACTCTCCGAGGAACCGCTGTTACTTCGCCTTCCACTGGTCCGAAATGCGAACCAGGTAGTGATCGGGGCGGACGAAGCCACGTGGAAAAGCTGGCTGGGGCGATAGCGGTTCATCGCTTGTGGGTACGCGGCTGGGCAAGCGATATTGAACCTCCGGCCCAGCGCCTCCCTCAGCGACCAGCTCAAACCATTCCACGTACAGTGACCTATCGCGTTCTCGTTACCGATGAGATCGACGCCGAAGGTGTCGCGCTCCTATCGGCCGACCCGCGGATCGTCGTGGATGAAGTGCCGACGCTGCCAAAAGACGAGCTGCTCGCCCGCATCGCCGACTACGACGCGATCGTCGGTCGCAGCGCCACGCGAATCTCCGCCGACTTGTTGGAGAAGGCTCGCAAGCTGAAAGTTGTTGGTCGCGCCGGCGTGGGCGTCGATAACATTGCGCTCGATACGGCGACAGCCCTGGGTATCGCCGTCATCAACGCCCCTGCCGGAAACACGATCGCCGTAGTCGAGCTTTTTTTCGGAACGATCATTTCCCTGCTACGGTACATCCCGCGAGCAGACAGCTCGATGCATGCCGGCAAATGGGAGCGATCGGCCTTGCTCGGCTCGGAACTAAAGGGTAGAACGCTCGGCATCGTTGGGCTGGGGCGTATCGGAGGAGAGGTGGCGACCCGTGCCCGCGCGTTCGGAATGAACGTGGTCGCCTATGATCCCTACATCTCGAAATCCCGCTTCGAGGCTCTACGCGTTCAGGAGCTCAACACGCTCGATGCGCTGCTCGAGCAAGCGGAAATCCTGACAGTTCATACTCCCTTGACCGATGAAACGAAGGGGATGATCGGCCGGCGGGAAATTGCCCGACTTCCTCAGAAGGCTATCGTCGTGAACATGGCTCGCGGTGGTATTGTCGATGAAAAGGCGCTCGTGGAGGCGTTGGGCAGCGGCAACCATCTGCTCGGCGCCGTAATCGATGCTTACGAAAAGGAGCCTTTGGCCGCGGACCATCCGCTGCGAAGTATTCCGAATGTCCTGCTCACTCCTCATATCGGTGCATCGACTACGGAGGCCCAGCGCAACGTCGCGGTCGACGTTTGTGTAGCTGTTCGCGATGCGCTATTGAGTGGAGAGTTGTCACGCTCCATCAATGTTGCGGATGTAGGAGGACAGTGGGCGGATGTCGAGCCGGCGCTGACATTCGCGCGCCGAGCGGCGGCTGTGGGGCGAGCCATATTGGCCACGCAGGGAACGCGCGCGGTTCAACGAATCGATGTCCGTTCCGGCTCGGCGTTCTCAGCTGCGAAAAGCGCCCTATTGGCCTCCGCCGCACGCGGGCTGTTGGAAGGTTCAGTTGAACAGGAACGGCTCAATCTCATCAATGCCCGCGCGATCGCCGAAGCTCGCGGGATAGATCTCTCTACAACGGAGACTGCTGTTCAGGACAATCCGTATGCGATCGAAGTCAGGCTGAGCGGTGGCATGCAGGAAATCGCTATTGCCGGAACCGCGCAGCCGGGTGCAGCGGCGCGCTTCACGCGAATCGGCGCCTTCCACGTTGACATCCAACCCCGTGACACGCTGTTGATCCTTACCAACAACGACGTTCCAGGCGTAATCGGCCGTGTGGGAACCCTGCTTGGTGAAGCTGGCGTTAACATCGCGGAATACCATCAGGCTCGCCTGGCGCAGGGGGGCCAGGCTCTGGCCGCAGTCTCGGTCGACGGAGACGTCAGCGAGACCATCCGCGAATCGCTGCTCCGGCTTCCCGACGTGTCGTCCGCAGCCGTCGTGTGCTTTCAACCAGGGTGAGTGTCAGCCTAAGCAGCGATAAGAGTGTAAGGGAAGCTTATTCGGCTGACGCTTCCGGCCTTCACCTGATTCCCGAGCTGGTGGCTCGACCTGAGTCAGTGCAGGAAGTCGTCGAGGTATTGCGGCAAGCAACCTCCGACCGGAAAGCCGTGACCTGTGCGGGCGCGCAGACGAGCACGTCAGGCGCCTCCGTCACTGACAACGGCGTGCTTTTATCTCTTCGCTCGATGGATCGCATTTCAGCGGTCGACGAACATACGCGAACGATCACTGTCGGACCCGGAGCGCTCGTCGGCGATATAAAAAGAGCGACCGCGGCGGTTGGTCTTCTCTTCGCCCCGGACCCGACCAGCGAGGAAGAATCGACGATCGGCGGAGCGATCGCCTGCAATGCGTCCGGGGCTCGCACGTACAAGTACGGCGCGACGCGCAGGCACGTGAAAGCATTGAAGGTCGTGATGGCCAACGGCGAGACAACGGAATTTCGCAGGAATGATCTCGAAAAGAACACGGTGGGGTATGCCTTCGCCCACGACCCTATCGACTGGTTCATCGGCAGCGAAGGTACGCTCGGAATAGTCGTGGAGGCGGAGCTCGCGCTGTTGCCGCTTCCGCATCACGTCGTTGGGCTTGCCATCTTCTTCAAGGCGGAGCAGGAAGCTCTAGAGTTTGTGGTGACGACGCGAGAGAGCCCGGCAGTCGCACCGCGATGCATCGAGTACTTCGATAATCAGGCAATTGAAATTGCGCGTGCCGGTGCTCAGGATGGAATGCTGCCGATCGGGGCGATGGCGATGATATACGTTGAGGAAGAGGTCGTCGACGACCTCGAGTCGACCCTCGGCAGATGGGGCGAGCTCCTGGACTCGCAAGCCAGCGATTTTGAGCCGATCGTATTCGATGGTGAATCACGATTGAGAGAGGCTCGAAAACTTCGTCATAGCGTGCCATCGACGATGAACGAGCGTGGCGCAAGCCATCGCCATGCGGGTGGAAGGAAAGTTTCTACCGATTGGGCGGTGCCGTATCGTAAGGTCGGCGAGGCTGTTCGAACCGCGCGCGCACTTGCGACCGATCATGGCATCGAGCAGGCGGTGATTTACGGGCATGCCGGCAATGGGCATCCCCATCAGAATTTCATCGCTCGCACTTCGCGAGAGCTTGCTACCATAGAAGGGGTAGTGGAGCAAACCTTGAAGCACGTGCTCGCGCTGGGTGGCACCGTGGCGGCAGAACACGGGATAGGGAAGATCAAGCGCAGGTGGCTCCCGCTTCAAATGAATGGGCTCCAGATCGCGATGATGACGGCGGTTAAGAGAGAGCTCGACCCTCTCGGGATTCTCGCGCCCGGGAACATCCTTTGAATCGCTTCAATTCGGTCGTCTTCGACGTGGACTCGACGTTGAGTGATATCGAGGGAATAGATTGGCTAGCCGCGTTGCGCGGGCCTGAAGTCAAAGCCTGGAGCGCGGCTCTGACGGAAAGCGCGATGGAAGGGAAACTGCCGATCGAAAAAGTCTATGGCGAACGAATGCGAGCAGTAAAGCCGACGATGGCGGAGCTCCAGCAATTGGGGAGGGAATACATCGCCCGTATCGCGCCAGGCGCGCTAAAAACGTTCACCGACATGCGAGCACGCGGGATAAAGATCGTGATGGTAAGCGGCGGATTGCGGGAGTCGATACTGCCCCTCGCCAGGGAGCTAGGAGTCGATGAAAAGAGTGTTCACGCGGTGTCGGTATTCTTTGACGACGAGGGAGGTTACGCCGGATTCGACGAGCAATCCCTTCTAACTCAGCAAACGGGGAAGCGGACGACTGTGCGTGACATGAGCCTCGAGGGTCCGATACTGGCAGTCGGAGATGGCATGACCGATTCCGAAATCAAACCCGTCGTTGACGCATTCGCCGCGTTTACCGAATTCACCAGACGTCAACCCGTGATCGAGCGCGCCGATTTCGTGATCGAGAATTTCGACCAACTGAGACAACTCATACTGGAATGAGCCCGACAAAAACCTTCGGCACTTTTTTCCTGCCAGGACCAACCGAAGTTCGCGAAGAAATCTTGGCAGCAATGCTTCAACCAATGATTCCACATCGCGGATCGGAATTCGAGAAGCTATTCGAGCGACTTCAGCTGGGCCTTCGTCCCATTTTCAAGACGGAGCGCCCAGTTTATGTCAGCTCATCATCCGCGACGGGATTGATGGAGGGTGCGATTCGCTGCGCGCCTCCGGGCCGGATCCTTTGCCTCGTGAACGGGGCATTCTCGGAACGGTTTGCCCATATCGCGTCGATGTGCGAGCGTGACGTCGATCGCTACGATGTAGCTTGGGGCCAAGTGCACGCGATCCCGCAGCTGGACGAGCGTCTCTCGATGCGAAAGTACTCGGCGATCACCGTAGTTCATTCAGAGACATCGACTGGCGCCTTGAACGATGTGCGAGCGGTTTCGGATTGTGCTCATCGTCACGGTATCGTCTGCCTGATCGACAGCGTGAGCGGACTTGGCGGAGCCGAGCTTCGTTTTGACGAATGGAAGCTCGATTATGCCCTGACCGGATCGCAGAAAGCTCTCGCTCTTCCACCTGGTCTTTCCTTCGCTGTCGCCTCCACGAGCTTCATCGATCAGGCGAACGGCACGCATGGTCGCGGCGTCTATTTCGATCTCGTGGAACTCGACGCATATGCTCGGCGAAACCAGACGCCGAGTACGCCCGCGCTCACTCTGCTTTACGCCCTGGAGGCGCAGGTCAAATCGATCGCATCAGAGGGGCTCGAGAATCGGTGGGTCCGCCACAAGGCGATGGCTACGAGGACTCAGGAATGGATCACCAAGATCAGCGATGAAACCGGGAAGAAACTGGTCAACATCGCGCCTCTCGGATCTCAGTCACCAACCGTGTCGGCGATCAGGCTCCCGGCTGAAGTTCCCGCGGACAATTTCACTTCCGGGGTCGCGAAGCGCGGAATCGTAGTGGGAACCGGCTATGGGAAATTGAAGAATTCTACGTTTCGAATTGGCCACATGGGTGACCACACAATGGAATCGCTCGAGCGTTGTCTTGCGGCGTGTTCGAGCGTGTTGCGTTCTTGACTCAAGTTTCCGTCTCGAATGCCGGTGTCGAGTTCGGCGCGTCAAAGATCTTTGGTGGAATAACATTCACCGTAGGACGGGGCGACCGTTGGGGGATTCTTGGTCGGAATGGAAGTGGAAAGACAACACTCTTCCGACTTATCACCGGTACGCATCAACCGACCGAAGGAATTGTCACGCGGCAGCCTGGCCTCCGCTTCGGCCTCCTCGAGCAGCACCGGGACTTCGGTGGGGCGAAGACCGTGTGGGAGGCCGGCGCCGGTGAATTTGCCGACCTGCTAGCACTGGAACTTTCCCTTGCAGAGCAGGCACACCAGCTGTCACAGGTAGGTGAATCCGCCACAGCCCAAATGATGGCGAAATATGATCGAGACCTCGAGCGATTCGATCGTGAAGGCGGCTACACGTTCACGCCGCGTGTTGATGCCGTTCTACAGGGACTCGGCTTCGATGCGGAGAAGGCCCGCTCC
>Ga0137401_10000423_pt1 | contig 16328 bp, 16 predicted proteins | sample CZOMad1_1_16fung_FD_108286 | JGI IMG/M metagenome (GOLD analysis project Ga0137401, IMG submission 108286) | Vadose zone soil fungal communities from Angelo Coast Range Reserve, California, USA - CZOMad1_1_16fungal (Illumina Assembly) | ecosystem: Environmental > Terrestrial > Soil > Vadose...
AGTTTAGTGCGGGCGAAAAGCAGATGCTGTTTCACGATAACGCGATGCGCTATTACCGGCTCTAAGAAACGCGGGTAACGGTCTCGCATCGATTCTGCTCTAGTGTACCGTCTCACATATAATGATGAGGTCGCTGCAGGTCAGTTGGCTGTTTTTCAAGGCGTGAGCGACGAGCATATCTAGATACGTAAGGAGCGAGCAACGCGGAAAAACAGCCATCCGGCCGCGGCCCGGAGGGTTGCGTTGAAAATGGGCCGCCGGCAAGGTTGCCACGGATTTAAGGCCCAACACATTTGGACCCGTCATGATCGATTTCCAGGAAACTCAGATTCTGCGGCGATTACTGCCAGCAGGCCGTGCCGTAACACCGAAGGCCTTGTCGGAAAAAATCGATCTATCTATTCCTGAACTGGAGGGTCTACTCGAATCGTTGGTGCAAGCCGGCTTTGCATTTGATCGGGCAGGAGGAGTGGTACGGCTTTTGAGCGAGCCCGATTCGTTAGTCCCGCAGAGCATCATGGCGCGCCTAAACACAACGATCATTGGTCGAGAAATCCTGGTATTTCGAGAGACGTCGTCGACCAATGACGTGGCGCGCCAGGCGGGAATTGGAGGTGCGGATGAAGGAATCGTTTTCTTCGGGCAGCAGCAAACCGCGGGACGAGGCACGCACGGCCGGCAATGGATCTCTCAACCAAACGAGGGTCTCTGGTTCTCCATCTTGCTGCGATCACAATTACCGGTCGAACAACGCCCGCACCTCATTCAAATGGCCGCGATCGCGGCTGCCGAGACCATCGAACTCTGGAGCGAAAGGCCTGTAATTATTGAGCCTCCGAACGATTTGTATCTCGACGGCGGGAAATTGGGTGGATTTCTCTTGGAGACTTCTAATGGATGGGATTTCCAGGTTCTAGGTATTGGAATCAACGTACTTTCCGCACCACGGATCGAAGGCTACCCAACCGCGGCACTAAACCAATTCGCCAAATCTCCGGTGCCTCTCGCAGAGTTGGCGGCCGAGTTTTTGAACCATTTCGAGACTTGGTATTTGAAAGCGCCTTTGGAAGCAGTAGCGCGAATGTTTGCGGGGCGGGTTGGGTAGCCTGATGCTCCAGCCTCAGGGAGTGATTGGTGATTGGTGAGAGGGGTGGTCAGAGATCTCCGCCGAATAGGTTCTGCCATTCACCAATCACTTCTTAGCTCTCACAGTCCCTGCGCGGCCCGGACTCCTGAGCCGAGAATCAGGCTAAACTACGATCCCAAAGGGGCTTGCTTCGCTTTCGGCGGATCCTGCTGGTTCGAGCCTTCCAGAGAATCGCTCGGAACAAATTGATGAAAGGTAACAACCTTTCCGGCGCTTGCACCGGAAGGCAGATGGGCCAGAAGCTCGGCCACGCACGCATGGTAAGGCACACTTACACTGGGCGCATATTCTTGGAACCGCCGCAAGGCGTCCTCCAGACCAGTAGCTCGCCAATCCTTTTGTCCATTGCCCAAAAGCCGCGCTCCCGTATGCCAACGAACGAGGATTGCAATATCAGCCTCTGTTTCGTAGCTCAATTCGATGGAACAAGTTGAGCGCTGGAGATAGAAACCGCCTCCTTGTTCGGTCGCCTTCAACTCTCTTGTGATGGAACAACAAATCTGGTTCACGACAACAACTCGACATCGCTACAATGTTTGCCGCAGTAAGTCCAATCAATTGCGATTTGTCGTCGGTTGCGACGTCGATTTGAGAGCGCTAATCTCTAAGACGCGTGCCGTTCTGGCGCACCAGGACTTTTTTCTCACATAGGAGACTCAAGTGCGCGGGTGCTGGTGCGACTTGAGACGCTGATTTGACATATTCTTTGATACGCGTGCGGGTCCAATCCGAGAACTATGGAGAACGCGGGTCTCTATCCTCCAAGGTAGGCAGTGTTCAGCGGCTCCTGGTGCCGGAACGCTCGCGACCAACGATATAGAGAAGGGCACAGATCAGCACGAATGGAATAAGTGCGAACAGATCGCTTCGCGGTCCATGAAAGAATGGGTTGTGGGCTTCCGACCAGTCATTAAGCGCGGCGTCGACGCGATCGAATGCGCCTGCAAGAAATGCGATGACAATTCCGGCAATTGCGCCACCCGCGATGTATCCAGAGGCAAGTAGGACGCCCGGACTTCTATCGGCCTCCGCAGCAAGCTGTTCGTCAGTAAGGCTTCGAAGCCGACGCCTTCGAGCGGCGTCGACTAGCCATCGGATAAGTCCCCCGATAAAAATCGGAGAAGAGGTCGAGAGCGGTAGATACACCCCGACGGCGAACGCCAGCGAGGGGATGCCGCACATTTCCAACGTGATCGAAGTTATGACTCCAAGAAGCACGAGGGCCCAGGGAAGCTGCCGGTCGAGCACCCCTTTGATGATGTAGCTGACAAGGGTGGCCTTAGGGGCGTCGAATTTACGGACTTTTGAACCGTCCGGACGCTCGGTGATGGTTCCGTTGATACCAGGGTCGACAAACCAGATCGCGTGGCCGGCTTGATCTACGAGATACTTGCCCGGTGGACCACCAGCGCTATCGGTCTTGTGCCAAGAGAAATAAGAATTGGAATCGTCGCGTGATTGGGGTCCAACAATCTTTTCGGTGCGGGTGAGTCGAGAGGCATCAGTTACCAGACCAGGTGCAATTTTGGCAGCCGGAACGTAGACCGTCGCTGCATTATTTAATTGGAGCAGGATTGGCCCCATGATGAGAGCGGACGCGAATGCGCCGAAAAGAATCGCCATCTGCTGGTACTTGGGCGTGCTGCCGAGCAGGAAACCTGTTTTGAGATCTTGCGACGTCGTGCCTCCATTGGAGGCAGCAATACAGACAATGGCTCCAACGGAAAGTGCGGTGACGTAATAGGCTCCTCCGGTCCAGCCGACCAGTAAAAAAATCAGACAAGTGAACAACAACGTCGCTATCGTCATTCCGGAGATTGGATTCGAAGAGGAGCCGATCTCGCCGGTGAGCCGCGAGGAAACCGTGACAAACAAGAATCCAAAAACAATGATCAAAATTGCGCCGAGCAGATTCATATTCAGGGCTGGCGTCGCAATAATTCCGATGATTAAAACGATGATTCCGATCGCAACGAATTTGAGAGAAAGATCGCGATCGGTGCGAGGAACATCCCCTGCCTTATTGTTTCCGGCTGCGGTGAGACGGAAGTCAGCCAAACCTCCGCGCAGACCATGCCAAATCGTCGGTATCGACCGGAAAAGGCTAATAATTCCGGCAGCGGCGACTGCTCCGGCGCCAATATAGAGAACATAGGCGCCCCGAATTTGGTTAGGGGTCATATCGGCAATCGGAATCGTTCCCGGTGGAACGGCGCCATTCACGTTCTCTCCGAAAAATTTGATCAGCGGAATGATCAAAAGATAGGAGAGTACTCCACCCGCGCACATCAGCGAGGCGATCCCAGGACCGATGATGTAGCCTACGCCGAGCAGTTCGGGTGAAACCTCAACAGAGATCGAGCCTGCCTTAAACGGTGCTGCGAAAATCTTTTCCGGCACATCCTTCCAGCCTTTGAACGCCACCATCAAGATCTTGTAAAGCAATCCGAGACCGAAGCCGCCAAAGATCACGGTTGCGCCGGTTGAATTGCCACGATCGCTTAGAGTTGCCGCAAGCATTTCCTCTTTTGCGGCGGGCGAAGCAGCCTCACGGCAGTCAACGGACGCACCAGCCTTAAGCACGGCCGCACACGCTGTGCCCTCGGGATACTTCAAAACATTGTGTTCCTTGACGATTAGCGCCCGGCGCAATGGGATCATCATCAGGATACCGAGCAAGCCGCCAAGCACTGCGACCATCATGACTCGCGTCACTTCCAGATCGAAACCGAGGATGAGAATCGCAGGCATAGTCACCCCAACGCCAAAAGCGATCGATTCGCCGGCCGATCCAGCGGTTTGGGTGATGTTGTTTTCGAGAACGGTAGAATCGCGCAGTCCGAGTTTGGAAAGTCCGCGAAACAGAGCTAGCGAAATGACTGCGACCGGTATCGACGCGCTAACGGTCAAACCGACCTTCAGTGTCAGGTAAAGCGAAGACGCACCGAAAACCATACCGAGAAAAGTGCCGGTAAGGAGCGCGCGCCAAGAGAGTTCGCGCATTCGAGTTTCCGGAGTGATGAACGGTTCGACATCAGTAGACTTTGGAGAAAGGGGAGCCAGAGACGGCATTCACGAATATTGCCAAGATCTCGATGTCTCGGCTAGTGAGGAATTAACGAAAGTATGCGGTAGCGTTCAACGCCGACACGCGGAAAAAAGTTGCAATGAGCGATCGAACGCGTTTTCTGCTTCGCATCATTGAAAGTTGCGCCAAATCATTGTCACAAAAATAGAACCGATCGTGTCTTATTAGACGAGTAGGGTTCGTGCGCAGAGAAAGTGCACAAGGAATTATTAGGGTGATGGAACAAAACTGGATCAGGATGTTTTTACGAAAAAGTGTGCGGGGCAACGGTCTGGGTGGCTGGATATTAGTACTCGTATTCTTTGGTTTGACTCTCCGGGCGGAGGCGGCGTCGCTAAACGAAGATCAAATCTCTGTCATCAAACCGCCTAGTTCGCCGTTTCGAGTGACGGTCATTGAAGAGAATCCAACCATGGCGGTGTTCGGACGCGATCGCCACTACACCAACGGATTTAAGCTCGCACTAACGTCCAGCCAACTGGCAGACGACAGCATCTGGAATGCACCGGTCCGACTGTTGCGCGCAATCTATGTGTTTAACCAGCCGAGTGATGGGACGGACAACCGCTTGGAGTGGACGCCGGCGGCACAGGATATTTTCACCCCGCAAGACCATACCCATAAATTTGTCACTCCCAGTGATCGACCTTTCGCCGGATGGCTTTATGCAGGGTTTGATTGGATCCAAAACGATAATGATCAGCAGCTTACCTCCTTCGAAGTTCAGGCGGGAATCGTCGGGCCGTGGGCCATCGGTCGCCAGGTGGAAAACACTTACCATGATATTGTGAATGTCGGTCGAGTACACGGTTGGAGGGCGCAGCTCGGAAACGAATTTGGTGCGGTCGGGTTTTGGGACAGAAAATGGCGGTTCAATCACGACCTCGGCAACGGCTATTCCTGGGAAATGATTCCGGGCGTCGAACTCGCAGCCGGCAACATTTTTACCTATGCAGGCGTAAATGCGCTATTGCGCTGGGGCCGCGGTTTGAAATCGAACTGGGGTCCAGACATGATTCGTCCGGGGTACGCAGGAACATCGTATTTCTCTGCTGAACGTGGCGGCGTTCCATGCGGGTTCGACGTTTATCTGGGCACCCAAGGAAGGCTGGTGGCACAGAATATCTTCCTCGATGGAAACACATTTCAAAATAGTCGAAGCGTCGATAAAGAAATCGTCGTCGGCGACGCTTTGGCCGGTGCTGAGGTCTTTTACAAGGACTATTTGCGTGCCGGTTTCACTTTTCTGCTTCGTTCCAATGAGTTCACGAAGCAACGTGGACCCGACACATTCGGAGGTTTCTATCTCTCAAACGGGTTCTGAAGAGCGCAGTCTATTCTGATTGCGGTCTGCCGAGTGGGAGTCTATTTTCGGTTTTTAGTCGTAAAGTCGTTCAAAGTGTCTATCTGGCATTATGAAACTCCTTGCCGTTCATCCGAGCTGTTTGATGTATTCAAAGATCTATCTTCGCCTGGAGCCGCTCGGGCTTGAGCTGGTGGCGGCAGCTGCTCGAAAAGAAGGTCACGACGTTCAGATCATTGATCTGCAAACGGAAACTCAGCGGGATTATTTCCGCCTCATTGATCGATGGCAACCGGATGCGGTCGCTTATTCCTGCAACTACTTGGCGAACGTCCCGGAAATCATCGATTTAGCGAAAGAAACTCGGAAACGACTTCCAGACAGCTTGATAATGGTGGGCGGGCACAGTGCTTCTTTTACCGCGAAAGAATTACTCGAGCACGCCGAAGGCGCACTGGATTGCGTTCTAAAAGGAGAAGGAGAGCCGGTGATCACGGACGTCCTGGCAGCTGCTGCAAGCGATCGCAAATCGCTCGATAAGGTGCCAGGCGTAATGACTCTCGCAGGGGAGGGACCACGTCCGCGATTCGTGACGAGCCTCGACGATCTGCTACCGGCTCGAGATCTGTTGCGTCACCGCCGGCGTTATTTTATCGGTGTTCTCGATCCCTGCGCTTCGATTGAATTTAGTCGTGGTTGCCCGTGGGATTGTGTCTTCTGTAGCGCATGGACGTTCTACGGCCGGAGCTATCGTACCAAGTCACCGGATTGCGTAATTGAAGAGCTGGCCACTATCCGCGAGCCGGGCATTTTTCTCTTAGACGATGTGGCATTCATCCAGGCAGAGCACGGGATGCGAATCGGCGAAATGATTGCGCGCAAAGGGATTCGCAAACAGTATTACTTGGAGACGCGCGGAGACATTTTGTTGCGCAACAAGGAGGTTTTCAAGTTTTGGCGCGATATTGGACTGGAGTACATGTTTCTTGGGATCGAGGCGATCGATGAAGAGGGCCTCAAACAATTTAGGAAGCGCGTTTCGCTCTCGAAGAATTTCGAAGCCCTGGAGTTTGCGCGATCGCTCGGAGTATCGCTCGCAATTAACCTTATCGCAGACCCGTCATGGGATCGCGAGCGATTTCGGGTGATTCGCGAATGGTGCATGGAGATTCCTGAGATCGTTAATATCAGCGTCAATACCCCTTACCCCGGAACCGAAAGCTGGCGAACTGAGTCACGCAATTTGAGTACACGCGATTATCGGCTGTTTGATATCCAACACGCTGTTTTGCCGACCAAGCTTACGCTGGCCGAGTTTTATCATGAGTTAGTCGAAACCCAGCGGGTTTTGAGCATGAAACATCTCGGGTTCGCCGCGCTACGAGAAACCGCAGGACTAGCCGCTGCTCGACTGATTCGTGGTCAGACGAATTTCGTACGAATGCTCTGGAAGTTCAACGGCGTCTACAATCCGAAGCTCCAGATTGCCGATCACAATCAACCAGTGAAATATGAGATTTCTCTGCCGCCGGCTCGATCAGAACAGTTCAATCGACAATCGATGTACATCCATTCTGTGCGTGGACGAGATGGCCGTCAGATTGATCACGCGACCGAGCAGTTCGTCGAGAGCACCCGGATGGGAACGGCCGAGAAATAAATGGACGGCTCGGCCGTCCATTTATTTCTAGAAGAAGCTCAGATGATTCAGGCCGTTCTGCAGCTCAACATCTACCGGCGCAGCTTTCGTGTCGCCCAAAAGAAAGACAAGGTCCATTAGACTCGCATCGGCGGGAACTTTTCGCGGATGCGGAATCTCGTTATCGACGATCCACTCACTGTGATCGGGGAGGCGATACAAAACAAACACATGGCTTCCATCGGTTTCGGTGCCGCGAATGTGCCATCGATAAAAGATCAGCCGTCCGTGGATGCCGTGCTCGGCCAGTCGGGACGAAAGCGCTAGTGCATAGTCCATGCACTCGCCGTCCTTTCCCTTACCATTGAGGTGCAGATCGCTGGCAAGTTGGTAGTGCAGCGGTTCGCCGGGTGAAGAGGCACTGAGCGGGAGGTAGGAAGCCAGAAAAACCAAGAGCGCGACTAAAAGTTTTGCCATTCCGTTTCTCCTTCCCGTATTGGATCGCACCGGATGTGCAAAAAGATTGCACCGGCTATTTCGAAGGAGAGCGACAGACCGGAAAACGACTGAAAATCGCTTCGTTTTCTTTAATACAACGTTGAAAAAACCATTTCCTCGGACCTGAAAGCCGCGATCCGAGTTAAATAGATACCCCATATAGGGGATTAATTAGAAAGCAGCTTGCGTGCCAATGATTCTCATCTTTTCCTTCTAGTAGCGTCGGGAACCGGAAGGCCCAATGCTGCATGTCGGTTGCGTCTTCGCCGCGTGACTCAGAAGACCAAACGGCCTGTGACCGAAACCAGGAATCCAATTGCCGACAGAAAGCCGGCGACCAAAGCGAAATCGAGCGTCGCTTCGATTAAAAGTTTGATTGGATCAGTTCTCTTCCAGCGCTTCATGGTGCTGTACTGCGCCCCCTCGGACCGAATCCGGAAGTAGGCGTAGCATTCTTTAGCAGCGTTCATGCCACTGCGATTTTGCCCAATCACGGGGCTTGGCCTGGGACCAGAGCATTGGCGGCATTGATGGGCGCTCCCACCTGCGGGAATTCTCCGTCTCGTGAACGGGAAAAGGAGCCGGATAAATCAGTATATCCCGAATTACACAATGGTCGGTTGGCTCAGAGGCCGATCTCGTTCGTTTTCGTGAACCGCGCCAAGAATAAAGCCGATCAAAGCCTTGGCAATCGATCCCTGAAATTTTTCTTCTGCATAAAGCATGATGTCCATGCTCCGAAGCTCCGGAAACCCTTCTTCGGGCTGCAATATTTTCATTTCGGCTAGCGCTGAGTGAAGGCCGAGAACACTCACGCCAAGACCTGGCACCACCGCAGCCTGAATGCTCGGAACGCTGGTGCCGGTATAAACGGTCGTCAAGGTCCTTCTCCTCGTCTCTAGTGCAGCGAGAGCCTCCCGTCGAAACTGGCAAGGTGCGGGCAGTAGAACTAACGGAATGTTGGCGCTTCCTGATAATTCAAAAAATTTGCTGGCGACCCATACCAGTGCTTCTCGAAACAGGAGGTGACCAACTATTCATTTTGTTCATTGTTATCAATATGGTTCGTTTAAGGGTGATGAAAGAGACCATGAAGGCGGTTGCATTAACCCGTTATCTCCCGATCAGTGATCCAGAATCGTTGCAGGACTTCGAGCTTCCCATGCCTGTCTCGGGAAAAAGAGATCTCCTGGTACGGATTGAAGCGGTTTCCGTGAATCCGGTCGACGTGAAGGTTCGAGCACCGAAACCTGGTATCGAAGCGGAGCCAAAAATCCTTGGCTGGGACGCGGCCGGCGTCGTGGAGCGTATCGGGAGCGGTGTCACACTGTTCCAGCCAGGAGACGAGATCTATTACGCCGGATCAATAACGCGGCCGGGAACGAACAGTGAATATCACCTGGTTGATGAACGAATAGCGGGTAAGAAACCCGCCAGCTTGAGCTTTGCGGAAGCGGCTGCCCTTCCTTTGACCACAATCACGGCGTGGGAAACATTTTTTGAGCGATTGCACATTGATCGCCCAGGCGGTGATGCAGGAAAGCTACTCTTAATAATCGGAGGTCCTGGGGGTGTGGGCTCAATCGGAATCCAAATCGCCAAACTTGCCGAATTAAGCGTCATTGCGACGGCTTCGCGGAACGAAACTCAGCAGTGGTGCAAAGACTTGGGGGCCGATCATGTGATCAATCATCGAAACTCGCTGAAAACTGAGTTGGATAAAATCGGAGTCGGCCAAGTCGATTATATTGCTAACTTTGCCAACACAGATCTGTACTGGACCGTTATGGCCGACATCATTGCGCCGGAAGGAGCCATCTGTTCCATTGTGGAAAACTCAGAGCCACTCGACCTCAATATCTTGAAGAGCAAAAGCGTAGCTTTTGCCTGGGAATTCATGTTCACAAAGTCGATGTTCAATACCTCCAATATGGGATCCCAAGGCGCTCTGCTGAATGAGGTGGCCAAGTTAATCGATAACAAGCTTATTCGAACGACCCTCACCGAGGTGGTTCCAAAGATCAATGCGAAGAACCTCCGCGACGTCCATCAACGGATCGAGTCGGGTCGAACACTTGGAAAGATAGTGTTGGCCGGTTGGTAAATGAACCAGAGAGTACAGGGGTGAGCGACGCTCGGACCTTGCCTGGTCTCAATTGATGAGCGGGTTTCTAGCGGCGAAGCCGCGATTCAAGATAGTCTAGCCTGCTAAGTGGTCGCATAAGAACGTTATCAGCACTGAAAGTGAGTTCCAAGGCAGGGAAATGTGGATTTCGTAATGATATCGAAAAATCGCGTCAATAAAATGGAGTGGCACCATCGCAATCTCATATTGAAACACGCTTTCAGCGCTGACCACTTGTATATGTGCATTCCTAGCCCTCCGGGCTAGGCTATCCTGAATTACGGCTTCGCCGCTACGATCGCGGGTTGTTCGTCCGTCACCCAAAGGCAGATGGCAAGCTGGGTTAGCGACATCGGCTCAATTCTTCGAGACTGGGATCTACCAACTCTCTAATCTCGTCGATATTCAATGAAACAGGAGGCGCTCGGCGGCCGAGTTTTTCATTGTAATCGATCACGTGATCTCCGGATATTCAGGCGGCAAGCTTTTGTGGGATTGTGGTCCGAATCAGAATCTCTTGACCGTCACAGACGTAAGGAGAAGGGAGCTCCTGGATGCGGTCGGCCGCAGAATCGTCATCGTAGTTGCGCTTTAGAGTGAAACGAATGATGAAAATGTTTCGGTGGACACGGAAAAGCGACAATGATCCGATCTTCTGGTGAAGAGCCGTCTCCAGCAGAGCGATCAATCGCTCGGTAATTGGTGTGTTGGGTTTCAAAATCAACTCAACTTGAAAATCGGCGGCGACGCTTTGGGAAATCTGAAATCGATCCACCGGTTGTTCGGAACGAAAATTCTCGAGGCGATGTTGAAGTTCCTCTTTTCGCATACAATATACAATATTGTTATGAGTATCCGAACAGAAGTCAATACCTTCTCTTATTTATCCGCTCGTAGACATCACAACTGCTAAGAAAAACCAGCCGCTCCAACCAGCCTTTAAACGTTTCGGCGATTTTGGCTCCGGCGGACGATGTGTAACCGATGCAGTCGATCACAGCCTCGGGTCGGAAACGCCGAAATTCGTCTGCTCGCTCAGAATTTCCTCGATGCCGAAAAGTTCCCGAAGCGGCGTTGAGCCGCGGTGAAACACCGCGACGCGGTGCCCATCGTTCTTGAGCGTAGAAGCGATGTGCCAGCCGATGAAGCGAGTTCCTCCCAAGATCAATAGGCGCATTAAAAAGTATCTTGTTCTGTCAGTGCTCCGCACAATACTGTCGACGATAATGAATCGAAAACTGTTGCCATGGCTTCTCGCACTTGCGGCTGTAACGCTCTTTTTGAACTCGTGTGCCAGCCAGGAGGGCGTAGCCCCAGCCGAAGGTGAAATGGATAGGAGCCACGGCGGCTATTGAACGTGGAGCCAGCCTGTAGCCCTGATTCTGTATTGCATATTCCGCCTGCCGCGTGCCGCTTTCTTACACCGGCTGCCCTGGCGCAGCAGCATCGCGTTTTGGTAGAAGGTCGCGATCGATGTTGGTCACGCGGAAATGCTTGCCCAGCAAAGTCCGAAGCTCGGCTTCATTCTGGATGAGTCGTTCGGTCCGATGACCTTCGTCAGTCTCTATGAACCGATCGCCGCTGATCGTTATTCGGCCGGTAGCCGTTGCGATGGAACAGACCGTCCCCTGGGTGAAGTGGCTTTGCGGTGAACGCTGATGGTATCGGCACATTTCGGCAAAATCGTCGATACGGCGAGGTACCAAAGTGAAGAGGTATAAAGGTTTCCAGGTTCCACCAGGCGTGCGCTCGTGGACAAGCCAATCAGCGTATTCGTGCGTTAGGAGAAATGTCTTTCGTGGGTCGTTTTGCTCGATGCCGGCGGCGAGGCGCAGCGGCTCCAGGAACGCATCTCCGAAACCGACGTCTGCGAGATAAGGCTGATCCAGATCGATTCGCAACGCCAGATGGTCAAATTCCGGGCCGAAGCCCCCTTTGCGATTTGCGGCCCGGGCAGATAGCAGATCGACCTGGAAGCCAAGTGCTTTGAGCAGGCAGGCGAATAGACCATTGAGTTCATAGCAAAATCCGCCACGCCGGCGGATGACGATCTTTTCGAAGAAACTCGCGAGATCCAGTCGAATTGGCCGTCCAAGGTGGATATCCAAGTTCTCGAATGGTACGCGCATCAAATGCGCGAATTGCAACTGGCACAACCCTTCGATGTTCACCGTTATCGGCCGAGAAAGACCGATGCGATCCAGATAGGCGTCGGCATTAAAAGCGTTAGACATTCAATTTCAGTAGACTGGTGTTTCCCAAAATGCGGACCAGGTTCTCCTGTTCCGGCTGCCAACCACTGAAGCACGAACTGGCAAACGTGGATAGGTGGATAGAGAGTCATACCATGCTGAAGCGCCGCAGGCGCGAGTCAAGATAGCCTGAACGATGGCGCAAATCCGTTCTCACGGCTTTCACACACTTCTAATTGTCAAGATAGCTAGGACTTCGCCCTTCATTTATGCTCTCATTCCTAGGGCTTTGCTATAGGCCATCTTGAAAAGCGCCCCAGTGTCTTTACTAAGGCGGAACGATTATCGCGTTCAATCTGTGAAATCTGTGTAATCTGTAGGTCGACTTTCTTAATCATCAACACCTATGAAACTTGAAGGAAAAACTGTTCTCATCACCGGCGGAAGCCAAGGGATCGGGCAAGGTATCGCATTTCGGCTAGCGGAAGAAGGTGCAGACATTGCGGTTGATTACGTTGGAAACTCTGCATCCGCGGATGCAACGGTTGCGCAAATCCAGAAGCGTGGACGCCGAGCATTGGCCGTCCAGGCCGACATCTCATCAGTCGACCAAATTCACAGCATGATAAAACAAACGGTTGATTCCTTGGGTGGAGTTGATGTGCTCATTAATAATGCCGGAGTAGAAAAACACGCATCCATCTGGGAGGCAACCGAGCACGATTACGACCTGGTCTTGACCATCAATTTGAAAGGCGCTTTCTTTGCCAGCCAGGCTTTCGTTCAGCACAGAATGGCCGAAAAAAAACCGGGTAAGATAATCAACGTTAGTTCAGTGCATGAGGAACTGCCTTTCCCACATTTCACCTCCTATTGCGCCAGCAAAGGTGGGATGAAGATGATGATGCGTAACCTGTCGATTGAGTTGGCGCCTTACGGAATCACGGTGAACAATATTGCCCCGGGGGCGATCGAGACTCCGATCAATACCGCGCTCCTCAACGATCCGCCCAAACTCAAGGCGCTTCTCGATAACATACCGCTCGCCAGGCTCGGGCAAGTGAGCGATGTAGCTGGCGTCGCCGCGTTCCTGGCATCATCCGATGCGGACTACATCACCGGAACCACTATCGTGGTTGATGGGGGACTGACCTGGAACTACAGCGAACAATAGCGGAAAGAGACCGCGAAGGGACGTCCATAGAGAATCGCCACAACAGAACGCGCGAATAAACGGATTTAATTGGCGTCCATTCGTGGTTATGAATTCCCGCGGTTATGCTCTCAACTTTTCCAGAACTTTTGTTTCGTTGGGTGGCTGTTTACGTCCATTAGCGGTTGTCTCACTCTGCGGTTGAATTGCGAATTCGCGTGACGAGATTAACGGATGTTACCGGCCGATTTGATCGAATACGAAAATGCCCCTGCGGAAGTCCGAAGCGTCTTCGACGACATTATGGCGACGCGGAAAGTAGATAAAGTAAACAACTTCTGGAAAGCCCTGGCCAATCATCCGGCGACGTTACAGCGGACCTGGGAAAGCGTAAAACAGGTGATGGCGCCCGGTGTACTCGATCCCCTGACCAAGGAGCTGATCTACATCGCTGTGAGCGTTACTAACAATTGTGATTACTGTATCCATTCACATACCAAAAGTGCGCAAAAGGCGGGAATGACGTACGAAGCGTTTGGTGAGCTACTTGCCGTGATCGGCATGGCGAACGAAACAAACCGTCTGGCTAATGGATACCAGATACCATTGGACTGACAGCTGCAGATGAGATATCCCCGGAGGGTGCGCCGCTTGCGGCGCCCGGAAGCCGCCCATGATTTGGTACGCCGAAATGATCCGCAACAAAGCCCTCGGCCTAGATGCTTAGGTGGTGCCCTGGGTGGTTTCCGGGCGCGCCGCAAGCGGCGCACCCTCCGAGCGTGGAAGACGATTCGGCCTGCGCACCCTAACGGCTCATTTCTAACGCCAGCTTTCAGGTGGCATAGATCACCGGATCGGATGGCAGTAGATAGCTCAATGCCTGTAACAGCGCGCTAAGTCCGCCTTGGTGGGGAAGGTAAAGCGCGATCAAAAGGATCGCGGTCTCGGGTGCATTTCCATAGTTAATGTAGGAAAAATGGTGGAAAAACCTAGCGAGTCGGCTTTTGTTTCGCCAAGAGCTCCTGTACCGCCAAATATCTGCTGCGCAGTTGGCCCTTGTCGCCGTTTCGGGACCGCTATACGGACTAGAGCTGCAATATTGCTTTCAGCCGCTCGTATTCCTCCCGACTGATTTCCTCAGCTCAAAATCAGCCTTCGCTCTGCCAGTCTTATGTGCTGCCTCGGCGAGCACTCCTGGCGAACTGTAGCTTGTAGCAACCGGTTCTTTTGCGGGATCCTCTTTCAGATAGGCAACGTAGTAGTATCGGCTCAAGCCCGAGATGTAGTTGTCGATAATGAGCCACTGAATGTCGCTCTCCTGGTCACTGACTTTTTTGGCTGAAAAGCTCCTGCGGCCTTTTGCTGCCCTAGATGAAAGCTAAGGTCGAATTTGCCGCAGTTCTCGCGGTCTTTGTGGTTTGTGTGGGGGTTACCTTTGCTAAGCCGCATACCCACCACCCGAGAAAAAAGATGCTGGTATCAACCCCGACTCCGACAGCTGCGCCAAGTCCATCCCCGACGCCTAAACCCAGCAGTACTCCTACGAAAATACATACGCCGGACGACGTCGCCGCTCTCATGCATTGGGAGCTGCGCGAGCTTCCAAGTTACTCGACACCTTTGGGGTGAGCCGGTTCGCCGAATGTTATCAGCCGACACGTCGCTCCGAGCCTTGCTGGGGTATCCTAATGCGACGCGAGGCATAGCCGCCGTTATTCCTCGCCAAGAATTACGGTGAGCGGTCTTCCTGGTCGCCATATAACAATGGTCCTTTCACGGGATTCATCTTCAGCAGGGTCGCCTTTATCAATTCGCTGGACAAAAATCAGAAGACCGTCTTCCAAAACAGCATCTTTAGCCAAGCGAATCGCTTCAATTTGGTCTTTGGCTTCGATACGAAGCGAGCTTCCCTTTAACCCCACCTCAACCATATACTGCTTTCGCATTCCTGAGAATACCATCTCTCATCTTTGAAGCAGCGAGAAGAGAGAGAAAAAACGATCCTCACCCGTAGCCCGAGTTCGTTCTCGGCGGTGACGGTGATCGTCGGTTGCTGGAATAGTGCCGATAAAATCTAAAGGAAGCCAAAATGGATGACGAATACAGCTTGGAATCGATTCTGCCGAAAGAGGTTGTCGACAAAATTCGGGGCCGCACGGTTCAGCTTAGTGGAGCAGCAATAGCGAAGCTTACAGCCACAGGAACACTCACGGTCGGAGGGACGGCCACGGCTGGAGGAGCAACCACGGTCGGAGCCGCGGCTGAGGTGATTAAGGCGATTCCCTCGCCGGATGAATCCAAGAAGCTATGGGAATCACCATCAGGAACACTTATTATCAATCTCATCGCAATGATTGTCATCGCGTTTTATGCGGAACATGGTGCGGACGTAAGACAGCATAGCAACGACGAATCGATGAAGAAATTGACGGAACTCGTGGAGAAAATCGCAGAGCTTTTGCAAACTCAAATCGAAAAAGCACCAGCACCCCCAAGCAACGGTGGAGATTAAGCGAGCGTTTCGGGGGCCATCTTAGCGCGTCGATTTTCCTTTCAGAATCTCAAGCATGGTTAACACTTGCTCCGCCGTTGGCGTCTTTCGACGCGCATACCAGTCCGTGACAGCCGATCGTTGAACGCCAAGCATTCTGGCAAGTTCAGCCTGTTTAACGTGGTTTGCTACGCACCACGCTTTGATCTCCGCCAGTAGTTGCTCGGTCTTCGGTAGCATTTCTGCAATGAGTTTTTCAGCCCCTTATTCACAATTTTTCTATGCTTGGACATCCCAGCGCACCCTAGCCCCGAGTTCGTTCCGGCATCGTCTAGGGAACGACAAAGTCATCTTCTGAGAATCGATTTGATTGCTGCCAGCAGACTTTCCGGAAGAAACGGCTTGTCTAAATGCGCTTCGAAACCAGCAGCGATCGTTCGTTCTCGAACGACGAACCCTCCGAAGGCGGTCATTGCGATCAAAGGCACATTGGTGCCGTTCTCTGCGTCGAGCGCACGAATATCTCGCAAAAGTTCAAAGCCATCCTGCTTCGGCAGTCTGATATCGGACAGAACAATATCTGGGCGGTGTTCTCTGACTGCCTGCGCTCCGTGTCGCGTGAGAAATTGCGTGATGCCAAACAGAGTGTCAGGATAATCTTCTACGACGACGATCGTAGTACCGCTAAGGAT
>Ga0137401_10000424_pt1 | contig 16313 bp, 12 predicted proteins | sample CZOMad1_1_16fung_FD_108286 | JGI IMG/M metagenome (GOLD analysis project Ga0137401, IMG submission 108286) | Vadose zone soil fungal communities from Angelo Coast Range Reserve, California, USA - CZOMad1_1_16fungal (Illumina Assembly) | ecosystem: Environmental > Terrestrial > Soil > Vadose...
ACCTTCAACAACTCCATCGACTGGGCCTACAACAATAATGGCACCACGCGAAACATTCTCACCTCCTTCCAGAATGCTTACGACATTAAGGGAAACCCGCTGTATAGCAACCTCGGCACCTATGTTCTGGCTGCGACAAGTCCCGCCATCGGTAAGGGCCAGCGCAACAGCTATTCGCCGACGCTGGACTTGAACGGAATCGTCCGGCCTGACCCGCCCTCAATCGGCGGCTATGAGCCCTGATTAGAGCTATGGGAACCGGCAACCCGATCCGCATCGAATCGGGTTGCCGGTCTGAATTTGTATCTATCTTAATAAAGCCTCTGGAGGAACGGAGGGTGTTCGCGGATCTGCGGCAGCGGAAGGCGCCGACTCCGGACCGACCTCCATGATCGCGGGCTCAGCCGCTTTAATCTGGCGGCGCTGGAAAATGAGTTCACGCCACCTGGCCGGGCTCCACAGCTTCCGGATCCATTCGAGCAGAAAGAAAGCAGAAGGAACCGGGTCATTCAGGCTCCAACAAGGGGTCTTCATTCGCGTCGCTCCCGGTCGGCGGTAGCGGAAAGACTGGGCACAGAAAAGGGAACGCAAATAAGACGGCGGATACATCCAAGTGAGAGGATAATGGGGTTTTTCGGTGGTCGGCAGCGGCAGACCAAGTTCGTAGTTGTAGGCGGCAAGCGGAATGTTGACTCCATGCATAGCAGCGACCTCTTCCTGCCAGTCCGCGCGGCCGACGGTCGGTTCGATCATGAAGAATTTCCCATTGCGCCTGTCGTGCTTGAATTCCATGCTGCACATGCCGACTAGCCCTGTTTTATCGAAAAACTCTTTGGTCAGTCCTTCAAGTATGGTTTCTACCTCCGGTGCTGCCGTGCAGCTTGCTGTGCTTCCGGTTTGAGGGGGCCAACAACGGAGTTTGCGTCCAGTAAACGAAGCAACCGGGAAGCCTTCTTGGCCACGGTACTGGAGGCAAAAATGGATATCGCTCTCGCCGCCCTCGACCCACTCCTGGACAATCAGATCCGGCGCCTCAGGGAGAATCGCTCTGCATAAGGCTTCGGCCTCCTCCCGAGACCTGACCTTCTGCGCACGCGGTGCTTTACTGACGAAGAAAAGCTCCTTGTTGCCCGGCTTTATCACCGCTGGAAAGCACATCTCGGAGAAATTCGCGAAGTCCTTTTCATCGGACACGCCAAGCGCACGCGGTACAGAAAAGCCGTGTCTCTCGGCCAGGTGTTGAAAGCTCAGTTTGTGCAGTAGATGGCGAATGCAATCGCGTTCCGGTAGGCGAATGTAAAAAGCTCCCGCTAGTCGGTGCCGATGCTCCGAGATGGTGCGCACCTGGGTGTCGGTTGTCAGAAACAGTAAGGGGGTAACGTCGAGGCGTGCCCGCAGTAACAAGAGGCCATCAATCAAAGCTGGGCCGGACATCGCCGTCACCACAAACGGCTCCACATATCGCGAGTGCATGCCAGGCCGCAAGGCATCTGTGTCCACGAGAATGACCGGCACACGGGCTCTGCCCAAACACCGGGCAATTCCTAGCCCGTCCGCATCGGCACCGACGATGACCGCTGGCGTCCTTGCAGAGCCCGTAGCTGGTAAGGTGGACGTGGTTTTGCCTGAGGCGGAATTAGGAGGAAGCGGCAGCGAGTTCACAAGACCCACCTAGTTAGATCGCGGAAGCCAGTCAGACGCAGTCGGCTCCGAACACCAGAGACAAAGCTAAGGTGTTCGGACAGGCGTCGAGCCGTATAGCCAGCACCGAACAAAAATCGCATTACTGGTCCGAAACAACAGGCCGATGCCAAACCAACGAAATAAAGCCCTGGGACGGAGGACTCGAAGTTCCCCGAAAGCACAGGTGCGCCTTCGATAGACTGCAGAGAGGCGCGAACTTTCTCGCTTAGGAAGTCCAATTGACCAATGTCGACCCGATAACCGGTAGCCGCGATGACATGGTCAGTCAATAGCTCAGATTGCCCACCGTCTCCCTTGCATTGCAGGTAGACCCGTCCGTCTCTGACCTCGGAGTACGCGGGTGTGCGCGCTAGAAGAAAAGGCACGTGCCCGGCTATCCGGTCTTTGACGAACCACGCTCCTGCCGGACCGAGATAGGTCTTTATGGTCCGCAGACGAGTCGGCTGCGGCAAGTACCGAAACAACATCGGCGCATCCGTGAAAAAGCGGCTCCTCCACCCGCAGCCTATGCCAGATACGGGGTAGCGGATTCGATGCCAAAGGGATCTGGGGACCGGCTTCGAAAGAAATGCGACCGACGGCTGCCGCGCGACGAGACGAACTTGGGCGCCGATTTCATGCAGCAGGGCCACTAGGTCCAGGGCAGAGGCGCCGCCACCCACCACGGTCACGTCGTGTCCCGCGAACCGGCTGAGGTCATGATGTTCAGAGCTGTGGCTGAGAAGCGCCGCCGGCAGATGGGCAAGGTTAGGCGGCACGTATTGGAAGTGGCTGCTGCCAACGGCAACAATGACCCGGCTTGCGATCAGCGTCTCTCCACCATCGAGCTGCAGCAGAAAGTCTTTTGACGACCGATCCAGTGCTACAACTGTTCTATTCTCGAGGTCGGGGACGAGTTCTCGTTGAAAACGCAGGCCATAGGTCGCCATGGTTTCACGGGGAATCGGGAGGCCCATATCCGCATAGCAAAGGCTGTTTTGCGCGCAGAATCTTTTCAAAGTGAAGCGCCGTTCCGGGTCATAGAGATCCGAAGCGAAACCCTCGGACTTCAGGAGCATTTCCGCCGGCATCCGTGCGCGCCAGCTTTCCATCGGATTGCCGAAGATGCGAAATCCTACGCCGCGGGCTCGCAAATGCGCTGCGATCGACAGGCCGTACGGTCCGGCTCCAATGATCGCGACCCGGGCAGCCTTCGTCGTTCCGTGAGTTCTTAATTCAGGCTTCACTGTCGGGAGGTGTGCCATTCTCGAGTTAGAGAGGCGCGGCACATTCATCCCACGCGCTGGGCTCCGCTCGGCCCTGACCGGCAGGCTTTCACCGTCGGACTGTGGATTTGCAGAGGGGGAACGGTCGTGAGATGAAACCGTCATACCGTGATCATTACCCTGCTCAGAGACTGGCATCGCCATCGAAGGAAGAGGGAGCCCAGATTTTCGAATCTCTCAGAAGGTCGGAGAGTTTCGGGTCAATCGCTTTGTAGTAATACCGCCATGACGGCAGCGTGCGGTGGTAAGGGCCGACGATTCGCGGCAACCCCGGCCTATTGAGCCAGCAGCCTGAGACTTCCACCATGTGGATACCATCTTCGCGACACTTGTGCAGCATCCAGGACAGGGCGGACAAGAGTGCATGTTCTGAGCCTCGATGGGCCTGGAAATCAACGAGGCGAACGCGATGCAACCCAATCCCGGGGTTATCCTGTCTGTCGAAAATCGCATAAGCAATCAGGCGTGAGCCCTTGAGACTTGCCAAGATCCAGGCTCTCCGCTGCATCAACGCAGTGCGGAAGTGCCAGGCTAAAGTCTCTCGCGTCCGCACGGCCAGCAGAACGTTTTCATTCTGGTGCTGCAGTTCATCCCAGAAGTCGTCGAAGCGGCTGTCAAACTCCCAGCACCGTTCGATCTCGGCAATCGAATTCCGATGCCCTTCCCATCCACCGCAGCAACGGTCCCGGCAGATTAGTGCGGCGGAGACGGGGTAGGCTAGGGCCCTCGCCAACGGGACTGATTTTAGTTTCAAAGCGATCTGCGCAAATCCGGCATAATTGGTAATCCAAAATGCTGACTTGTGCCAGTCTCCGATGGGAACTCGTGAAAACCGGAGGTGTCTGGTGAATGGCTCCGAGATGGGACTGACATTGCTGCAGACGAAAAGATCGATGTCTCTTTGCCGCAGTAGGCGGTTCAACGTCAGCATCCCGTAACCCCGATGTGCTGCATCGACCATCCAGGAGCAGGGCGTAGCTGCGCATAAGCGATGCCCCCTGAATTGGTAGGCTGAAGGGATGTTGCCGACCCAGCCCACTACGCCACAACTCTCGGTCTCCAACACCCAGCCTATCGGCCATTGACCGCCACGTTGCTGATAGACGGGATTTCCCAGCCAAAGTGCAACCCAGTCATCGTAGGATTTTGCGGCAAGACCATTTCGAACATGCAAGGCAGCAATCTGCTCATAGTCATCTAAGGACGCCTTCCGCACCTGCGGAGGTCGTCCGGCTGTTCTGTCCGGTCGACTCGGAGGCTGCTCGTGGTCTGGGAGTGTGTGCACAGGCATGGTCGGTAAGTTCCATCTCAGCGGTGTGGCACTTGGCCGACATCACTGTTTTTCGAAAAGTGGTGCATCGCGGCGCCGGCGCGACGGACCTGCGCTCCCCGCTGACCTCTGTGTCGACAACAGCATTCGCCACGGAGCGGAGGTCGTTCCCATTCCGGTAGGGCTTCACATGTCAGGGCGCGGAGCATCCCGACCGCATCCCGACCTCTGACATTGACCAGCGTAAGCATCCTCTGCTTCGAAAGCGCCGAGGGAGGGCCGGTTTGGCCGGACAATGCCATTCAAATCCACAACCGGTGCATAGTCGCCAGGGCGGCCCTTGCCTGCCGCCGGGCTCGTTCGAAGAAGAACGTAGCGACCTGTGCCGCGGTGCACATACAGGGGATTGCCGCTGGTGTTGTTCGCCGTCCTGAACGAGCGTAGTAGGTTTAAATTCACGCCAGCGTGTTTGTAGGCCCAGTCGATGGAGTTGTTGAAGGTGAGATTGTTGTCAAAGGTGGAATTGGGGGAGAGGGAGGCAGCGCCAGCATCCTCGGCGTAGATGCCGTAGTAACTGTTGCTGACCAGATTGTTGCTGACATCAAACAGGGCCTGGTTGACGGCGCCCTGATCGCCCGTGCCCACCAGGATGGCCATGTGGGCTTGATCGATGGTGTTGTTGTAGACATGAACGTGGTCGGCGGCGTGCCACAGCTGAATGGCGATGGAGCCCTCGTTGTAGATGAGGTTGTTGTAGATGCGGGGATCGGGATCGCCGCCTTGGTTGCCGCAGATGGCGTAGAGGGAATAGCCGTTGTAGAGGAAACTGCCGCCCGGGGCGATGTTGCGAAAGATGTTGTCATGCACGCTGCAGGTGCGGCCAGTGTAATGGCTGTTGCCCCAGGGGGCGGGGGATAAGGCGGCGGCAAAGTTGTTGTGGGGGTTGCTGCCACCGAAATCGTGGAAGGTGTTGTAGGCCACCTCGAAGTTGCCCTCGCTGCCCTCCAGCAACACGCCAAAGGAGCTCAAACTGCTGTTGAGTTGCACGCCGGTGAACTGGAATCCGAAGATCTTGAGGTGGCCGCTGGGGCCGCTGTTATGCCACAGGTAGAGACACTGGCCGCCCCCGTTGATAGTGGCCGCGCCATGGGCGTCGGACTGCCAGGTGACACCCGGGGCATTGGTGACAATGCAAGTGCTGGGGGTAAGGTTATAGGTCCCGGGCAACACATGCACCACGTCGCCGGACGCGGACCGGCTATCAACGTAGTTAAAGCTGCGGCACGGACTCGCAGGGTTCGTGCAACTCCCGCTATCTACTCCGCTTGTCGCTATATAGCGATCTCTGCCCTGGGGGCTGCTCGCGCACAGTACCCCACCACCCGTAAGAAGTAACAAAGCGCCAACCGCCATGATCGGCACCCTGCGAAGACTGACCATCAACTAAGCTCCCCTTGTGATAGATATATTCGTCCGCGACGTCATCCTCGGCGACGACCGCTAAGGCCGCCGATAAATAGCGATTCCAGTCGCTGTTTGAACCACAGCCTCAATACTGCGCCGTGCAGCCGATTTTGCGGCGCTGCTGGGGATGAAGAGAATGTCGTCAGGTTGCAACACCAAATCGGTGGCTTTGGCCCCCAGAATGTTCTTGAGCCGAATCGGAATCTCCTTTGGGCCATCGGGTGTCTTGCGAATCACCTTGGAGCTGTTGAGCTTGGCAGTCGGGTTCGTTCCTTGTGCCATTGCGATGGCCTGAAGCACCGTCATTCGGGAGTTTTCCATGACAATCCCGGCGGGTTGCTTGACATCACCCACGACGTAGACGATTCCCGCCTTGGAAACAACGACAGTATCGCCGGGAAAGACTTGTGGGTTGCTAGTTGGGGACGCTTCAGCACTGTAGGACAATGGAACGATTTCAGGATGCTCCGGACGGCTGCGGCGGGTTATCGTAACTTTACTGCCGGCCTTGGCGGTGGTTCCACCTGCAGCCGAGATCGCGTCAAGGAGAGTACGGGTGCCAGGAAGAGGGTATAGGCCCGGCTTCTGCACCTCTCCTAGAACTGAGATGGCTTGAGAAGCGTATTCACGATCGAAGATTGAGACTTGCGGATCGGTGAAATACCCGCGTTGTGCCAGTTCTAGTGCGACTACTCTCTCGCCCTCACGAATAGAAAGACCGGCAAGCTTTACCGTCCCCAAAAGGGGCAAGGAAATCTCCCCTGCATCACTGACACGCACCTGTTTGTCAAAATCCGTTCCGTAGACCGTAACCTCAAGAAGATCTCCCCCGCCAATGAGCATTTCTGAAACGGAGTGCTGCACGCCGGGAGCGGTTCCTGCTTCGGGTTGCTTGGTCGCACTCTGCGCCGCAGCGACGCCGAAATGCAGGACAGCACACAACGCAATCGCGGCAATGCCGCGGAGAAAAACAGTCGTTATCACTCTGTTCAGAAACATATGTGCCTCTCCATAGTCACGGATTCGACTGGGGAGGGCGCTGAAGACTGCGGCTTGTCAGCCGCCAGCACCCTCCCTGAGTCGCCGCCAGCGGGTACAAAATTTGGCCAATCCAACGAGAAAGCCTGCGCCATAGGAAAAATGCAGAACCGGAAAACTCATGGCAAGCGCCGGTGCCAGACGCCATCGTTCTCTTCCGCATGCAAGGGCGGTGGAAACGAGCAAAGTAGTCAGCAGATAACTGCCACCCACGAGCAACGTCATGCGACTGCCCATGGCAGGATGAACCACGGCGAGGATTAGGGACACAAGCAAGGAGCAGACGAACACCACCGGAACAAACTGCCGCACCTGCATTTGCCGAGGGTGTTTTTGTAGAACACAGACCTTCCAGTACCCGTACTGAAAATATTGCCGCCAGAGAGAGGGTATTGAGGAGCGACTCGTGTACCTGGACCGCAATTCCGGTGCAATCAGGATCTTCGCTCCGAGTTTGCGCAGCCGGTAATTGAACTCATCATCCTGGCCGCGCACGAATTCTTCATCCAAGGGACCGGCGCGCTCCATGATGCTGCGCGTATAAGCGCCGTAGGCCACCGTATCCACGTACTTCCGCTCACGGCAGCCGACGCGGAAGGCAGAGCCACCCACGCCAAAACGGGATGACATCGCCAGAGAAATGGCCCGGGCAACATTGGTCTCGCCCACTGTGTTGATCGGGCCACCGACACAGTCGGCGAGCCCTTTCTGTAGCAATGCGGCGGACGTCCTTACGTAATCCGACGCGACCTCGGTGTGTCCGCCCATCATGATGATGATGTCCCCCGTACTGGCCTTCAACCCCAAATTGAAGCCGGACGCCATAATGCCTCGTCGGTTGTCGAGCAGGCGAATCCGGGAATCGCGGGCAGCGGCGACCGAGACCATGCCGCGCGTGCCGTCGGTCGACATGCCATCCGCAACCAGGACTTCCATTCTGTCTCGCGGGTAATCCTGTGCGAGCAAACAATTCAGAGCACGCGAGATACCGCGCTCCTCATTACGAACAGGCATGATGATGGAAACGAATGGTAGTTCCAAGATTTCGCGCTTGGAAGGGGTCTCTTCGACTGTGCGAACCGAAGGTGTCTCGATACTAGACATAGCAATGCCTCACCTTAGTGACCTGTCCCGTTTCCAACCCCGCGGTGTGTACATCAGGAATCTCAGGAGTCCTCTCTCCGCTCGCACGGGTCTAGAAATATTGGATCTGAAATCTCTTTGTCCACGCGATGACATTCAGACACCGCCAAACCGCGAAGGAAAAAGCTCTGTGGCCCCGTCTCATCTCCTGCCAGTCGCGCCTGACCACATCCAAGTGGAACGCGGGTATTTCTGCAGCAACGTCTGCGTCGAATTGGTCCTGAATCCAAAGGCTTGCTGCAGACAACCATGTGCGCTCTGGCGTGGCGAAGCCTATCTTGTCCCGCCGGTCTAGGATGGGGTCAGGAACAATTCCGCGCATCGCGCGCCGAAAAACTGCTTTTGACGTGCCGTCGCGCGCGATGATGTATGGCTCCTCCAAGGACAATACGAAATTGACCAACTCGGGGGTTAGAAACGGCACGCGGCTCTCAATGGAGAATGCCATCGAGTTGCGATCCTCGTAGCGCAGCAGGCTCGGCAAGTGCTCCGCTAGTTCTCGTAGCAGCTTTTCCCTTAGTACGTGCGATGAATGGTAGCCTTGCCGGTTCAGATGGGGGGTAACCCCTTTCTTATGGAACCAACGGAGGTTCAGCCACGATGGCGCTAAGTCCTTGCCAACCAGCTTGCGCAGAGGCGCCTGTGCGAGCGCTGGCAACAGGTGATCGGCTGTGTTTTGCAACAGCGCGGAGATCGAAGAACCGGGCCAGCGGCAAGCGGAAGAAAAGAAGTCAGCCGCTTCGTGCCAACGCTTCTGGCGAACAAGAGAGGCCAGGCGCGCCCCCCGGAAGTAGGTATATCCACCAAGCATCTCATCGGCTCCCTGCCCGTCCAGCATGACCTTGATTCCCGCCTGCTGAGCGGTCCGGAATACGGAATACTGAGCGTACAAACTTGTGCTCGCCGATGGAAAGTCCTGCATATAATTGAGTTGGTCGAAGTCAGCCACCAGTTCCGCCACAGTCGGGCGAACCTTGTGAACCTGCGCGTGCGCAGCTTGGCCGATGATATCGACCCACTTTTCTTCATTGAGTTCTTTATCATCTGCGATGTAGCTGAAAGTATGGAGATCGATATCTGGCTTCAGGTAGCGCATCGCCATAACGACTGACGAAGAGTCAATGCCGCCCGACAAGGCTGAGCCGACTGGGACGTCGCTTCGAAGGTGGAAAGCCACACTCTTAAGAAACAGTGCGCGCAGTTGCTCGGCGGCTTGGTCGAACGATAAGTCATCGCGGCACTGCGCTGTAGGTTCCCAATAGCACACTGGACGGGAGTCCCAGTCCCGATCCAGTCCAATCTCAAGGTAATGCGCCGGTGGAAGTTGCAGCACGTCCGCGAGCAAAGTCTCTGCACCAAAGTCGCACAGTCCGCGACGGAGGTAACTGAAGAGTCGATTTGCATTGACTTGACGGGAGACCGCACCAAACTCGAGGAGCGTCTTTAATTCAGACGCAAAGACCACAGAACTACCCGCGAGGGCATAATAGAGAGGCTTAATTCCGAAAAAGTCGCGCGCCAGAAACACCGTGCGCCGGACCGTGTCCAAAATGGCAAAGGCGAACATCCCCACCAGTTTCCGCAAGGCCTCGTTGCCCCAGGCGGCGTAAGCGGCCAGAAGGACTTCGGTATCGGAGCGCGATTCAAACTCGTAGCCACATTGTTCGAGCTCTTCTCGGAGCTCAACGTAGTTGTAGATCTCTCCATTAAAAGTAATGAAGTAGCGGCCGTCCCTTGTTCCCATCGGTTGGGAACCGGCGTCGGACAGGTCGAGGATCGAAAGCCGCCGATGCAAGAAAATGACTTCTGGATCTCCAGCGGGGTCCGTCCAATCTCGTCCGATCTTCGGGCTCCGCTCCGAGTATGCGACGTAGCCATGGTCATCAGGACCTCGGTGCCTGAGCTGGTTAAGGATGGCAGGGACGGGCGGCTGGTAAGATTTGCCCTTCCTGAAAACAAATCCTGCAATGCCACACATGGGAGAAGTCCAGGAAACGGAAGCTTATAACCTATTAGATGATGCCGCGCTGAAAGATACTGCTTGAGGACGATTCGCCCCTACGGCACAGCGGTACCGCGACACGATTCGCATCAGCACAAGATAGTAGATTACGAACGCGAATGTCCCTACTACGCTCAGCATCTCGAGCGCTTGTATCAACGGGAGATGCTGCCATTTGGAAAACGCGAAAACGCCAATCATTCCACTCAACGCCACAACGTCGTAGATCAACTTCAAACGCTGCCCCCCCAGTACGAACACCAAGCGGCTCAAAGGAGTGACAACGAACTGCGCCAAGAAGAAGGGAGCGACGACTGCCGCCATTCTCCCCGCCACACTCCATTTTTCTCCAAATAGGGCCCGAAATGTGGGCTCAGCATAGAACACCAGCAGGGCCGTGGGGATGAATCCCACGCATACCAGGCCAGCGCTGGTTCTCTGGAATAGCTGGACAATTCGGTCAGGCGTGTCACGCAGGTAAAGCGCCAAGCGCGCCTGGAATGCATCCGCCACGCTAGCTGAGATCAAGACCAGCGGTACCGCGAGGACTCGCTGCACCAGAGCGAAGTACCCGCCCGCGTTCGGCCCGTAATACCAGACCACGAAAGGTATGCAGATATTTGCGGCTGCGCTATCCACGAGCGACGAGGGGAGTGAATAGACGGGAAATTGCACGTTTTCGCGTAATACCTCAGAGAAGTTACTGCGATCGACAGGGAAAACGTGCGCTCTGATGCTTGGCCAGGCCGTGCGAAACATGCGGGTCATTCCGGCGGAGCGGCCAAGCAATTCAGCGGCGAGCAAACCCCAGAGGCCACCGCCAACAACGCCAATCGCAGCCTGGGAAACAGAACGAACGCCATTTTGCGCCACGGTGGCTTGCGACACGCAGCCGAACTGTTCCTGTCGCACAAACCAGTATCGAAGCACGGAGAACCCGGCCACAAAAACCAGAGCGGCCACCATAAACAGAGCCGCATAGGACGGCAAAGCGTTGAATCCTAACAACGAAAAGTGAATGAACAGAAGCAGTATCCCCGCACCGATCAAGCTGGTCGGCAGAGAGAACAGGAAAGCGGCAAGCGCGAGCTGAGCAGCCTTTTGTTCAGTGTGCGCGGCTACAATGCCGAGCTCATATCGCAGGGACACACCGACCATCGCGACATTCAAGAAACTCACAAAAAGGGCGTACTGTCCAAAGCTAAGTGGGGGATACAACCGCGTGAGTAGAGGGGCCAGGAGAACGTTGAAGCTTTGCGCCAGCGCGGTGCCCCCGCCCAGTATCGCAATATTCCGGGCAAAACTCCCGTTGGAGATCCTCTTATTTCCTAAGAAACCCCTAGCGGCTCCGCCTAGTGGTGGCTGTGCAGCGATAAATTGCGTCATATTGGAAGCACGCTCTCGCGTGAAGAAAAATGAAATCAAGCCGACGTGTCAGAGTGGCGCAGGCGCTGAAGAAGCACGCGCTAGGCGCGCCAGAGCGAACAAGGTTCCGCACCAGAACCACATGTCTCGGGCTTCCACCTGTCCGGTGACCGCATTGCCGAGCAGGGTTAGCACAACTACCGGCACAATAAAGACGAACCGGCTTCCTGGTCCCCCCAGAACTTGGGCGCAGGCGCGCAGCATGGCTAGCAGCAGCATTGCCAGTGCTGCCAGACCCACCAGGCCTTGCTCGGCTGCAATCTCAAGAACGAAATTGTGCGGGTACTTGAGGACGCGCTCATCGCTGTAGTGCCACAGCGTGGTCCAACCGCCCGCGCCCCAGCCGAGTAACGGTTTGGTAAGGAATGCCTGCCAGGCGGATTCCGAGAATGAGTACCGTTGTCCGGCGGTTCCACCTGGGGTAAGACCGTGCAAAGTCAGGCTTAGTTCGCCGGCTTTGAGCGCGAATTTTGAATGAGTGGCCGGCAGGTGCGACAGCGATACGGACGCAACCGAAACGGTGACGACCACGGCCGCCGCCGCGGTCAGAATTGTTTTCCTTGAAAGCGTCGTCGGTTTGCGCCGCAGAAATATCAGGCTGGTCGTGGCAACCAGCAACAACGAGAAAATCGCGCTGCGGGAAAGCGATGCGGTGGTTCCACAGGTAAGGACAATGATACAGCCGATCAGCCCCATCCGAAAGAACCGCTTTTCCGGGAACGAGTAGTAGAGAGCCATCAGAGCGGCTGCGCCCATGAGCAAACCATCGCCGATCTCCGTGGGGTCTTGTTCGCCAAGCAGAATTTCAGCCGTGGGGTGCAGCACGCGATAGACAGTGCGGAACGCCAAAGCCAGGCTCCCCAGCATGCTCACGAGAAGGAGTTGTCGCACGTCACGATCGTTTCGCAGCAGAATCAGGGGAGCCAGAAAAATCGGTATGTCGAAGGCAACGAGCCTCAGCACCTTCTCGCGACCGATGTCCGGCGCAGGCGTGTAGGAGTAGCTGATCGCAATTACAAGAATAAGCAGAGCAAATGCGGATACGCCGCCCATCTGACCGGCAAACAGGTCGCGCAGGCTGCGACCCTCAGCGCCCACCGCCAACAACAGCACTTGCAGGATGACCGCCGCGTACAACAGGGCAGCGATCCACAGTGTAGGGTCGGTTAGGCTTATGCCGACTGCCGCGCGAGTCTTGAAGGTGCCTACGTATACCATCGCCACCATAAGAAGCACTGGAAACTTTCGCACCAATACCGGCAGGAGAAGTGCAACCGGAACTGCGAGAAGCACCCAAAATGGCTCGATCTCAATGCCCAGGGTGGTGTACGCCAGCAAGAGAAGCAACAAACCACCGATGAGATAGAGCGCTATTCCCAAGGGTGCGGTACGCGGTTGATATTGAGGATTCTCGAAAGTCATCTCCCACTCGCGTCTTTTACCGCAGAATAGCCAATAGAGTCTGCAACAAGAGCTTGGCATCGGTGAACATGGTTGCGTGGCACGCGTACTCAAGATCAACGCAAACCTTCTCGGGAAGTAGAGTCGTTACGTAGTAGCTCGTCAGCTCGTTCTCCGGAATACGGCTCAAGAGATCCTCCTCGTTTCGAAATATCAGCGTCGCCACACTCGTGACGCCTGGCTTAACGGAGGCAAGTACAGATCGGAGAGAGGTAGGGAGCGTGTTCAGGAATTCAGCCGAGTCCGGGCGCGGTCCGACCAGGCTCATATCGCCTCGCACCACATTAATGAACTGGGGTAACTCGTCGATTTTCCAACTGCGCAAGAAACGCCCGGCTCTGGTGATCCGATCATCGCCTCTGCGCGTGAGCTGCACCCCCAGTTCCTTCCGATGGTGCATAGTGCGGAACTTAAGAACCCGAATTCGCTTGCCCCTTTGCCCGACCCGATCAGAGGCAAAAAAAAGCGGGCCCCTTGAGGTCACAACTGCAAACGACGCCAGCACCATAAACGGAAGGAAGGCGACCAGTAGCATCGTCGCGAAAACGACGTCGAAGATGCGTTTACTGAGCGACGTGCACCACTTACTCGGACACAAGTGTTCGCTTCTGCTCGCAATCGCACCGATGCTGTGAACAACACTCGGAGTCGTCATTTCACCGCCCGCTTTCATTGCCTCCTTATGCTTTCAATGGTCGAATGACGAGAACGGAACAATCAGACCCACTCATTGCTCAAGGAGGATTGCCAGTCGAACCGGTCGCTTGGGACTAGCATGTCCAAAATCCGTTCGTACTCTCGAACAAACGAGGCATCTCGTAGAGTTGTATTGTGGCAAAGGAACGTGAAGACGCCACCCACCACGCGGCACATGTGGATGAGCCGGCCGACCGCGTTAAGCAACTCATCACCTCGTAACCGCATGGATTCCAGAAGGCAAGTATCCATGGCCAGTAGAGGTATCTCGAGTAATCGTGCTTCCCGGTCCAGCGATAACAGCCAGGGGCGATACGGAACACAAGTGCCGGCCCGAAAGCCCACTTGGTCGGCGTATCCGACCGTGCTGTCATAGGCCAGTCCGCAGCTCTCCCAATCAATCCAGGTTTCGGGGCACCACCGCAGATAATGCTGCCGCCCTCCAAGCTGCTCCGTTCCAAGTACCGATCGCAGAATTTGCAACTCCGCTTGAAGTTCCTGGGGACAACCAAAGGTCCCGTATCCGGGGTGAACACCGTTCTCGACACCGTGCTCCCGCAACCAGTGAATCACTTTGCGAATCCTGCCGTCGCGCGGGTCGTAGCCGCTGTCGAACGGTCCCAGCCGACTGGCCTTCCAGTACACAGCTGAATCCAAGCCTCTCTCCTGGGTAGCATGGACGACCGCCAGGACCAACCCGAGGCAGCTCGGCTGGCTTGGTGCGACCGCCTGCAAGAGTTGCGTGGCACCTCGGAGCGGATCGCGATGTTCGAGGCTAAGCTTGATCGCGTGGCGAAGGTCGAAGGGCAGGACCATCCACCCAGTCCGCGCTGACGGCGCCCCGTTTCCATTTCGCTTGATGTGCCAAAGCCCAGCCCGTAATCCCACTTCGTCGATGTCGTGGCTTATCTTTGCCCGCAGACGGCGTCGCTTGGGACGCCATCCAGGCACAAGCACCTTGATTGCCTGCGCGAAAGCTAAGCCCCATTCGTCAACGACAGGACGGTGGATAAAGCCGTCGCGGGCGGCGACGCTCATGCTCGCAGCAAACCGTGAGTGAACATCCAGGTGCTGTCGCTGTGCTTCTTCGACCCGGCACAGGGCAAACAAAGTGGACGCCGGCAAGTCCGCGAAGCACTCGATCCGGTTTGCAGTAGCCTGCCAGAATAGGGAATGCAGTCCATCCTCCGCTCGCTCGCAGAACGGGACAATCAAATCAGGAATGGCTGACCTGATTGGCTCTTCCGGATAGGACATCCATCGTGCCCGTGCCGTCCGGAAGTTTGAGCTTGCGAGATCATCTCCATTCTTGTCGTTTGACAGGTTTCTGAAGAGAATCTGCTTAGCTGTACCAGGCTGCAGGTGGATGATAGTGGCGTCCCGCGATATTTCGACGGTCCAAGCCTTGAAGAACTCATGGCTCACACCGGCCCTGCGAGCCAGTTCCTTGACTGCCCAGCAGCGTGCCGCTCTGGAAATTGTGACCATAAACCCGGGAGAACGGGACTGGCAGACCGGTCACGCCGCCCTCGATTGTCCGCAGTCCGGCCGCTTGGGCCGGCAACATGGCGAATTGTAGAGAGCAAGCAATTGCTGCTCCTCGGTCTTCCAGTTGTAACTACGTTGAATGGCTTCGCGGCCGCGCGCTCCCATCTGCTGCGCCTCCTCAGGATGGGTTAGCAAATACTCAATGCCCCGCGCAATACCGTTGCTGTCACGTGGATCGACCAGCAATCCACAACCAGCGTCCTCGATAATCTGGCGCCAGAGAGGAAAATCCGACGCAACGACAGGCACTCCCGCGCTCATATATTCGAACAGTTTCACAGGAAGAGCGTTGACAAAATTCGGCATTCGATGCAAAGGCACAAGACCCACACGTGCGCGACCGAGCAGCGATGCCACTTCGCCGCGGCCGAGTAGACCAAGCAAGTCAGTGCGATCGGAGCCAGCCAAGCGGCCGATTTCCTCGCGCAGACGCGATGTGAGTGGCCCGGCGAAGGCGAGTCGGGCATTTAGATCTGGGGGCAACAATGATATGGCTGCCATAGCCTCTCGGAAACCGCGTTCCGGCGCCATACTGCCCACGTAAACGACAAGAGGCGGCCGCTCGTTCCACAGCAGGTTCACCCCGAGCGCCAACTCCGCAAGCGAGGGGAAGTTACGGACTACAACCGTGTTCGTGTTGTATTTGGAAAACCTCTTCCCGATGGTCGGCGTCGCCGCAACCACCGCCGTGAAGCGCTGCACCGCGAGATCTTCGATTCGCCCCGCCAGCCACCCCAGAGCTTGCCGTGCGAATGCGGGGATATAGTACTTGTAGGCGAACGTGTTGGGCAGGTCCTCATGGGCGTCGTAGATAACTCGCTTGCCTCGGAGGCTCAGCCACATGCCGACTGGAATAAGTTCGGGATCGTGGAAGTGATACAAATCAGCATGCAAACGCGCTACATCGCGGTACAGACTCCATAGGGCAGCCGTCCAGCGCTTCCACCTGTACTTGGGGGTACGCAGCGCTTTGATTTTTACCCCGCTTAAAATCGTATCTTCCTCGTGCTGCGCTACCAACGTGACATCGTGCCCTGCCTTAGCAAGAGACTTGCATTCCTTGTGCAGGATACGCGTGTCTGCCGCGAAATGAGCGGACGACAAATGCACAACTTTGAGGCTCGCGGTAGTGCCCATGGAATGCCTAAATCACTGGGTTGTGTCCAAGCAGGGCGGAGCCAGCGTGATACAAGCCCGTGAGAAATTTCATTCGCCGGCTCAGTTTCGAGAGAGAAAAGAAGGCCACCGGCTTCCCTCCGAAGGCACGAAAAAAACGCTCGACAGGTTCAATCATTGA
>Ga0137401_10000425_pt1 | contig 16309 bp, 13 predicted proteins | sample CZOMad1_1_16fung_FD_108286 | JGI IMG/M metagenome (GOLD analysis project Ga0137401, IMG submission 108286) | Vadose zone soil fungal communities from Angelo Coast Range Reserve, California, USA - CZOMad1_1_16fungal (Illumina Assembly) | ecosystem: Environmental > Terrestrial > Soil > Vadose...
AATCGCGTCGGTCACCGCTTTGAAAATGAACGGCATGAACGTTAGTTTCGTGCCGGTGCGTTCCAGGAAAGCCTCGCGGTTTTCGTCGCGTAGCTTCGCGGTCTTCGTCATGTCGATGTCATAGACGGTGCTGACGTGCGCAGACGTGCGGCGCGACAGGACCATGTGCTCGGCGATCTTCTTGCGCATCACGCTCATCTGCTCGACGCGATCGCCTTCCGCGGATTTGATCGCCGGAGCGGGCTTGACCGGCGCAGCCGCCGCTGGTGACGTCGGACTTCCCGACTCGATAAAGCTCAGGATGTCGTTCTTGGTCACGCGCCCGCTCATTCCTGTGCCTTCGAGTTGCTTGATGTCGATGTTGTGTTCTTCGGCAATCTTGCGCACCAGCGGACTTGACTTAGTGCGTCGCAGTTCGGCGGCGCTGGCTCCGTCCTCACTACGCGGTGGGGGCGGCGCACCTTTCGCGATCGTCGGCTCACTCTTCTTGACCAAAGTCTTGACTTCAGTTTTGTGAGTAGTTGGCGCAGGAGGCGCAGAAGTAATTACCGGCTTAGGTCGGTCGACGGTAGCTGGTGGCTCAGGTTTCGCTGGCTCAGGCGGGGCGGCGGCGGTTTCTGCCGGAACTGTTGCAACGGATGGAGCTTCTTCTTTCGCCGGAGGCGCCGCGGGCGCTTCAGCAGGCGAATCAGGTACAGCACTGGATTCTTCCTTCGCCGGGGGCGCGGCCGATCCGTCGCCGTCGAGCACCGCGACGACGGTGTTCACTTCGACGGTTTCGCCTTCTTTGTATCTGACTTCGGTCAGCGTGCCGGCGGCCGGCGAAGGAATCTCGGCGTCAACTTTGTCGGTCGAGATTTCGAACAAAGGCTCGTCACGGTCGACATGGTCGCCGACGTTCTTCATCCATTTGGTAATGGTGCCTTCCGCGATGGACTCGCCCATCTGCGGCATTACTACTTCAGTTGCCATGATGACTCCAATTAAGAATGTTCACGTTTCTTCACTCAGCAGTCGTTGGATCAATTATCGCCTTGATCTCAGAAATACGGTTCGCCGGAAAGCCGCCCTGTTGTGCGTGCTCGCGAATCATTTCCTCGTTCGGCGCGATGTAGATGCAGTAAAGTTTGTCGCCCGTGACGTAACTTTGCTGCCACTGAATCTGCGGACCCATTTTTTGTAAAAACTCCGCACGATGTTTGCGACGCCGCCTGGAGTTGTTCCGGCGACATGTTACCGGCCCCGGGAATCTCTCTCTCGATTACGTACTTAGGCATGTTCGGATCTCCTCAATCAAAAGTTTAGAGTCGGCTACTGCCTGACCAAGCGGGCGGTAGCCCGCTTCTGAACGGCGCTTTAATAAGCGGCCAACTTTCGCGCCGCGTCGAGCACGTCCTTCACTTGCGGCAAGTAATAGTCTTCCAACGGCGGTGAATAAGGCACCGGTGTGTCGAGCGATGCGAGCCGCACCACCGGCGCATCCAACCACTCGAAAGCTTCCTGAGAAATGATCGCAGCGATCTCTCCGCCGATCCCGCCCGTCAGCGATGCTTCGTGCAAGACAATCGCGCGGCTTGTTTTCCTGACGCTAGCCAGAATCGCCTCCTTATCCAGGGGCGCCAGGGTGCGCAGATCGACCACTTCCACGTCCAGGCCTTCCTTTTCCAATTCTTCCGCGGCGTCGAGCGCCGTCAAAACCTGTGCGCCAAAGGTTATGATCGAAAGGTCGCGGCCTGCGCGCCGGGTTCGGGCTTTGCCAATCTCCACAATGTAATCGTTGCTCGGCAGTTCTTCGCGCAGACGGGGCAGGCGATAAAGCTTCTTGTGCTCGAAGTACAGCACCGGGTCAGGATCGCGAATCGCAGCTTTGATTAAGCCCTTGGCATCGTAAGCGGTCGAAGGCTCGACGATCTTCAAACCCGCGGTGTTGGTAAAGAAAGATTCCGGATTAAGGGAATGAAACGGACCTGAGCGCACGCCGGAACCACAGGGCCCGCGAAAGACTGCCGGAATGTTCGCGCCCCAGCGGTAGCGGCACTTGGCTGCATAGTTAGTCAGCATGTCAAAGCCGCACGAAATAAAATCGATGAACTGAAATTCGGCGACGGGACGCAGGCCCATCAAAGCCGCGCCGCAGGCGGCGCCGACAATCGCGGCTTCGGCGATCGGCGTATCGATCACCCGCTCCGGGCCAAACTCATCGATGATGCCATCCGTGACTTTGAAGGCCCCGCCATACACGCCGACGTCTTCGCCGATCAGGAAAACAGTCGGGTCGCGTTCCATCTCTTCCCAGAGGCCCTGGCGAATGGCTTCAACCATCGTGGCCAGACCGCCGCGCGGTGGCCGCTCGAGTTTGTGTTCTTTTTTTAGCGCAGTAGACATTGGGTATTTGATTTCTTAGAGCGTGATGACCTTCACCCTATTTCCATAGCTGTTTCCATATTTGGCGCGTGTTGCCTTTTCTGGGAGCGGCGCAGTGAGTCGCGGCTTCCTTCGCATCCACTTCAAGAAATACGTGGTAAGAACCTTTAGGCGTACGAAAAACTAAGTAATTCTGCTTGTCGTTGCCTTTGAAGGTTTTCATTTCAAGACCAACACCTTGTCGCTTCCGTTTCCCTAACATCTTGCTTGCCATCTTACTTCTTACCTCCTCAAGAGATCCTTAAGCACAGACAGTCAACGAGCCGGCGAAGCCGGTGGCAGAGGGTAGCCACGGGTGGAGCGAAGCGGAACCCGTGGATCAAAGCCAAGTCTAATTATCGAGCCCGCTTTAGCGGGCGACAGATTCTTTCGCCCGCTAAAGCGGGCTGACAAAAAAACAAACTCGTTACCCAGGGTTCCGCTCCGCTGCACTCGCTCCACCCTGGGCTAAATTCTGCCGCCAGCTCCGCTGGCTCGTTGAGTGGTCCATTTCAACCAACTTCTTCGTTCAGTTCACTGGGTCTTCCTTAGTTTTCCGGTATCTTCAAGGGTTCCTTCTCCACCGGCAAGTTCAACTTGTCAGTCGGCGCCGGCAGAAAACTCAATAGTTGAGCATGATCTTTCCCGCCGGCATCGATGAAAGCCCAGTTCGCGCCCTTGTCCGCAGAAATTCCGATCATACTGCTCTCCGTCTGAAAGACACCGTCCTTTGCCTTAACTTTCAGAGTGGTTGGAACCACGGCGTAGATCCACTCAGACACATGCACGATCTGTGTGGGAGCTCCGGCAGTCGACGAAAGCACGGCGACTCCTTCGGACTCCATGTCCTTCATCCCTTTGGCGAGTGCCGCAATCATCTTCTCGCGACCGCCTGCGGACTCTATGACTTTCGGGTAAGTCAGATCAACCATCCGGGCAAAGTCCCTGCGCCGAAACGCGTCGTTCACTTCCTGCGCCTGGGCCACGAGAGCCGGATAGCTTTCCAAGGAAGCCGTCGGAGATTGCTGCACCGCTGGAGACTGGCCAGTAACTGGAGATTGACTCGCAACAGCAGGCTGATTTGTCTGCGTTTCCCTCTTGCTGCAAGCGACGGTGAATAACAACAAAAGCAGACTCAACGAGCCGGCGAAGCCGGCGGCAGAATTTACCCCAGGGCAAGCGAAGCGAAGCGCCGCCCTGGGTACTTCGCCAATCAGTACTCGCGAGCCCGCTTTAGCGGGCGACAGATTCTTCCGCCCGCTAAAGCGGGCTGGTGAATCGATGGGTGCGTGACCCAGGGTTCCGCTCGCTGCGCTCGCTCCACCCTGGGCTAAATTCTGCCGCCAGCTTCGCTGGCTCATTGGACTTTTCGTTCTAGCAATCGGCATTCGTAACGATTTTCTGTTCCGTTGGCGGGCAGGAGCCGCCTCTAAACGGATTTAGGATTCCAAAACCTTCGGCCGAAACGCCGGTGGCACGATCGAGTTATCAAAGACTCCGTAGGCCGCGCCCTCCGGCTCAGGCATCGGCGAGCTTTCAGCCCACTCAGTGTCCTCGTCGATCTCACGCATCACACCGGCGGTGATCTCTTCCAGCTTTTCTTTGGTCGCGACTCTGCGATCGAGCAAGTACCTTTCAAACCTGTCGAGCGGATCGTTGTGCTTCTCCCACCACTCAATTTCGTCTGGCGGTACATAACGCTGATCGTCGTGTTCGGCGTGACCCTTGCGACGATAGGTCTTGGCTTCAATCAAAACGGCGCCGCGACCCTTGCGCGCATAATCAATCGCCTGCCTGGTTACTTCATAGCAGGCGACGACATCGTTGCCATCAACTATATAACCGGGTATGCCAAACGCTGCGGCGCGCTCAGCCAGATGGCGCACGGCCGTTTGCTGGCTGGTCGGCGTCGAGTACGCATAATGATTGTATTCGGCAATCACAATCAGCGGCAGACGCTGGACCGCGGCGAAATTCATTCCTTCATAGAATGCGCCGGTGCTGGCGCCGCCATCGCCGATATAGGCGAGGCCGACAATGTCTTTCTTCTGCAGGCGGGCGCCCAAGAGGATGCCCGTCATCACCGGGATCATGTCGCCGAGATGCGAGATTGGCCCGAGGAAACCCTTCTCAAGATAACCAAAGTGAACGTTGAGATCTTTTCCGCCGGACGGTCCCCAGGCTTTGGCCATGTACTGGGCCAGAATCTCGCGAGGGCGAATGCCTTTGACGAATACTGCCCCGAGGTCGCGAATGATTGGGGTGATGAAATCATCAGGACGAAGGGCGTAAGCTGAACCAACTGCCGTCGCTTCCTGACCGAGCGATCGATAGACGCCGCCGACTACCTTAGTCTGTCGATACAAGTTGACGATGCGCTCTTCGACCAGACGCGTCAGCTTCAGATAGCGATAGAGCTCCAGCATCTGATCGTTTGTCAGCGACGTTTCTGCGATGCAGGACAGCGGCTTGCCCTCGGGAGGCTCGCGCGGCGCGTACTTTGTGCTGATGCGCATTTGAAATGCGGGCCGGCGGCGACGCGGGCCTGGTTTCCGATGGTTCCTGGTTTCTTGATCAGGCATTGTTCTTAATAGGTTATATAGGACCTGTCGGACCTATTCTTTCTCTTTAAAAATGAATCGTCTTGCCATGCACGCCTTCGGCGGCTTCCATCACCGCCTCCGAGACAGTCGGATGCGCGTGCATCGTGTTGCCCAGCTCTTCGGCGGTCGACTCGAGTTGCATGGCCACGCAAGCCTCGGCGATCAACTCAGTCGCATGCGGCCCGATGATATGTACGCCCAGAATCTCGTCGTATTTCGATTCGCTGACGATCTTTACGAAGCCTTCTTCTTCGCCCAGAATCCGCGCTTTGCCCGAAGCACTGAAGGGAAACTTGCCGACCTTCACGTCATAGCCGGCTTCGCGGGCCTTGGCTTCCGTCAAACCTACGGACGCGACTTCCGGATCGCAATAGGTGCAATTCGGCACGAGCCGAAGATTGATCGGTCGCGGATTCTTGCCGGCGAAATGCTCGACCGCCACGATGCCTTCCTTCGAAGCGAGATGCGCCAGCAAAGGCGTAGGCACTACGTCGCCGATCGCGTAGACGCCCTTCTCGGCCGTTTGTTGATATTCGTCGACCTGGATGAAACCTCTGTCGACTTTGATCTTCGTGCCTTCCAGGCCGAGGCCCTGAGTAAAAGGCATCCGACCGACGGCTACCAAAAGCATCTCAGCTTCCAGCTTGACATCTTCGCCCTTTGAAGTCTTGCCGGTCACAACGACGCCGTTATCCGTCTTCTCGAGCTTCTCCAATTTTGTATCGAGCTGTGACTTAATCCCTCGTTTGCGAAATGACTTTGCCAGCTCTACGGAAACCTCTTCATCTTCGAGTGGGACCAGCCTGGGCAGTAGCTCAACTACGGTCGTCTCCGCGCCGAAGCGCGAATAGACCGAGGCAAACTCAACGCCCACAGCGCCACAGCCCATGACGATCAAAGACTTTGGGATCTCGGTCAATTCCAGAATGTGATCGCTATTGACTACGTGTTTGCCGTCAGTTTCAAAGCCGGGGATGGGCCGCACGACTGAGCCGGTCGCGATGATGATGCTCTTTGTCTCGATAGTTTGTTTGGTTCCGTCTTCGCCGGTTACTTCGACCTTTCCCGGCAGCGCTAGTTTGCCGGTGCCCTTAAAAACGGTGCACTTGTTTTTCTTCATCAGGAACTCGATGCCTTTCGAGTTTTTCATCACTACTCTGTCTTTGCGCTTCTGCACATCCGCAAAGGCCAGTTGAATGCCGGACGCCTGCACGCCGAAGTCCGCCGCGTGCTGCATCTGTTCATACACATGCGCCGACTGCAGCAGTTGTTTTGTCGGGATGCAGCCGCGCAAAGTGCACGTGCCACCCAGGCGTTTGTCCTTTTCGATAATCGCGACTTTCAAACCCAATTGCCCGGCGCGAATCGCGGCCACATAGCCGCCCGGCCCGCTGCCGATCACCGTCACATCAAATTGTTCGTTTGCCAATCTAAGAATCCTCTCCTGAGAAAATATTGTGGCGCAAGTTGCTGACTTGCGCACGTTTTTCGCAAGTTAGCAACTTGCGCTACAGTTTTTAGTGCATTTCGAAAGACTGGCATTATAATCGCTCGCCTGTGATTGAGCCAATTGGGGCGATCCAGAGCAGCGGGGCAGTAGCCCGACCGTGAGAGAGGGCTCCCGGTACAGAACCGGAAGCGGTAGCGACCGGGTCGAGAGCACTATGAGGTGCAGAAAGACAAACCAATGAAACATTCCGCTGGCTTTCTAAAATTAGTCGATGAAGCGAAGCGAAGGATCAAAGAAGTGACCGTCGCCGACACGCGCGATCGAATCGGGCTAAACCGCGACGCGCGCCTGATCGACGTGCGCGAAGATGACGAGTGGCGCGCAGGCCACGCGGCCGGCGCCGAACACCTCGGCAAGGGAATCATCGAACGCGACATCGAAGCGACCGTGCCCGACAAAGCGACTGAAGTGATTCTTTATTGCGGCGGCGGCTATCGCTCAGCGCTGGCGGCTGACGTGTTGCAGCAGATGGGCTACACGAATGTCTGGTCGATGGCCGGCGGCTGGAAGGCCTGGAAAGAATCGGGCGCCCCGGTGGAAGAGTGACGAGAGCACCGTTTCAAAATCAAATCGGTAGGTTCGGTGAGTCGTGGGCGGAAACAGGCGGTCTCCTGGCCCCGCCTGGGGCCGAATGTTTATAGCTCCGACGCTATTCAATATTTAATAAGCTCCTTTAGGAGCGGAATATATGCACTCATTTCGCTCCTAAAGGAGCTTAAGTTGATCCAGGACACGGGTGCTATGAACATCTCGCTCCTGACGGAGCGAAGGCACGCGCTTGATAGAATCCAGGGTCGCAAGTGCGGACGACGCAATTCAGAGTAACCGAAAGCACGGCCGGCGCGTCATAACGATCTTATCAGTCCGTTTTTCTTCAAAATCGAAAGCTGCAATGTCGGACAAACTAAGTTTGCCCATCAAGGGACAGGCTAACGCTCGTCGAAAAATCAATCCGGCCCAAGGCCGAGGGCGGGCAGGATGCCACGAACCGCCGACAAGGATGTCGGCGCTCCATCGACTCCACAGGAGAAAATCATGAGAAAAGTCTATGCCCTCGTCACGCTGCTGCTCGTTGTTGTGTTTAGCTCGCTGGCCTTTGGCCGCGAAGCTAAACTGGTGCGCTATCCCGCCTACAACAACGGCCGCGTCGCTTTTACTTATCTCGGCGACATCTGGACGGCTGATGAAAATGGTCAGAACATCCAGCGGCTGACGGTGAACAAGGCACGCGATGCATATCCGCGATTCTCGCCGGACGGGAAATGGATCGCCTTCTCGAGCGACCGCAACGGCAACCTCGATGTCTTCATTATTCCGGCGGGCGGCGGCGCGGCAAAGCAGCTAACTTCGCATTCCGCGGACGATACGGTGCTGGGTTGGACTCCCGACGGGCGTGGTGTTTTGTTTAGCAGTCAACGCGGTGAAGATTTCATGGGGATGCTCTACGTGGTGAGCGTCGATGGCGGCATGCCCTGGAAAGCGGGACCCGACATGGGCAACCAGGCCAGCTTTTCGCCGGACGGCAAGCGCATCGCTTACAACCCGAAGGGGCAGGTCTACTGGCGCAAGTATTATCGCGGCGCGTACCAGACGGATGTTTGGGTGGAAGATATAGCGGCAAAGAAATTCGCGCAGTTGACTGATTTCGACGGCCTCGATTCGTGGCCGATGTGGAGCAACAGCGGCGACATTTATTTCGTCAGCGACCGCGATGGCGGGGGGCTCACCAATATCTGGCGAGTCTCGGAAAGTGGCGGCAAGGCCGAGCGCGTTACTTCGTTCAAGAGCGGCGATGTCCGCTTTCCTTCGATCAGCGCCGATGGCCGCGTGATCGTTTTCGAGCACGACTTTGGCATTTGGAAACTCGATACCGGTAGCCGCAAAGCCGCGCCGATTCATCTCAACATCGACGCTGACACCCAGGAGAACGCTACCGAGACTCGCCTGTTCAATTCCGAAGCTGATGAATACGAACTCTCGCCGAATTCCCGCCACATCATCGTCTCAGTTCACGGACAGATTTTCACGGTGCCGGTAGAAGAGGGTGACATGAAGCAAATTACCGACAGTCCGGCGCGCGATCGCTTTGTCAGCTACTCACCGGACGGCAAGTCCCTTGGTTTCATTTCCGATCGCAGCGGCCGCGAAGAGCTTTATGTCGTCGCGGTCGATGGGACCGGAGAGGCTCAGAAGCTGACCGACATCGACGCCCTGAAGCTTGGTTACAATTGGTCTCCTGATTCCAAAGAAATTGCTTTCACTTCTTCCGACAGCAAACTGCGGAAGATCAATGTCGGCAGTAAACAAGTCTCTGAGCTGGATTCGTCGCGCTATGGAAACATCTCCACCCCTGTCTGGTCGCCGGACGGCAAGTGGCTCGCATATTCGAAATCGGACGTGAGCCGGACCAGCGATATTTATCTAATAGCATCAACGGGCGAGGACAAACAGGCGCACAAGGCCACCTTTGATACTTACGATGAATTTCGTCCCCGGTTTGCTCCCGACGGCCGCAAACTTTTCTTTGTGCGATCGGATTCAAACGGCGGCGGCGGCGGTTTTGGTAATACTTCGGCGCAGATTTACTCGGTTGGTCTGGAGCGTCTGGATCGCGATCCCGACGATCCGGAAGAGCGTCCGGAAGCCGACTCGGCACAGCCAGGTCCCGGAGATGGCGGGGAAGCTCCGGCCGCGCCGCGTCGTCCGGCCAATCGGCCCCCGCATGAAACCAAAGTCGATTGGGCCGGCCTGAAGCATCGCACGCGCCAGGTCACACGCATGCCGTTCCCGATCTCAACTTTCACGATTGCTCCGGACAGCAAAACGATTGTGTTTCTTACCAGCGAACCCTCCGGGGCTGCTTCAACGCCGGTTATCTATTCAATTCAGGACGATGGCAAGCGGCTGACACGGGTGACTGCTGGTCAACCGCCGCCGGCTGACGGCGAAGGCAGTGGGGGCGGAGGGTTCGGTGGAGGAATTTCCAATCTGAACATCTCGCGCGATGGCCGCGCCCTTTTCTTCTTTGAGCGTAGCGGCATCTACTCGGTTCCGCTCGCGGTCCCAGCCGCGACAGCGCCGACCGCCGGGCGCACAGTAGGGGCAAGTGGCGGGGACGCCGCGCGCCGGCGCATCAGCTTCAATGTGCGCGTGAAAATTGATCACCCGGCTGAATGGGCCGAGATGTTTGGCGATGCCTGGCGCACGATGAAGTATCGCTTCTACGATCCTGCCATGCACGGAATGGATTGGGATGCAGCCAAGGCCAAGTACGAACCGTTAGTGCAGGACGTCGGCGATCGTCAGGAGCTACTCAACATCATCAACGAGATGATTGGCGAACTGAATGCTTCGCACACCGGTGCAGCACCGCCTCCAGCCGGCCGCGTCCCTGCCGGTGTTTCGACTGGCAACCTGGGCGTCGAACTTGAGCCTGACTCGGCTTCCGGCCGTTACCGGGTTTCCTACGTTTATGAAGATGGCCCGGCCGACAAGGATTGGGTGAGAGTTGGTGTGGGCGATTACCTGATCGCGATTGGCGGCAAACAGGTAAAAGCCGGCGATGAGTACTGGCAACTGCTGAACGATCGGCTCAATCGCAAAGTCGAGGTTACTTTCAACAACAAGCCCAGCGCGGATGGCGCCTGGCGCGCGCGCATTGAGACTATTAATTCGAATGCTTATGCGACTCTTCGCTACGAGCGCTGGGTCAAAGAGCGGCGTAAGAAAGTTGACGAGCTTTCGAATGGACGCGTCGGCTACATCCATATCCGCGCGATGGATCAACCCAGTCTGCGCAAGTTCGAAAAGGAGATTCGCGAGTATCGCAACAAGGAAGCAATGATCATTGACCAGCGCTGGAATGGCGGCGGCAATATCGAACAGGAGCTGCTCGCAATCCTGGTACAGCGCGAGTATCAAATCTGGGTGCCGCGTGGGACAGAGGCGAGCGGCCGTCCTTTTGCAGGCTATTTCGGTCCGAAAGTTGTGCTGCAAAACTGGCGCTCAGCTTCAAACGCGGAAATGTTTCCGGCCGGGTTCCGCGCGCTGGGCCTGGGCAAAGTGATCGGCACGCCGACGATGGGCGCGGTGATCGGAACGGGCAGCTACTCTTTGATTGACGGTTCGACCGTGCGCACGCCGGGCGTGGGTGTCTACCTCGCCGATCCCAAACACACGAACATGGAAAACTATGGCGTCCAACCCGACATTCGCGTGGATAACGCGCCCGAAGACAATCTGGCCGGACGCGATCGGCAACTTGAAACGGCCGTCGAAGAGTTGTTGAAACAATTGAGCGGCCCGAAGCGGAACATTGCGAGCAAGGAGCAACAGTAGCAAATCAATACCGCCCGCGAGTTATTAACGGGGAGATAAATCTTTTCTGTCGAGAGACAAAATGCTAATCTCCCGTCTTAATTGATCCTGGTTTTTCAGAGGTGCGAATGGATCGCGATGCGACTACAACAGATCGTTTGCGGAACCTAATCGCGAAGCTTCAATCGCTGACCGTCAGCGGCGGTTTGCACTGGGAGAAGCAGGTGGGATCGGCGCACCGTTATGCTCGCTGGAATAACAATCTTCTGATCCTTGGCCCGTCCACTCCACTGAGCGATACCAGTGTTCCGCGCTACCTGTTTGTCACTCCGTTCGACTCTCCCGATTGCATCGAAATCAATTCGGAAGATGCCGAGCTTGGATCGGCGGTGACTGAGCTGGCTCAGGAAGTTGAAAGCGCCAGCAAGGACGAGCCTCCGACCGATCCGTTTGCAGTGACCGACCAACTGCTCGAACGCCTCGAGAGTTTGTAGACCTCGCAAGCTAACTCAGGAGTGAAACCACCTATGTCAGCAGAGCTAAACAGGTTGAGCGAAGAGGCGCAGAGCCTGGCGCGAGTTCCCCTCTTTAAACGTCTGGAACCGCACGAGCTGGAACATCTCGCCGAAGACGTCGATCAGGTTAACTATGCAGCGGGCCAGACTATCTTTAATGAGCACGATTTGGGCGACGGACTCTACGTCGTGGAAACTGGCTCGGTGCGCATCTGGGTCATGGACGAAGACGTGACCGAAGTAACGCTGGCTGAATTAAAGCCGGGTGATTTCTTTGGCGAGCTGGCGGTGCTGGATCGCGGCGAGCGTTCGAGCAGCGCCACCGCCACCGTAGACACCCACCTGCATAAACTAAGCAGCGACGCCTTTCAACAGTTTCTGACCGAGCACCCGGACGCCGCCATCGACGTGATCTGCGAAATCGCCCAGCGCATGCGCCAGACAAACCTGCTGGTGTCAAAGCGCACGGCGCGCAACATCAATGTCGAAATGGCTCAGAAATCGACTATCGGTCAACGCATAGCCGATCGGGTGGCGTCTTTTGGCGGTTCGTGGACCTTCATCATCATCTATCTGAGTTTTCTGATTGCCTGGATGGCGTTTAATACTTTTATTCTGGTTCGCTATGGCCATGGTGAAGAAGGCTCTCAGTTCGATCCCTACCCGTACATCCTGCTCAACCTGATGCTCTCAATGACGGCCGCGCTGCAGGCGCCTATTATCATGATGTCGCAGAACCGCGCCGCGGAAAAAGATCGGCTCGCCGCCGAACAGGATTTCAAAGTGAATCTAAAGAGCGAACTGATGCTGGAAGAATTGATGCGTAAGCAGAAGATGCGCGACGCGCAAATGGATCAACTTAACCGCACCATCGCGGCCTTGCAGCAAAGCAATCCAAGTCAGTAAGCGTGTCAGAAGCCCGCGCGCCAGCAAGGCGAAGGTGAGAATTATTTGGAGTGCGGCGACTTGTCGCCGCTTTTCATATCTCCTGATTGGTTAATGTATTGCATAGTTTTACTAACTGAACGCCTAACTCCACGTAATTGCCGGCTCCTCGCGGAACCAAAGCAAAGCGGCGACAAGTCGCCGCACTCCAAATTTCACGCCTGCCGTTTTTCCAGCTTCTCGAATCGCGCCATCATGTTTTCATAGAGTCGATCGGTCTTCTCGTGCAGGTGCGCGACCTCGAGTTCGGCTTTGATATTCACCTCGTATTCAATGTCCGCCCGCACTTTGTCTTTTTCCGCCTGCCGGTTTTGGCTGATCAGGACGAAGCACGCCAGGAAAATAGCTTCCAAAGAAACGATCATCGTCAACAGTCCGAAGGGGAATGGATCGAAGGCCTTGTCTCCGAGGATGATGGTATTGAGCGAGACCCAGATAATGAACCAGAAAGTATGCGAAATAAGAAACGGCATGCTGCCGCTGAACCACGCGAGCCAGTCGGCGATCCTCTGCAGAACCGTGGAGTGCACCTCCATCTCCTCGTTAACATTGCGCGAGACGCGCGTGCGCAGCAGTTCATCAGCCTTGCGCGTCAATCCACTCAGCGCTGCCAGCATGTGCAGCGCCGCTTCCGGTTTTCTTTGAAACAGCAGGACCAGATCACCACGATCCAGCACCAGGACCTCACTCTCATTCAGGGCCAGGGCGGTGGCCGTGCGCGGGCCGGTATCGAGCATTGCTAATTCGCCGAACATGTCACCCTGCTCAGCGGTGGTTAGAACAATCTTTTGCCCGGCGGTGTCTTTAATAAAAAGTTCGATTTGACCAGACTGCACAATGAACAGCGAGTCGCCGGGATCACCCGCCTGGAAAAGCGTGTGTCCAGTGGGTACTTTCAACTCATCGACCACCTTAGCGAGGGCGACCCGATCATCTTCGTTAAGAAGTTCAAACATCTTGATGTTGGCAAGATAGCTGGGATCACAGGGCATTGGTTTTTTCTCTCCAGAAAGCAAACGGAGCATCAAAGAGCGGCGGCATTATAGTCTATGTAGATTGAAAAAAGCGCTGGTATCGAACGATCTAGCCAAGCAAAACGATCCACGAAATCACACGAAGCGGAACTCCTGGTTCGTGTGTTTCGTGGATCGTTCTTGTCCAGGGGAACGAAAGCACGAAATCAAGCTGGTCACCACTGAAAAGGCGAATGGATCGAAGATCAATTTAAGTGAACTTCGATTATGGAGACTTGCGATTGTTTGTTGGCTGGCGCGCGTTGTTGTTGGCCGGCGTGACCACGGCCTTTGGCCCCGGCTTAGCCGCGGTTGTCTGACCCGCCGTACGTCCTGAGCGAGTGAGAGCGATGCGCTTTCCCTGACTGGGAGCGTCGGCGATCGTTACCCTGATCGAACGATAGGTGCCGTCGTGCGCTTTATTCGTGGGAGCATAACTGACCACGTACTGGGTGCGCAGGTCGCGCACGATTTCGTTGGCAATTTCAGGCAGTTCGGATATTGAATTTGGAAAGAAGGCCCGGCCGCCGGTTTCGCTCGCGAGCCGGTTAAGCAGAGCCACCGCCTTGTCGCGCGGGCTCTTGCGAATAAAGCCCTTTTCGGCTTCCAACTCGTTTACGAATCCAATCACAAAGATCTGAACGTCTTCCTCGCGCAGACGCTGAAACAGTTGTGTCTCAGCGTAATAGCTGGCGCGGTCCTCTCCGTCAGTCACCACAATCAGAGCGCGGCGGCGGCGGTCGTCGTCACCACCCTTCTTATATTCAGCGACATGCTCGGCGGCCAGATACACGCCATCGATTACCGCAGTTTGTCCGCCTTCGATATACAAAGTGTCGAGACCATCCATCAGCGCGTCTTTGTTGGCGGTGAAATCCTGTATGGTCTCGATTTTGTCACTGCTGATAAAGCGCTCGAGAAACGTTTCGTCGCCCCGCTTGTTGCTGTTGATGATCGCTTTCGAGGCGTTGATGACCTGTTCAAAGGCAGGCCGCAAAGAGCCGGAAGTGTCCACGGCCAATCCATACATGACCGGAACTTCTTCGCGCGTGAACGAGAAGATCGGCTGCGTCACGCCGTCTTCCACGATCCTGAAGTCTTCCTTCGGCACGTTATTAATCGGGTGGTTATTGCGATCGATAACACGTACGTGGAGAGTCACGAGTTCAGTATTGATAGTCAGTCTTTCGCCTTCGGTGATTTCCGCGGTGGTCGGATCGGGTGTCGGCGTCGGCTTTGGTTTCAGTATCGGTGGCGGTGGCGGCGCGCCGAGTTGTGGCGCAATCCGCCGCCCCGGGCCTGTCTGAGGAACGGGCGTTGGCTGAGAGGCCGGCGTTGGCGTCGCCCTGGGGTTTGCGGTCTGGCGCGGGCGCGAATCAACTGGTTGCTGGGCGCTCCCGGCGCGCACAATCATGAACGAAAAAGCTCCGGTGATGCCGATCAGGAGCACGAGCATGGTCCGGCGTGACGGTAATAAATTAAGAATGCGAAGTTTCATTACTGCTAAACCTTCTCTGAGTAAAAGCCCAATGTCAAACGATTTTCGCGATCCGGAGAGTATGCGTGGGCCCAATCAATTGCAGAACCGACTTTAACGCATCCTAAAGATGCACGGAAGCTCACATCGCGTTGCCGGGAGACGCAGGTTTAGAGTTCAGCCTTCAGGCTGAGGCTTCCCGAAAAAACAAGCTGAAGCTTGAACCCTAGACGAAAATCATTTGGGATTGGCAATCGCGAAATAGCCTTCTTTGCTGCGCACAAACAGCCGCGGCAAGCCGCGCGGCGGGGCAACCTTCACCTTGATCCGGTGCCACTTGCCGTTGTTGACAAAGTTTGGGGGCCGGTAGCCGATCGAGTATTGGTGACGGAGTTCGAGGGCGATCTGCTCGAAGATGTCGTCCATCTCGGCCGCAGAGTGGGGATAAAAAGCCTTGCCTCCCGACACACTGGCCAGCTCATCCATGATGCCCTGACCTTCCATGCCCAGAGAGCTGCCCGCGTCGCTGCCGCCGAGAATGCCGATGGCGTAGAGGACGACGTCCGATTCTTTCAGGACGCGTCGCAGCTCGTTGAAGGTGTAACGCGAGTTGTTGTCCTGCCCGTCACTGATCAGCAGCAGCGCGCGCTTGGGATGCGTGCCGCGCTGTACCCGTTCCACGCCCAGATAACAGGCGTCGTAAAGAGCAGTGTTATTCTTGGTCTGCACAAAGGTCAGTTTGTCGAGCACGGCGTTTCCGTCTCGTGTTCGATCCATCAGCAACTGCGCCCTGGAATTGAATCCAATCAGAAAATACTCGTCCCGATCGTGACTGGTTTGCACGAAGTGAGACAGCGCGTCGCGCGCTCTTCTCACCTTGTCACCGCTCATCGAACCGGAAACATCAAAGAGTATGCCGACTGAAACCGGCGAATCTTCATCGCTGAAAAACGAAATGTCCTGCGGGGTCTTATCTTCAAAGATACTGAAGGCGTTCTTTCCCAGGCCCGAAACAAAACGTCCGTAGATATCGGTCACGGTCACTGTGAAAGTGATCAGATCGGTATTGGTGATCACCGGACCCTTGTCGTCGACTTCGCCGCCGGGCAATTGGATCTTTGTCGGTGCTTTCTGCGGCGTTTTCGGCGCTGTAGTCTCGGGCGGCGTTGGTTGCGCAGCGGCGGGCTCGACAATGATGAGCTCTTTCTTTTCGGCCGGCTGGGCAGGTTTGTCTTCGGGTTTTTGCTGAGCAGTTGAGAGCCGCGATCCGGCGAAGGCGGCGGCCAGGATCATGCAGGTGACCAGCACCGCTGAAGCTGCATGGCGACGCGATTTCATGGAACCCCCCTGTCTGTTACAAGACGCCGGGCTTGAGACTTGCGGACTCGGGCGGCAGAGGATCTGTCTGCATAGCAAGGCGAGCCTCGGATAGATCTCGTTCCGAAAAGGATTCACCTTCACTGGTTCACACGAGTCTGCGCCTTACTTAAGAAGAGCAGCCGAGCGCAGTTTTCACTTTCAAAAAA
>Ga0137401_10000428_pt1 | contig 16275 bp, 11 predicted proteins | sample CZOMad1_1_16fung_FD_108286 | JGI IMG/M metagenome (GOLD analysis project Ga0137401, IMG submission 108286) | Vadose zone soil fungal communities from Angelo Coast Range Reserve, California, USA - CZOMad1_1_16fungal (Illumina Assembly) | ecosystem: Environmental > Terrestrial > Soil > Vadose...
AAGCCGTGACCAAACTGCTGACGATTGGGGGGACGTCATCAAGCGTTACATCCTCAACGTTCAATTGACCAAAGACCGTCTGCTTCGGCTGGTCAAACGAGAGATCAACCGTGGCGTTAGCCGTGCCTTTGAACTGCACACATCTTGTTAACACGCTGTAGCTGCCGGTGAAGGCCAGTGGCGCGGTAATCTTGCCTCCGTTGAAGCGCACTCCGGTCTTAACGTTGCCGCCTTCTGGATTGAGCACCAGCACATCACTGCAGATCGAACTCTGAAAAGCGACGGGCCTTAGCGGCGTCGGCTCCTGATCCTCATTTTGCAGCTGCGAGAGTTTGAGTTGCGGAGGTCCCAACTGACGAAAAATTGTGCCCAGGAGCGAGTCGAAAAACTTTTCATCGACAGTTACCGCGACAGTCGCGGTTGTTTCCACAGTCGGGTCAGGCGGCCTCACCGGAACTCCGGGTAAGGCCTGCCCTTTCGGCGCGCCCAGAAAATAAGCGGTCGCTATCGCGCCGAGCAACAATCCAGCTATCAGTATCAAAAGGTTTCTCATCATTAGTTGAAGTTCGGGCTCAGGGTTTTACCGAGGCCGCCGGTGATGGTGAAGCGCTCATCGCATTGGCCATCATCGCTTTCAAAATCGCTGCTACCGCACTAGTCAAAGCATCGATCTGTTGGCGCACTTTCTCAGGCGCTACCTGTTCATATCCTGCTGGAGGTTCGAAGAGTGACGGAGCGACATCGGTTTTAATGTCATGCATTTCTGCCACGACTCGAGCCGCTTTCACCCCTTTAACATCGCCAGAGCTCTCCGCCAGCATCTCTGCCCGCAACGGCAGGCCAGTTTCTTTATCGACATAGACAAATGCTTCGGCTTTTACTTCGCCCGCTTTGGTGTTCGTATTCGTGGAAGTAGTGTAGCGATACTTGTCGGCATTGCGGCCGTCCATCGGTCCTTCGCCCGCGCGCTCAACGCCTTTGACGTTTTTCAAGTCTTCAACCAATTGACCAGGCGTGATCAGCTTGTGTATCTGCACGCCGGTCGACTCTTGCGTCAGTTCCGCATACTGCTTGCGCGCGGGCAGGATCACATAATGCCGGTTGTTGCGGTCTAGATAGACTAACGGCGTGCCGTCAGGCAGTTTGAACTCTACGCGGCGGTCCTCGCCATTGCGCGCCACCTGCACTGAGAGAGACGGAATCCCAATAGTCTTGTCGCCGCCCTGAGTTTCAATACTGAAAACCAGCGTCGCGCTGTATTTGTCCGGCTCGCGCGTATTGATAGCGGGACCGTTGTTGGCGCTGTTCGAATTCGAGTTGATGTTGGCGGCACTGGTTTGCGAATTCGCATTAGCGTTGGCGTTAGACTTCGCATTCGAGTTCGGCATCGGTTGGCAGGCGTTGTTTGCAAAGACGAATAGCAGTGCAAACGCCAGCGCGAACATCGACGTATTTCGAGAGCTTCGGATTGTGGACATAGTTGACCTCTGTTGTGCTGGCCTGCTTAAGGCCGCTACCATTCGACAAACTAGCGGGGGTTTCGAAACCAAGGATAGCATGTGCAGCACTTCAGAGGAAAAGCACAGGGGATCGACGACGATGATGGAGTCAGTACCGGGAGCGGTAGCGACCGGGTCCTGTTTCGGCGATATCGAGTGTGGCTTAAGTTGAGACCCGGTTGCTACCGCTCTCCGGTTCTGACCTCATCATAAGTTTAGACACTCCTCGCACACAAGAAGCATTTGACACGCCCGCCCGGTTAGCGTAAAAGGCGTTTGCCTTTCGATTCCAGAAAAGTTTGGTGACCCGATGAAACATGTTCCCTTACTCGTCGCGCTGGTATTGGTAGTTGCGGCGTGCAATCTCACTAACAAGTTCAAGTCCGGCTCCTCGAATTCAAATTCATCCTCTACGTCATCGTCCGGCAATCCGTCGAAGATTGGTGACGAGCCCGTCGAGAAAGCGGCGCCGACCGCTGCCCAGATGGCCGCGCTGGCGAATGGCCAGGAAGCGAAGTGGGACCAGCAGGGAATCACCTGGACTTTTCCGCCGAACTGGAAGAAACAAGAGGTGCGCAACGAAACGTTGAGCTATGGCGGCGGTGGCGCGTTTCTCTCCGTCAACATTTCAACCATGGCCGCCGACTTTCCCTCCGAACTAAGCATTAAGGCCATGCATGAGGGAGCGAAGACTGAGCAAAAGAACGGCAAGTACGACGAGGTGAAGTGGCTCGAACTGGACGGAGTTCGTGGCGTAGAGTTTCGCCAGTCAAAGCAGGAGACGCCCGGAGACATTCGTCGTTTGGAATGGCAGGCCTACCGCACCTTTGCCGGACAGAACCAGTTGATAACGATGATTCTGTCCACAGATGACGGCGCTTTCGCTAAGCATCAGGACGAACTCTACGGCATCATGTATTCGACCAAGGTGGTTCATTAAATCGGCGATGTGGAGCGCGGACATCCTATCCGCCAGCGCGCGCAGCGCGCTCTCATCCCTTGAAAAAAATGCATGAGGAGCAAAGCAAATGCCTCGCTCCTCATTTTTTCGCGCTACGCGCTCACGCGGACAAGGATGTCCGCGCTCCAGCTTCAGTCCTTCTTGATATAGTTCCGGTGCACCCAGGCATCGGACTTCGCGCGATCGCGAGTTTCGAAGAAGACATTCTCCTTTGACTCGCGGGTCACCATTTGCACCCGAGACGAAACGTCCTTCTGCTTCTCATCAGTTCCCTTCGGCGAATCATTCAGAAAAACCTTTACCGCATCCGTGGGCGGAGCCGCGAATTTTTCGCCACGCCGCAACTCAGCAGTTGCTTCGATCGCGCTTGCCTGCAGCAGCTTGGGCCAGAGTTTCTTGAAGAGCGAGCTGGAAGCATAAACGTCCGCGCTATTAATCTTCCCGTTGATAGCAAACACATAGCCAATAACATCAGGCTTGCCGTTAATGATATTGCCCAGAGCTTTGACATAGCTGTCAGCGCTGGCTTGCACCTTTTCATTCTCCAGGGCCAACTGGAAACTTGTCGGTGATGCGGCGCCGTTCACACGCGTGCCGGTGTTGGCACTGAGCTTGTCCTGGGCCACGGCCACTTGCCGCCAAACTTCCCCCTGCGACTCGGCGTTCTTCGCGGCCAGCTTCAATTCGCGGCCCGCTATCACGTTCGCGGAGGAATTAAAGACCGTCGCTGCCTCGGTGCCGCGCTTGCTCCAACGCCCGTTTTCAACACAAAACGCAGAAATCGGAATCTTGCCCGAGCGTGGCGGCAGAATCAGATCGACTGCCATCATGCGATCCTGCTGACCGCCTTTCACGATATCGCCTGACTGCACATACACTTCTTCACTCGAAATATTTTCGATCGAGAGTTCGTTGACTGAGCGTGTCTCGCGCACGATCACCTTCTTCTGCACCAGCGCCTCCTGCAATGTTATGAAGGTCTGGCCCTTTATTCTGTCCTTGCCGTGAATCAGAAACACCGTAAGGTTGCCCTGCGTGAATGGCCCCTCGAGGCGGTACTCGTCCTTGCTCTGCGGAGTTTGTCCCGGATGAATACCGCCGGCGACCATGGCAATGGGCGCGGCGATCGTCAATACGATACCCGCGACCAAACTAATCAAATTCGTCTTCATCATTTTTCTCCCTTTCAGTTAGCTCTGTTTGAACTTTGCCGTGCGCTAGCCTTGGGGAGACCTCTCCACACAGCGTGAACCAAAACTGCTCGTCCGCGATAAGAGTCTGCGGATGCTTGGTGTGTTTAGAACGGGGAGGGAGAGGCTTCTTGCGATTGCAATGAGACTTTCCAGAGGCGTGGGCGAATGAGCGCCGATATAAACAGGTAGAGTCGATAGATCGAAGACTGGGAAGATTCAATCGGAATAGTCCTGCGCTGTTGGCTGAAACGTTTTGCTCCTTGCTATCACACATAACAGAACCCAGACAATAATCCGCTCGCAATCAACTTATGATCGGAACAAGATTGCGAGCCAAAGCCTTGTTGACATTCGGGCGTTTTGGCGGTTTACTTTGCCCGCAGTCTTCTCGGCTTTGTTCTGCCCTAACCAACAAACTGGTGCAGTTTATATCCAATCGCGTGGCCTCTTACGTTACGAGTGGAGGATTTCAAGATGAGTAGCGAAATAAAAACATGGACGGTTATGGTTTATTTTGCAGGTGAAAATCGCCTGGGGGATTATATGGTTTATGCCCTGAAGGAAATGAAGAGTGTAGGATCCGTTAAGGATCAGCTTGAATTATTGGCTCAATACGCCTCGAAATGGGTAGATGGCCGAGGGTTGTCTCCGACTTCATTGCCCGCGCCAGTCAGGTTCCACCTGAAATTTAATAATAACCATCCCAGGGAATCAGTAGTCTATGACTACGAAGAAACCAGCGGCGATCCGCCTCAGCCCCCGAACTACGTTGAAGAGCTTTCAGATTTCATCGCATGGGGGATCAGTACTTATCCTGCTGATCACTATATGGTCGTCCTATCCGGGGATGGCGGAGGACCCGTAAAAACGTTCTTGCCATCAACCAGCCAACCAGCCAATGCCCTGAAAGCGGGAGAACTCGGCCAGGTTTTCGAAAGGGCCAAAGAAAAACTTGGCAAGAATCAAATGATTGACGTGCTGGGACTCGACAGTTGCCTCATGAGCATGGCTGAAATTGGCTACGAAGTGCGCAAGCACGCATCGCTCCTGGTCAGTTCCCAGGGAAACGAAGATGATATGGGGTGGCCCTATAGAGACATTCTTTCCGATTTGAAGAATCACCCGGAATGGACCCCGCGTGTATTTGCGCAGAAGATTGTTGAGGATTACAACGTCTACTACTTTGACTACGCCGTGCTTTCAAAGATATCGGCAAATCTTTCTGCCTTGGACTTGTCCAAGTTTGATTATCTCGCGGACGGGTTGAAAGCCTTTACCGACGCCGCCAACGACGTCTTGCCGCATGATGAATTGGATGATTGCAGTAGCAACGATCTCGCGTACAAAAACCTCGCCCAACTGTTTGCGGTACTGCTGGTTCGCGCTCATTGGACCGCCCAGTCGTATCGGGACGATCAATACACCGATATATACGACTTCTGCGATATTCTGGAAAGAGATCTCGAGAAGTTTTCGTGCGCCAAGCTAAGACGAGTGCGCCGTGCTTGCGAGGGCCTCAAAAAACTCCTGTGCAGGTCCGAGGGCTGCAACTCGACTGACAGCGATGATTTAGTTTTGAAATCCTGCTATGTTGGGGTTAGGGATCAATACTCGCACGGTCTATCCCTCTACTTTCCCTGGCATCGCATTAATGAAGGATACTATCCTTATATAAAACCAGCTGACAGGACGCGGACATCAGGTAAAATCCCTGAGGACTCGTTTGCAAAAGTAACCGGTTGGGATGAGTTTCTCGCGCGCTACCTGTGCGCGACGCGCCGGCCCATACGTGCGGGCGTTAGTTCTGATTTTAGTATCAGTGCTGCCTCCATCGATAAGCTCTTGAAGAAATTGCTGAAAGAAAAAGATCCGCCCGAAGGCAGAGATCTTCTGGGTGAATGTGAGAGCACAAAGAACGGACCCAGCTTTTGGGAAATGCCGAGTTGTGTGAAAGAAACGATCCGATGAAATCCCGGTAATGATACTCTGAATACCGGCTAGGTCCGGGTTCCGAGCCACAGGAAATTGAGGCTTCTTACCTAACGCGATTGCCAAGAGACATTTGGTTTATCAATTGTCGGACCGTGTTGGCGCTGATAGTTATTGGTTTGACTAGCAGCGCCAGTCTTGGCTTTGACCAACTGTTAGCGCGCAATATCTCGACGTCAGATCACTTTCTAATTGCGAGTGAAGGAATTCCTCCAGGCGCGAGGCTCCTACCCATCGATACTGACCTTGCCACTAGAAGCGAGGTTGACCCGTGTCTCGCAGACGGCTTTAGAGCGTCGGCACTTCAACTCGTTAGCCTAATAATTGATCATGGCGATATTCCGTTGGCAGTATCCGTAACTTCGCCGGAGGGAAAAACTGTTCGGAATCTGACGTCGGTCTCTAACTCGCCCATCCCAGTCGTCTTTGTTGCGACGAGTCCCGGTTATTACCGCATCGAGTTGCTGGATACCTCAACCAAACAGCGCATCATCGAGCCCCGCTGCCACAGCTTGAGGGTAAGGGATACTAAAGCTGACGACGCCAGCTTAATAGAAGCGGCGCGGTTATTCCTTGAAGGTAACAACCTGGCTTGGAAAGAAACCGCCGATCAACTTAGAAATAGTGAGAAGACTTACGCTGTGTCCCTGCGTTTCGTCCAATCCATGGATCAATCCGATCCTACAGTTGTGGACTTGTTGACCAGAATCCTCTTAGCGCGCGGCACCGTTCTAAACGATCTCAATAGTCCGAGTGAATCGCGCCCGTTCCTTCAACTTGCGAGAGAAATGGCGCACGCGTCCGGTGACAAGGTGACCGAAGCTGCAACTCTTATCCAAGTGGTTCGGTGTTATCTTGCACTGGGAGAGACCGGCGCAGCCTTCGAGTACGCCGCGTCGGCGCTCGCCATCGCTCGCGGGACCAACGAACCGCGCTCTCAAGCGAATGCCCTCAAGGCGCTGGCGGACCTTTCATATGAAGTGAACGACTACCGGCAAGCGCGCGAGTACGCACGCCAGGCATTGGGCTGGCTGGCAAAGTTAACCGATCGGCGTGGATATGCTCACGCACTGATCACAATGGGATTAATAGAATCTGACGAAAACCATTCCGAGGCCGCAACCGGCTTTTTCACGCAAGTGCTCTCACTCAGCAGAGAGATTGGTTACCAAGGTGGCTCAGTAGATGCCGTAACGTACCTCGGGCACTTGCGAGCAAAAGAAGGTCAAATTCAGCAGGCCATCGAACTTTATGCTCAGGCTGAAGAAACAGCTGATCGGCTCGGCGACAAGCTCAAACAATCCTGGATCACCAGCGGCAGGGCTTATGTTTATGATCAGATTGGCGATTCAAGCCGCGCGCTGCAATATTACCAGGAGACTTTGAGACTTCGCCTGGGCACCCATAATCTGCCAGCTGAGGCAAGTATTTACCGCCGGCTCGGAGCTGAATATTCTGCGCTGCACGATTATTCCAAGGGAGCTTATTACCTTGAGAAAGCAATTCTGTTGTACGAAGGATTCAAGCAATGGCGATATTTGGCCGTGAGCCTAAGGGACTTGGGCCAGATTGCAGAGTCTCAAGGCGACTATATCAAAGCGACCGCTTATTATGCCCGCGCCGGCAAAGCAATGGAGAAGGCCGACGACGAGCGCAGTTCAGCCTATTTACTTATGGCGAATGGTCGTCTGCAGGAGAGTCTGGGTAGTTTGGATGGGGCTTTTGATTATTATGAGCAAGCCCTCAAACTACACCGCAACGTTAATGACCCACGGGGCGAATCCGAAGCCCTCTTTCGAATGGCGCTCGTTTCAATGAAACGACAACAACTCAGCACCGCCCGCTCGGAGATTGAAGAAGCCCTCAAGATAGATGAAAGCTTTCGCTCGAACGTAGCCGGGCCCGATTTCCGCGCGTCATTCGTGGCTGACGTACGCACTCACTACGAAGCTTACATTGATCTCCTGATGCAATTACATAAGCTCACTCCCGTCAATGACTGGGCTGCGCGGGCATTGGAAGCAAATGAGCGTGGCAGGGCGCGTTCGCTTATCGAGACCCTGAGGGAGGCCCACGCAAACATTCGCGAAGGTGTTGATGCGAAGCTGATTCAACAAGAGAGCTCGATAGAAAAGGACCTCAGCACCAAAATCGACTACCAACGCGGACTTCTTAGCCGTAATCACACAGAACAACAGAAGAGAGAATCAACCGACGAAATTCATCGGCTAAGTGACGCTTACGAATTAATCGAGGCGCGTATTCGCTCAAATAGTCCGCGCTACGCAACTTTGGTACACCCACCGGCAATCGAGGCGGAAGATGTGCGACGGCTTCTCGACGCCGACACTTTGCTCCTTGAATACTCTCTTGGCGACAAGCGCAGCTTCCTCTGGCTCGTCACGCCGGATTCAATCAAGGGGTTCGAATTGCCGGGTCGAAAAGAGATTGAGGACACCGCCGAGCGCCTCACTAAGTCGCTTACCGAGCGCAACCGCACCGTAAAAGACGAAAGCCCTCAGCAATGGCGGCGACGCATCGATCAGGCCGAAGCTGAATATGCTGAAACCTCTGCCAAGCTTAGCAAAATGGTAATCGAACCGATAGCGGATCTGTTGGGTAACAAGCGCCTGGTAATCGTGGCCGACGGCTCTTTACAGCTGATCTCGTTCGGGGCCCTGCCGGGGGCCCAGGGGACCGGCCTGGCTACGGAAGCATCCGCTAAAACGGTGCGAAGCAACGCGGCCACAAGTGATCGACGTTCGCTCATTGAGGACCACGAAATTGTTTACCAGCCTTCCGCGTCTGTACTTGCTCTGCAACGCCACGAATTTGCCAACCGCAAGCCGGCTCCTCATGCGGTGGCAGTGCTGGCTAATCCGGTCTTTAATAAGGATGACGATAGAGTCAGAGCAGCAATCGCGCGCACCAGCGACAACCGCAATGCCGGGGCTAGAGAGGATGGTGCCGCTGCGCGAAAAGCGACGGAAGAAAACAGCAAGCGGAAACCCGATATCACCCGCGCCCTGGATGACCTCGGATTCAATCGATTTCCCCGGCTGCGTTCTTCTCAGGCGGAAGCTGAGGCAATCATCAAGGTCGCACCAAAGGGAGAAACCATGGCGGCGCTCAACTTCGACGCAAATCGCGCTACAGCGATGAGTTCGGCTCTATCAAAGTATCGCATCGTCCATTTCGCCACCCACGGTATCGTAGATTTCGAACATCCTGAGTTGTCGGGCATCATCCTCTCAATGGTTGATGAAAAAGGCGAGGCCCAGGATGGCTATCTGCGACTGCCTGAAATCTATAACCTCAACCTACCGGCTGATCTGGTAGTCCTGAGCGCCTGCCAGACAGGGGTCGGCAAACAGATCAAAGGCGAAGGCTTGATAGCTTTGACACGGGGCTTCATGTACGCGGGCGCTCCGCGCGTGGTGGCCAGCTTGTGGCAGGTCGACGACGCCGCCACGGCGGAATTGATGGCTGAGTTCTACAAACAAATGCTTATCAATAAGCTCAACCCCGCGGCCGCCCTGCGGTCAGCGCAGCTCAAACTCTCGCATCAAACCAGCCGGCGCTCACCTTACTTCTGGGCGGGTTTTGTCCTTCAAGGTGAATGGAAGTAATTCTTCCCCACTAAACATCTTAAGTGGACTATAATCCGCGCTTGTCCCCAGCTTCAATTGAGTACGGGCGGCGAATGGTTAGTAACTCTTGACCCCTGCAGAACCACAACCCAAGAAGCCCAGTTGCGGTGACCCACCGCGAGCAGCGGGCGTGAGGGTCACCCAGCACCAATGGTCCCTGACTCAGCAATCTTTTGACAAGCTGCTCGCCCGCTTCTCGCCGAATCGAGACGAAGCGGGCACGCAGTACGAAATCATTCGTGCCAAGTTAGTAAGGTTCTTTGAATGGCGTGCCAGCAACGCGCCTGATGATCGCGCCGACGAAACAATCAATCGGGTCGCGCGCAAGATTGACGAAGGTCAGAGCATCGACAATTTGATTGGTTACATTTATGGCGTTGCTCGCCTGGTTTTTATGGAGGCGCTAAAAGAGCAAGAGCGCGGCCCATTACCGCTGGACGTAGTTTACGTGGACGCACCACAGCCCTCTCCAGACGAATCTGAGACCCGGCTCGACTGTCTCGATCGATGCCTGGCAGCGTTGTCGTCTGAGAGTCGAATGCTAATCATCGCCTACTACCAGGAGGAAAAGCAGGCGAAGATTGAACTCCGAAGACAGATTGCCGATAAACTACGAATTCCGCTAAATGCCCTGCGAATTCGGGCCTACCGCATCCGAACCGATCTCGAGAAGTGTGTCATGGAGTGTCTGGGGCAATGCGCCTAATCGCGAAACAGAACGGGCGGGATGTCACTCGTAACAGGAGGCTTTAAGATCTTGCCGAGATATGTCGACACAGCAGGGCTCGAGGCTCGGTACGTCCTCGGAGTATTGTCTGAAGCGGAAAAGGTCCGGCTCGAAGAACAATATTTCGCCGATAACCGGGTATTTGAACAGGTACAGATCGCCGAAATGGATCTGATTGATGCCTATGTGCGCAAAACGCTCCCGCCAGATGCGCATCAGCATTTAGAGGCACGATTGGCAACCTCGCCCCGGCTGCGCGAACGCGTGGCGTTCGCCAGGACCTTCGCCAAATCAATTGACGCGTTGCAAGTCGACCCGTCCCAGTTACAACTGTTTCCAGCCTCACCGCACGCGATCCGGCCAGCGCCTCGATTTGGATGGTGGAAAGACCTCTTCAAAGATTCGTTCGTGCGACGGCCGGCCGTGACTATGGCTCTGGCTGCCGGCATCGCACTCGTGCTGCTGGGCGGGGCCGCAGTGATCGTGCAATCGGTGCGGCTTCACAATGAATCGCAACGGCTGGAGGCAGAGCGCGCAGCGATTTCGCAACAGCGGGAAGAGTTGAATCGACTATCGGGTGAACAACGAGATGAGTTCAACCAGATAGTCTCAGCTCGAAGAGATGCACAGAATCGAACGGATCGCGGACAGGAGCAGTTGAAAGAGTTGCTGAAACGGCAGAAAGCCGGTGAAGGTGTAACCCCGCCGAAAGGGGGATCGACGCTGGCGTTCCTAACTCTTCTTCCTGGGTCGTTGCGGAGTGAAGGCGCCAAAAAAGATCTGATCATTTCTCCCGGCACCTCAGCCGTAAAGCTCACACTCGTCCTCCAAGCCGCCGATTACCCGAACTATCGCGTTCTGATCAAAGGTCCCCAGAATAAGGAAATTCAAAGGACTGGCCTGAGACCAGGTTCGGCCAAGTCGCTTTCACTTCAGCTCCCTGCTCGTCAGCTAGCGTCCGGTGACTACTCGGCCAAAGTAAGCGGCGTGACGGCCTTAGGCGCCGTTGAGCCCGTCAGTGACTACGCATTTCAAGTCACCAGGAAGTAATACCGCAATACCCTCTTCCGCTGCGTTTAGTTTCCCGTCGCAATATCGCGGCCGTTATCCTTTCGAAATTCTTTGCCCGACCATGCCGGCGCGTTCTCGCCCTTCCCTTACAGCCGATTCGCTTCAATAACGAAATGGATTCGAAACGTTTCGGCGGCGATTTCCACTCTCACTGAAATGAGAAGTTATTGGCCCGTTTGACGGTTGTTAGCAGACCAGGGCGTCTTATCCGGGCACAAACTGATCATTTCGAGCCGTCAACTTATTGTCTGCCATACCGTCCGGGGTGCAGACCCGAAAGAAATTAGCCCGCAGACATCCAGGGCCCACACTCTGACCTTGGTAGCCAACAATGGCACCTGGACGACGCCGGCATTATCGGAGGATCAAAAACATGACAAGGATCAAGCTTAATAAGACGCTGCTGCTCACCGCCCTCTGCCTCACTGCCTCACTCGCCCTTGGGGTGCAAAATGCACGAGCGCAAGCCTCAGAGTCATCGCCCACTCCTGACAGCCCCGAGGTGACGAAGCTGAAGGAAGAAAAAGCCAGGGCGGAATTGGCTAGAGCGATCGCCGAGGCAAAAAAGGCTGAACTTGATGCTCGCTTCCCTAAGTCTGATGCGAAGACTCTGGACGGCAAGACAACTGTAGCGGACACCGGCCGCGTAGAAGAACAGGTCACGGGTTACATTTCAGTGGCTGAGGCAGCCAATAGAATTGCCCAGGTTATCCACACATCGTACGGTGGCTTGAAGATGATCGCGATATATAACGATGCCGACCTTCAGTTACTGCTAGTTTACAGCGCGGCGACAAAGCGAATCGACATTTACAAAACCCGCTACGACAAACTGGCCGCGAGTGAAGAGGCCGCGATCAAAGCCAACGCAATGTGGAGCGTGCCTAATGCCCCCTGCGACGAGAAGGCTCTGGCGAGTCTGAGCGGGCGCGGGGGCGCTGCTTTCAATCCTCTTACCGTCGCCACAAGTGTGCTTGGCTCATTCAGCGATATTCTCGCGTTCTTCCGCACGGACGTAGACATCAAAGGATCAACGTTCGCCGTTACGGAGCCGGTTATCGTTACGGAAGTCTTCCGTGGGTTGCGGGCGAAGTATGGCGACAAGATCGAGCTCTATTATCCTCGGGAGTTTCCTCCAGGCCTGGCCTCTGACGATTCCGCGATGCTTGACAAGATCGAGCTGCTGTTCGATTCGAAGGCAAATGCGGAGGCGCTCTTCAACAAGATCGGTGAAATGATCAGCGACAAGAAGAAACAGAAGGACACCTTGATTCAGTGCATTGCCTTTGCCGGTCAAGCCAAAGAGAAACTACAAAAACCAGTCAACGATCAGAAAAAAGTCGTTGACGAGTTAAAGGCTAAACTCGATGAAAGCGCCGACCCAAAGCAAATCAAGGACTTGAGGACTCAGCTTGCCGGGGCCCAACAAAAACTAAAGCAGCTAACCGCGAAAATCGACCAGGCAGTGGCCGCGATAGAGGCAATCCGGAAAAGACACGCCGATGATGTGGCCAGGCTCGATAAAGAGATCGCGGCGCTGGAAGCCGCCGGCCAGCCGCTGGCAACGCTAAATGCACAGACCGAACTGCTGTTCAAGGACCTTATCAAGGTGGACGAAAAAACCGGACTTAGCCAGATTGCGACCTTCATCCGCTCTGAGCGACTTCAGAAATTGATGGCCGACAAAGATGGCTGCTGGCTCAAGCTGAACGTTGTGATTGCAGGCGGCAACACCAAGATAAAAACAAACCTCATTGTGGATGTCTTTAACGGCGGCAATCGAGTGTCGTACAGCGGGGCCTCGATTGTGGAGTACCACCTTTACGATAGACTTGGACGCTCTCTTCTGTCCGACACCACCAGCGGCTACATTGACTATAAGAAAGCCAGGGACATCAAGAAGTTTGTCGACGCGACCAGGCAGACTACCGATCAGTAATTGGCGCGGCCGCGATTTCCTGGATCAAAGTGTGCCGCTGAAAGGAGCACCGATGCCTCTTCCGGATTTGTTAGACCAGACTCGAGAACCTCTGGACCTGGCTCTATCAGAGGTTGAACCCGAGACTTTGGGGGCGGCGCCTGAAGGCACTGGAAAGACTCTGCCCTTCACCATGGAAATGCAAAGGAGTGAGGAGTGGTGCTGGGCCGCTGTTGCGGTGAGCGTTGCCAGGTTCTACGACAGTGGCAGCACGTGGAGCCAATGCTCGCTGGTGAACGCAGAATTCGTCGTAGAGACATGCTGTTCGAATGGTTCAGCCGAAGAGTGTAACCAACCCTGGTACCTTGAAAACGGACTCACCAGAGCAGGCCACTTTTCAGAAAAAGTCGACGCTACGCTCTCCCTTGACGACCTTTGTCAGGAGATTGACAACGACCGCCCCGTGGGTTGCTGGATTGCCTGGCCTGACGGGACCGGCCACTTCGTCATCCTTAACGGATACGCCAGGAACTTCAGTACCGAACCAGCCACGGAATACATTTCGGTTCGCGACCCCAAGTACGGGAACTCGGACTACCTCTATCTCAAGTTTCTCGTTTCTTACCGAAAGTCGGGCAGCTGGTCGCTGAGTTACTTAACCCAATCTTGAAAGGAATAGTGCCATCATGTTGCTTCATGCTGCAGAGGCGCCGAAGGAAGGGATCAAGATAGTCGGCTCGGGACTCGCTGGACTTTTGAGACATTCTGGCAGTTCGACCTACGGCGCAATATCGGGCATTTCGACTGGTGAACTCACGGCGGCGCTACCGCACCCGGTTTATTTCGTGGGCGTGAACGATCTCGCCGCAGCCAGGCTGGTTGATGCGGCGGTTTTTTCGGGCTGGCGCTATATTATTCTCCATCATGATCGACCTCTGCTCTCTGCCGGAGTAACTTTCTCCAGCAATACCGAGAGTCTTGAGTTCTCTCACGCCAGTGCCGGTCCCTTCGTAGCCGGAACAATCGAAGGAATACGACGGGCCGGAAAATTAAAAAAACTCGAGCAGGACGACTTCGAACTTCGTCTGCTTGAAGTGCCAGGGCTAGCCGTTGTGAGTCTTTGGTTTCACTCGGTAGGGCATGATTTTTTTATGCCGCTTTCGCCAGTGCGGAAGGCTCTGGTTTCCTACAAGCTCTACTCTGAGGCGGCACTGGTAGAGGCCCTGATGGAATCTGCTGGCAAACGAATTGAAGTAACAGATGCCAGAGCATAGGTTCATTGTCCGCTATTTGGAAACGGTTTCGACCCTGACGAAGCTCTCAGCCCAACCCTCAAATGGAACAAGTGACCGCTGAGCCATCAATCCTCGTGAATCGTGGGCGCGTCGGCGTGTGGGACAAAGCACTGGCGGCACCTCGCTTCGTACATGCCCGTCGCGCCGACGGCGACTCGCTCTTCTGATTCAAAAATACGTTGTGAATAGTTGGCGGGTTGGCCGCACTTGACGCAGATGGCGTGCGTCTTGGTGATGTATTCGGCGACCGCGAGTAGTTGCGGCATGGGTTCCCAGGGTTTGCCCTTATAGTCCTGATCCAGACCCGCGACGATCACGCGCATGCCCTGTTCAGCCAGTTCATTCACAACCTGGATCAGTTCGTTATCAAAAAACTGGGCTTCGTCTATCCCGACAACCTCGGTATCTGGTTCGACATTGGCGCGCACATCCGCGGCCGTCCGCACGTTAGCGGATTCGTGTTTCATCTCTGAGTGCGAGACGATGTGATCCTTCGAATAGCGTTCATCGATCTCGGGCTTGAATACCTGGACCTTCTGTCGCGCGATCTTGGCGCGACGCAAACGGCGAATCAGTTCTTCCGACTTGCCCGAGAACATCGAGCCGGCGATTACTTCGATCCAGCCCGCGCTGCGCCGCGTCCTTCCCGGATGTTCGCTGCGGTTGTGGACGTCGATATCTTCGGGTTCATTGATGCGGGACATTGTCGCTGAAGTATTCATGTGGGTCGTTGACTTGCTCTGTCAAAGTTAGCTGCGCGAAACGTCGATGCAGTCTAATTCAAATAGATTCATTTCCCAAAACCGTAGCGCATGGTTTCTCGCAAAGGCACAAAGACAAATCTTAAGTCGCTAAGAATTATCAATCACACACTGAGAAACCTCGCGAATGCGAAAAACCTACGATCCACGAAACCACGCTACCAACACTAAGAAAACTACTGTTTCGAGGCCTTCGTGTGATTCGTGGATCGCTTTTCAGGCTTCTAACCAGCTTTCCCAAACCCGCCTCCACCCGGTGTTTCAATCCGCACGCGATCACCCGCTTGCAAATCCCAACTCCCTTTTGAAGCGAGCTGTTCTTTGCTTCCATCGGAGCGAATGATGAATGCGCGGCCGAGAGCGCCATCGTCGCCGCCCTGCAGTCCATACGGCGCGCGCTTGCGGCGATCAGAGAGCAGAGACATCCGCGCCGCGGCCAATACTTGGATCTCGCGCACCGATCCATCGCCGCCTTTGTGTCTTCCCTTTCCTCCTGAACTTTTACGAATGCGATACTCGCGCACGCGCAGAGGGTAAGAGTACTCGAGCGCCTCAGCCGGCGTATTCAGACTGTTCGTCATATGTGTGTGCGTCGCGTTCATCCCATCGAGCTCAGGCCGCGCGCCCATCCCGCCGGCCACCGTTTCATAATAGGAAAACTCTGCGCCGGTGCGCGGATCAATTCCACCGATGGTGAGGTTGTTCATCGTGCCCTGACTTGCCGCTGGTATTCGTTCGGGAATCGCCTGAGCCAGAGCTTTGAAGACAGTGTCAACGATCCTTTGCGAGGTTTCGACGTTCCCGCCGGCGACTGATGCGGGATGAGCCGCGTTCACGATTGTTCCTATCGGCGCAATGACCTCGATCGGTTCTATCAGCCCTGCACTCGCGGGCACGTCACTGTCAACCAGACAGCGAAACACATACGACACGGCCGAAACTGTGATGGATTCGACGGCATTCAAGGCGCCGGCAACCTGGGGCGAGCTGCCGGTAAAATCAACTCGAGCGCGATCATCCTTGATGGTCACGCGCACGCGAATCGGTATTTCGCCGGCGCTGATCCCATCATCATCCAGGGCATCCTCAGCCTGGTAGGCGCCGTCAGGGATCGCGGCAATGGCGCGGCGCATCACGCGTGATGAGTAAGAAATCAAGTGCTCAGCATACTCGCTCGCCTCCCTTGTTCCACGGCGTGCGACAATTTCGAG
>Ga0137401_10000430_pt1 | contig 16248 bp, 11 predicted proteins | sample CZOMad1_1_16fung_FD_108286 | JGI IMG/M metagenome (GOLD analysis project Ga0137401, IMG submission 108286) | Vadose zone soil fungal communities from Angelo Coast Range Reserve, California, USA - CZOMad1_1_16fungal (Illumina Assembly) | ecosystem: Environmental > Terrestrial > Soil > Vadose...
CTCTTCGTCGCGGATCATGGCCGGGCCTCGAGAAAACGAGATTTTGGCGACTTGCTCGATGGGAATCTGCGCGCCGGACGGAGTGGCGATGAGCACGCGGCGGAGCTCCTCGACGTTGTCGCGAAAATCGCGGTTGTACCGGACGTTGACCGGATAGCGTTCGCGGCCCTCGATGTTTTCCGTGACCATTTCACCGCCGATCCCCGAACTGACCGCTTGTTGGACATCGGCAACGGTCAGGCCGTAGCGGGCAGCTTCGAGCCGGTTGACCTCGATGTTGATGTAAAAGCCTTGCGATACGCGTTCCGCGAAGATGGAGCGAACTTCCGGAATTGAGGAAAGCACCTGCTGGATTTGGGCGCCGGCCTGTTGAATGCCTTCGAGCGTGGGTCCCTGAATCTTCAAGCCGAGCGGCGTCTTGATTCCGGTCAGCTCCATATCCAAACGATTTTCAACGGGCATGGTCCAGGTATTCGAGAGGCCCGGGAACTGGAGTTTGGCGTCCATCTGCTGAATGAGTTTTTCGTAGGTCATGCCCGGACGCCATTGCTCACGCGGTTTGAGCATGATGGTCGTGTCGTACATGTCGAGGGGGGCGTTGTCCGTGGCGCTGTCTGAACGTCCGATGGTGCCGAAAACCGTCTCGACTTCCGGAAAGGAACGGATGATGCGGTCTTGTTCCTGGAGCAACTGCGAAGCTTGTGTGATGGAAATCCCGGGGAGCGCGGTCGGCATGTAGAGCGCCGAGCCTTCAAACAGCGGCGGCATGAACTGGCTGCCGATTTTGAGAGCCAGCGGCAACGTCACGAGCAAGAACACAAGGTTGAGCAGCAACGTGGTCTTGCGGTAGCGCAGGCACAAGCGCAGCACCGGCAGATAGATGGCCTGCGTGATTCGAGAGATCGGGTTCTTCGATTCGGGCCGGAGTTTTCCCCGGATGAAAAGAATCATCAAGACGGGAACAAGACTGATGGCTAGCACGGACGAAAATCCCACGGCGAGTGTCTTCGTCCAAGCGAGCGGCCGGAACATTCTTCCTTCCTGCGCTTCCAGCAAGAAAACCGGCAGGAAGGAAACGACGATGATGACCAGCGAAAAGAAGATCGCCGGGCCTACCTGCTTGGCGGCCTTCAAGAGGATGCGCCGCCGTTCCGGTGCGGACACGCCTTCCGATTCGGCGGAAGGATGTTCAGAGAGCTGCCGATAGCCGTTCTCGACCATAACGATGGCCGCGTCGACGAGAACACCGATGGCCAGCGCGAGTCCGCCGAGCGACATGATGTTGGAACTGACGTGCAAGTAGTACATCGGGATGAACGACGCGAGTACTGCAATCGGCAGCGTGAGAATCGGAATCAGCGCCGAGCGAAAGTGGAACAGGAAAATGATGATAACAACGCTGACAATGATCGCCTCTTCGAGCAAGTTACGCTGCAAGGTTTCGATGGAGGCATGAATCAAGCCGGAACGGTCGTAGCCGGAGACGACCTCGACTCCGGGAGGCAGGGACAATTTGTTTTCCGCCAGTTTTTTCTTTACGCCATCGATGACGGTCAGAGCATTCATCCCATCGCGCATGACGACGATGCCCGCAACGGTTTCTCCTTCGCCTTGCCATTCGGCGACGCCTTCGCGGATGTCCGGTCCGAAGCTGACCGTGCCCAGATCCCGCACAAGGACCGGTGTTCCGTTCTTCGTGGTGACAGGTACCGCCTCCAAATCGCTCAAGGAGCGCAAATACCCGAGTCCACGGATCATGTACTGCGCGCCTCCCATTTCGAGCAGGCGCCCGCCGACTTCATTGGTGCTGGCCCGCACTTTCTCAATCACCGTCGAAAGGGGAATGCCATACGCGCGCAGCTTGTTGGGATCAAGATTGACCTGGTACTGCTTGACGAATCCGCCGATGGCCGCGACTTCCGCTACACCGGGAACGGTTTCGAGCTGATAGCGCAAGTACCAGTCTTGAATGCTGCGCAATTCAGCGAGACTACGCTGGTGGCTGCGGTCGACAAGCACGTACTCGTAGACCCAGCCTGCGCCGGTTGCGTCGGGGCCGATGACCGGATGAACTCCCGCAGGCAGCCGCCCGGTGATTTGCTGCATGTATTCTAGGACGCGCGAGCGCGCCCAATAGAGATCTGTTCCATCTTCGAAGACGACGAAGACGTAAGAGTCACCGAACATCGTCTGCGCCCTTACGGCCTTCACGTGCGGCGCCGCGAGCAACTTGGTGACGATCGGATAGGTAACTTGGTCCTCGATGAGGCTGGGCGGCTGACCAGCCCACGGTGTATGCACGATGACCTGAACGTCCGAGATGTCCGGCAGCGCATCCAGAGGAATTCGGCGAAGAGACCAGATTCCCGCGAGCACCAGTAGCAGCGTTCCCGTGAACACGAGGAAACGATTTTGTGCGCACCAATCAATCCAACGAGAGATCACGTTACATTCCTCCCGTGGTGTTCACGCTGAGTTGTTTGCTGGCGACGACCTGCCCGTTTTTCTTCGCGACGATCGTGACCTGCCACGTTCCCCCGCTGTCGAGTTTCCCTTGGCCCTCATAAAGTCCGTTGCCCTTTTCGGCGAGAGGGATCTGCGTTCGCATCGCGGCCATGCCCATCGCCGGCATGGCAGGCATGGAAAAGGTGACGGAAACTTCCGCACCAGGGATTGGTGCTCCGCTCGCATCCGTCAGTTTTACGCGAAAGGTGTTGGAGCCCTTATGGGTAGGATCAGGTTCGGTCGTGAGTTCCGCCTTCGCCTGTGGAGCATTGATCGCTCCTGCCGCGCCTGCGCCCGGTGGTGGAGGAACAAACGTACCGAGTGCCGCCTGCAACTGGCTCTCCGAATCGATCAGGAAATTGGCGGAGGTGACGATTTCTTCTCCTGCTTTCACTCCTTTCAGCATGACGAAATCGTCGCCCGCTCGAGCGCCGAGCTGCACTTCGCGCGGTTCGATGTAGCCGTTGCCGCGGCTCACGAAAACAATCTGACGCGTGCCGGATTGCAGCACGCCGCTTGCGGGAATGACCAACTGCTTGCCCATGGGCACCTTCAGAACGACGTTGACGAACATCCCCGGCGTAAGTTTGAGACCCGGATTTACGAAGACGAGCCGCGCGCGCGCAGTGCGCGTGATCATGTCCACCTGCGGGTAGATGAAGTTCACCCGGCCTTCGAAGACGCGGCCCGGATAGGAATCGACAGTGAGGGAGGCGCGGTCTCCAACTTTTATTTTTCCCAAGTCGTTCTGAAACACTTCGGCGAGGATCCAAACCGTGGAGAGGTCGGCGACGGAATAGAGTCGCGTGTCCGGCTGAACGGTGAGATTCGGCAACGCGTTTCGCTCGGTGATGTAGCCCGAAACGGGGGAATCAACTTCCAATTCTTTCTGCACTTCGCCGGTAGATTCGAGTCTCGCGATTTCGCGCTGTGAGACGCCCCATTGTTTCAACCGCTCGGTCGCGGCCTCCAAAAGAGATGCGGCTCCCTCGGTTACACCTAGGACCGTGCTTTGCGCCACACGCTGCTGGTTTTGCTTGGCGACCAGATACTCGCGCTCGGTGGCCACGAGGTCGGGGCTGTAGATGGTGAATAGCGGCTGCCCTTTGCGAAGGTATTGGTAGGTGGCGTCGGCAAACACTTTCTGGATGTAACCGGAGTACCGCAGCTGCACGTTGGAGAGCCGGGTCTCATCGACCGCCACGTTTCCGGTGACGCGGATCTCGTCTTCGACCACCCTGTTTTCCACCTGGCCGGTTTTGACGCCAATGCTTTGTAGCCGTTCCGGCGAAAGCTGAACTGGGACTAGCCCCGATTCTTGCGGCGCCATTGCAGTGCTCTCAGATCCATTCGGAGAGTTCTGGGCCATTTCGCCGGGGCTCGTCTGCAGGGCGGCTTGCATCTTCTTGTGCTTCTGGGAGCGCCACCACAATCCGCCAAGGACTCCGAGGAGGACGAGGTTGCCCACCAAGGCGAACGCGAACGCATTTCGATAATTCCGCATGTTCATTTTCCTTTTCTAGCGCAGCGACAATCCCGTCATTTGTTCGAGTCGCGCAATCGCGGTTTCGTATTCGGCGACGTTCTGCCAGTACTCTTCGTCGAAGCGGAGCACGTCGAGAAACGCAGCCAGCAGGGCCTGAAAATCCTGTTTGTTCGATTGGTACGCGGCCAAGGCAGCCTGAAATTCCGATTGCGACTGAGGCGACAACCCTTCACGGTGAATCTTGAGGAGTTCGGAAGTTTGTTGGGCAAGCACGTACTGCGCGCGCAGTTCCGCGGCGACTTGCTGGGACTGCGCCTGGAGTTCGCTTCGCGCGCGAAGCTGTTCCGCTTCGGCTTGCGCTAGTTCAGGGCGTTGTTTCCGTCCTCGGTAGATGGGCACGCGCACGCCGACGCTCAGCATGTAGTAGGCGCGGAACTGCGTTGGGTCGGTGCGCTGCCACATGTACTGCACGTTGAAGTCGGGGTAGAAATCCTTGCGCGCGAGGTCCACTTGGAGCGATTGCTTTTCGATCGTCTTCTTTGCGCCCGCGATTTCCGGATTCTGGACTTGCGTGGCGGCCAGAAGGTCGGTGTAGGTTTGCACAAGAGGGGTTTCCGCGAGTTCGGCCGGCTCGATGTCCGGTGAATCCTGAGGACGGTTGAGAAGCTGCTTCAGTTGGGCTTCGAGCTTGCCCACTTCCAAATGATGCATCGCGATTTCGCGAAGCAGTTTCGTCTGTTGCAGTTGGGCCTGCAGCAAATCCTGCTGAGAGCCCATTCCGGAGCGATAGCGGGCGTCCGCCGCCTGCCTCACCTGCTTGAGCAAATCACCGTCCTGTTCAAGGATCGTCAGTGTTCGGGACAGATAGGCCAACTGGAAATAGGCCGCCTTGAGTTCCGCAAGGACGGCGTGGCGCACGGACTCGATCTGTTGTTGCGAAACATCCGCTTCGCGCCTCGCGATCTCTCCCTTCAAGCGCAACTTGCCGGGATACGGAATTTCCTGCGAAACACCGAGGCCGAGGTAGGCGAAGTCGCTGTTCGTGTAACCGGCGAAGGGACGCGGGCTGCCGACGCTCAAATGCTGCAAAGTGAACTGCGGATCGGGCAAAGTGGAGACCTGCGTCGGCACCTGCTTGGCCGCTTGCCAGCTTTGCCGCGCCGCTTCGATCCGTGGATTGTTCTTCTCCGCTTCGTCGAGCAACTCCGAGAGTGGTGTGACCTCTCTCGTGTGTGGCGATGCCGCTTCCTGTGCGAAGGACGCCCTGCCCAAGACACCGGAAAGCAGAATCGCGCAAAGGCCGGGTGTAAGAACTGCAAACGAAAATTGCGCAAGGGGACTCTTTCTCGCTATCGAAAACATCTTTTTCTCCTGAGCGTGTGAATCGGGGCCGCGGACCGTCGGCGAGTTACCCCTCGGGGTCTCGGCCGAAAACACGTCGGCGGGTCAAAGGGACAGTGGAGACGGAAAAGGAGACAAGCCGGCGCGTTGCCGCACCGTCGAAGGGCGGATCAGATCAGGAGGGAAGCGTGAAGGGCATACAGCTCCGGAGGCGAATGCTGCGGAGCGTCAAAATCCGAGCGAGAAGCTTCGGGGTACGGCGTTGCTTGTGGTGAAGCGAGTATATCGGTGACGACCATCACGGGCGCATGGAGCGTCACGTGCGCAACCGGCAGCACGTTCGGTGACTGTGCGGAAACCATTCCTTTGCAGCAGTCGTGGCTCTGATTGGACGGATCACAGGGCATCGAACCGCAGCACTGCATACTCTGCTGGTCTTGGGTCATGGCGGACAAGCAGTCCGCAAATTGCAGGCCGAACAGGGCGACCGCGGCCAAAAGCACCAATAGTTTCTTACCCATCATGCTAGTTCGACTCTATGTGGATTAGACGCGTGAGTCAACGAAAGGATACGAACTCATTTTGCGAGCAGAATTCGAGGCAGGCAGAGAATGATCCGGCCAACCTACTGCTGCGGCTGGCTCTTGGTCGCCTTCAGTCGAATCTGACGGCTCAGCGATGCGGCGGGAACGCGGTTCTGCAGTTCCAACCGCTCTTCCTGCTTGAGTTTCTGAAAGAGTTCGGGATCAACATGAAAGATTGGTGGTCCTGCTTTGATCTTGTAGAACTGCAAGGAAAGTTTTGCGATCTCTGGGCTCGTCAGACGCATTGCTGGAACGGCGACCTGAATCAGAGCTGTGTTTGCCTGTTCGATGTGATGGCCCTGCCCCTCGAGAGGCGAGCCTTCTGGAGGAGCGAAGCTGCGCATTTCGAAGGGATCGGGAATTCCCTGGGTCGCGACCGCCTTGTCTCCACTGAAAACCGCATACAGCCATTGACCCGCGAAACCATTTGTATTCGGAGCGGGTCCGGGAACTTCTTTCGCGCTGACAACTTCGGCGCCGCCTCCGGCGGTCAGTCGCACCAACAATTGAAGATGTGTTCCGGCAGGAGGAGCTTCCGTCTTTTTCTTTTCCTGTGGGCCTTTGCCTTTCGCGGGGTCCTCGGCCTTTGCGAGATCCAGCTTTGGCTGCCGTTTGCCTTCGAGCATGCGCGGAGGGGTTTTCAACGCGTCCTCCATCCGCACGGCTTTTCCGTTCATGAGCGTCGGCGCGGGTTTGCGCTCGGGATTCATTGCGGGAGCCCGACTGGGAGCGGTCTTTTTGGGATCAGGCTGTACTTCGTCGGGCTTCGAGACACGTTCCTGCCCATCCTGACCGGCGCGTGTCGGAATTGGCAGAGAATAGGCCAGCAGGAAAAGGAGGGCTATGAAACTGCCAGTGCGAGCCATCTTTCTTGACTCTAAACCAAAAGTTACTAAGAACATGTTACGCCTCCTCGGTTGTTGCAGCCATGCCTGACACCTTCCGCAATGACTACGGCATCGAGTCAGACCAGGGTTTGGAGTCATAGAGAGCCGTATAAATCCAGTGGTAGTAAATTCTGTCCATCACGAAAGAGGATGGGGTGCGACGCAATAGACCGAACCAATTGTCATTGCGAATGAAAATATCCGCTTTGCCCGGTCCGCCTTCGTAGTTCACCGCTAAAATCTTGTCGACGATTCCTAGGTTCCAGCCGCCAACCCAATCGGCGGACCAACTGCCCGACAGTGAATTCCCGGAGGACATCAGCGTTCCGAGATACTCGGTGGACCAATTGATGGCCGGGTTGTACACGAAAAGATCCGCTTTGCCGTCCTTATTCGCGTCGGCGATCCAAAAACGATCCCCTTTCGTCATAAACCAGCCCGGAATGTTGGCCGCGACCGAACTGCTGTCGTACCGCCTGAGAAAGGAGAGACCCGAACCGGTGGACTTCGCCACCAATAAATAGGCGTAAGCCCAGTTCGAACCGTTGAAGACGTAGAGGTCGGACTTTCCATCACCATCGACATCACCAACGAAGAAACGGTCTTGCGCCGTCATCGACCAGTTGGGGAGATTGCTCGTGAAAAGCTTTATGTCGGAGAGTGCGGAGCCGGAAGACTTCAGCATTCCGAGATATCGGTAACTCCAGTTGTTGCCATTGAAGACATAGAGATCGGTTTGGCCATCGCCGTCAAAATCCCCGGCGAAGAACTGGTCATTCGGTTTCATGAACCAGCCTGGAATCGACCCATCGTAGCGAGCGAGACCGGACAGAGACGTGCCGTTGGCGCGCAGCATTCCCAAGTAAGGAATGGCCCAGTTGGAGCCATTGAAAATGTAGAGGTCGGCTTTGTGATCTCCATTGAAGTCTCCGACAAAGAACTTGTCACCGGCGGTCATCTGCCAGAATCCGGGAATGGAACCGTCGTAGCGGGCAACGCCTTGCAACCCTGTCCCGTCCGAGCGGAGCAATCCTAGGTACGGAATGATCCAATCCACGCCGTTGAAGACGTACACGTCGTCCTTGCCGTCGCCATCGAAGTCGCCGACGAAATACTGATCGTGAGTGGCTGGCTGCCAAGTAATGCCACCGGGCGCAGCGGGTACGATGTTGTTGGCATTCCAGACGAGGTCGAGGGAGTGAGTGGTCGGATTTGTGCGATAAATCGCGAGGTCTTGCCCGTTGTGGATGAGCACGTCGGCTTTTCCGTCACCGTCAAAGTCGCCCGAGATGGCATCGGAGAAATTGTGTCCTACTGAGGTGTATAAGGACTTCTTCATGGTGGTGTAGCAGACCGGGCAATAGTTCGGGGAGTTCGAGCGCATTCGGCAATTGAAAACGGGCCGGTAGATACCTGTGTCTTTCGTTCCGCATCCTTCAAACGCGCCCACGGTCCGATTGCTGTCCATGCCCGCGCCAAAGGTCGTGGGGAGCGGGGTATTCGGACTAATGAAGCGCCTCCAGAAGATGGTGTTGAGGTCGAACACTGTGGAGCAATTTCCGGAAGTGATTGGTCCTCCGGTATAGGCACCGGCGCCCGAATATTCATCGCCGAGGCCACCAATGCCATGCCCGTATTCATGGGCGAGAACGGGCCAGGTGACGCCGCGGGGAACGATTTGGAAGCCACCTCCGCCGCATCCTCCATAGCTGTCTTGATTCAAAAGAACCACAACGTAGTCGTAACGCGCGAGATTGCCACTTAAGGCGTTTTGCACAAGAGTGCCGGTATTGGCGGAGCCTTCCAGCCAGCAATGCGCCCAAGAGCCTGACCAGATGTAGCCGAGTGCCGTGTTCTTCATTGTGGTGCTGACGATGGTGTCGTCACTTCCATTCGTCGGAGTGCCGTGCTCATCGTAAACACGCTGGCTGACGCCGGAATCCACGGAGACAAGATTCAAGCGGTACACGTTGAAAGCGTTGTTGTCTTCACGAAAGAAATCGTGACCAAGAACTCCGTCCGTAACCAGCGTCTGTACGTCGCCGTTGTATTTGGTCTGATCGGCGGCGGCATAACCGTCACCCATCACCGCGATGATTTTCTTGTTCGAATCGGGGCCGTTATTGACAACTTCCGTGCAAGCGGAACCCGTGCACTGAGCTCGGGCCGTCGATGCGAAGAGAAATGGAAGCAGAAAAAGGAAAAACACGAGGCGGGTGTATTTCATGGGGACCTCGGAACGGACAATTTGCTGGACCTTACTGTGTGATTCTGAGTATGTCAAGTACTTTGTCATTAAACACAAAGGACTGCACTGATGCATGAGGTGCGTGGGAAGGGAAGAACTCCGTCGGACTGGCAACGACGGAATGCACAGGTCCTTTGACGGCAAAGGCTCTGTGCTGCGTCGGAGCATCACTCGCGAACAAGACAAGGATTTCCTCCGTATCCGCGAAGCGATATTTCGACTTGGTTCGCGGAACGAAATCAAAAGACTTCTTGTCATATCGTGACGTCAGAGAACGAATCGTTTCACGCAAAGAGAAAAGAGTCTCCCCGTCTGAATCGCGCTCAGCGGTCTCTCCGTGGTATAGAATGTGGGCGTTCTTCGCATTGCGCAATAACGCCAGTCTTCGTGGAGACGTAGCGAGTGCAGCTTGATCGCCATCGCGCGCGCCGTTATCCCTTCCAAGCCAGCATCGAACTGACCGACGTGCAGTCCGATACTCAGATTCGAGAACGAACGAGCGACGTGAGCCTGTTTGGATGCTATGTGGACACATCCGAACCCTGGGCGCCGGGAACAAAGGTCAATATAAAGATTGTCCACAGAAGTACGAATTTCCATGCTTTGGGCACGGTGGCCCATGCCCAATCAAGGGCGGGGATGGGAATCGTCTTCACCAATATTCCGCCGAACGACCAGTTGGTTTTGGAGAAGTGGATCGCTGAACTAAGAGGCGCATAAGACTGGTGTTCCAACCTCATCCAGAGTGTTTTGGCCTGAACAACACGGACACGCCGCCCAACGCGTGATGGAACTGACAGAGGGTGCCGGCGTCGACGTGGCCATTGAAGCGGTGGGGGTTCCAACTACTTTCGATATCTGGCAAGCTATTGTCGCGGCTGGCGGACGCATCGCGAACGTGGGCGTCCACGGCAAACCGGTGGAACTGCACATGGAGAAACTCTGGGACCGCGACATTTCGCTCACCACACGGCTGGTGGACACGGTGACAACACCGATGTTGCTGAAGGTGGTGCGCTCGGGCAAGCTGCAGCCGAGCAAGCTCGTGACTCATCACTTCGCGATGAACGACATCATGAATGCATACGACACGTTTGAGCGCGTCAAGCGCTGAGAGTTGCGCCTGGACCGTTGTTCAATCTCGTGTAATGAAATTCCCTCTCCGCCCTACTGTGGATCGTCACTGGGCTCGTGAAAAAATGAACTGTCATTCTGGATGATCGGCCTTTCAAAATGGACCACATGACACACACAGATCACGAACAGGGGTCCGACCCACACGCCGGTCACAAGATGTCAGACACTCACGGGAGCCACGACCGTCACGCCGGGCACTCGGTGGCGATGTTTCGCGACAAGTTTTGGTTGAGCTTCGCTCTCACAATTCCGGTAGTTTTTTGGTCGACCGACGTCCAACACTGGCTTGGCTACACAGCGCCTTCCTTCCCCGGCTCGAAGTTTGTCCCCGCCATCCTCGGAACCGTCGTCTTCGTTTACGGCGGCTTAGTCTTTATCCGCGGAGCATGGGGCGAACTTGCCGATCGCAAACCTGGCATGATGACGCTCATCAGCTTGGCGATCATCGTCGCTTTTGGAACTTCGCTTGTTGCGACATTCGGTTTCTTCGAGATTGACGTTTGGTGGGAACTCGCGTCACTGATTACGATCATGGTCCTCGGCCACTGGCTGGAAATGCGGGCCATTTCCCAGGCTCGTGGCGCGCTCAAGGCACTCGCCGCCCTGCTCCCGGACACCGCTGAACGCGTAAACGGCGCAGAAACTCAGTCTATTGCACTCTCTGAGTTGCGCGTTGGTGACATCGTCCTTGTCCGGCCCGGAGCCCGCGTTCCGGCAGATGGCACGGTCGTTGACGGGGCCGCCGATGTTGACGAGTCCATGATCACCGGCGAGTCCAAAACTGTCTCGAAGGCGGCAGGTGCCAAAGTTGTTGCGGGGACAGTTGCCAGTGGTGGAAGCCTTCGCGTAAGCATTACGGCAATCGGGGACCAGACCGCTCTCTCCGGAATCATGCGCCTCGTCGCCACGGCACAAGCTTCCGGCTCTCGCACGCAAGCTCTTGCCGACCGTGCAGCTGCGATCCTTTTTTATGTGGCAGTCGCGTCTGGCGCGATTACTTTGACCTACTGGTGGTTTTCAGGCGATAGAGAACACGCCCTGATCAGAACGGCAACGGTCCTCATCATTGCTTGCCCGCATGCCCTTGGACTGGCGATTCCGCTGGTAATCGCAATCTCGACATCACTAGGCGCTCAGAACGGTCTGCTTGTTAAGGATAGGCTAGCACTCGAACGCGCACGCAATTTGGATATGGTCATTTTCGATAAGACCGGAACCCTGACGCGCGGTACTCCTGCCCTGTCTGGAGTCGCGGCCGCACCTGGCATCACCGAAGATGATTTGATGGCGCGTGCTGCCGCTGTCGAATCCAATTCCGAACACCCGCTCGCTAAAGCAGTCGTCGCCGAAGCCAAGCGCCGAAACGTTACCCAATTGTCAGCCACGAATTTTGAGGCGCTGCCTGGTCGAGGAGCGAAGGCGCTTGTGAAAGGCACAAGTGTCGAAATCGGAGGACCTCGCCTGTTGACCGAGGCCAAGGTAACGGTGCCGCCAGAAGTTGAAAAACTGACAACTGCATGGGCATCAGATGGAAAGACGGTGCTCTATGCCGTCGCTCAAGGCCGGCTGCTCGGCGCTTTCGCAGTTGAAGATGAGATTCGGCCCGAATCGAGTGAAGCCGTCACCGAACTTCACGGGCTTGGTATCCGGGTCGCGATGATTACTGGAGATTCGAAGACGGTTGCCGATTCGGTTGCCCGGCGTATCGGAATCGATGAGGTCGCAGCCGAGGTTCTCCCCGCTGACAAGGCAGCGGCAGTGAAGAACTTTCAGACAGGCGGCAAGAAGGTAGCGATGGTTGGTGACGGCGTGAACGATGCACCCGCTCTGGCAACCGCAAATGTGGGAATAGCCATCGGGGCCGGAACCGATGTGGCGATTGAGTCCGCCGGAATCGTACTCGTGCGTAGTGATCCGCGCGACGTCGTGGGCGCGATCGAACTATCCCGCGCTACCTATCGAAAAATGATCCAGAACCTAGTTTGGGCGACGGCCTATAACCTAATCGCTATTCCGGTCGCCGGCGGCCTTTTCGTCCATTGGGGATTCGATCTCCCCATGAGCGTGGGCGCAGTCGCGATGAGCGTTTCTACCATCATCGTGGCTGCAAACGCGCAACTGCTTCGCCGACTGAAGCTGCAACGCGAGACCCTCTGATAAACGCGCCAGCAGTGACCAACCAATCGCTGGAGGGAAGCTGACTTCACAAGGACTAATCCCGCCGTAGAACCCGAATAGCTTTCGCTTTGCCGACCATCCAACCACGAGCGGATGAGTGCCCGTCTGCGTTGGCATTCCGATGGCGCCACTCGTGCGCGCCATCCTTTCCCCTTGCCAAACTAGGAGAGCACCGGTACACTCCTAGTTAGACTAGGAGGCCGTTTCACTTTGAGCAAAACCGCGGAACTACTCCCGGGCACACTCGATATGCTGATTCTCAAAGCGGTGTCCCTGAAACCACTACATGGATACGGTGTGTTGGTGCGCATCCGGCAGATCTCAGGGGACGCGCTCGAGATTCCACAGGGATCCTTATATCCGGCGCTCTACCGATTGGAGCACCACGGTCTCATCGCCGCCGAATGGGGCCAGAGCGAGAACAACCGCCGGGCGAAGTATTACACCTTAACCGCCGGGGGCCGCCGCCTGCGTGACGAAACGGCGGGCTGGAACCGGCTAGCGACGGCGATTGCCGCGGCTCTGAACACGACGTCGGAGGAGGTGTGACATGTTTAAGCGATTGGGTTCCCTGTTTCGTGTGCTCACTCGACGGCGTGAATTTGAAGATGGGATGTCCGAGGAGCTGCGTTTCCACATTGAGCAATGGACCGACGACCTAGTGCGCTCGGGCATGTCACGAGGAAAAGCGGCCCGCCTGATACGGATGGAGCTCGGCAGCCCCACCAATGTCAAAGCGGATTGCCGCGAGGCATTTGGCGTTCACCTGTTCGATGAGCTTCGCAGGGAGCTGACTTACGCAGCCCGGTTGCTGCGAAAGACGCCCGGATTCACAGCAACGGCTCTTTTGACCCTCGCCGTTTGTTTCGGCGCCAATCTGACGATTTTTGCCGTGATCGACTCGGTGCTGCTCCGTCCGCTGCCATTTCCCGAGCCCGGCCGCCTTGTGACCATATTTAATACCTACCCGAAAGCCGGCGTTGACCGCGACGGCTCGTCGCTGACGAACTACTACGAACGACGTGGCCATATTTCGGCCTTCACCTCAATCGCGATCTATGGATATGGCACGGAGATTATTGGTGAGCCAGGCTCTACGGAACGCGAGCCTACCATGCGCGTATCTCCGGATTTTTTCTCTACTCTCCGGCTCGGCCCCGTGATCGGACGTACTTTCGCAGAAGAGGAAACCACTTCTGAAACCAACCATGTTGCCATTCTTTCCGACACATTTTGGCGGCAACGATACAACGCCGATCCCAACGTGATCGGAAGGCAGATTCGTGTAAACAGTGTTCCCAGAACCGTGATCGGCGTCTTGCCTCCCGCCTTCCGCTTTCTCTCTTCCGATGCAAGGTTGTTCCTCCCCCTTGCATCGCGCCCTGAAGATCGATTGCCATCGCGGCGGCATGCCGGGGGAAATGTTATCCAAATGATTGGCCGGCTTAGATCGGACGCCACGCTCGCGCAAGCTCAGTCTCAGATCGACGCGCAGAACGCCACCTTGGAAGTCGACGACCCGCAGGCCAAGATGATTGCCGATGCAGGTTTTCGTTCCCTGGTGGTGCCCTTGCATGCCGACCACGTCGCAGCAATCCGCCCCACTCTGTTGCTCCTGGAAGCAGGCGTACTTGTTCTTCTCTTGATTGGCGCCGTCAACCTTGTGAACTTGCTTCTTATCCGTGCCAGCGGTCGAGTCAAAGAACTCGCCGTGCGGCAGGCGCTGGGAGCGAGCCACGGATACCTCGTAAGTGAAACGCTAGTCGAGACCACCCTGCTGACGCTTGTCGGAGGATTACTCGGGCTCGCGGTCGGGGCAGGCGGAATCCGCCTCCTGGAAGCGCTGGGCTACGACCGTCTCCCGTTGGGAGGTCGCATCGCCTTCGATATACGGTTGGCGCTCGTCGCCCTAGCCGGAGCCATTGTCATGGGCATCGTGCTCGCTGCGCCAATCGCCTGGTTCAATCTTCGACGCCATCTCGGCAACGCGCTTCAATCAGAGAGTAGGGGTGGAACGAGTGGGCGCACTGCTCAAATCCTACGTCACGGTTTCATCGTTGCTCAAATCGCCTTGGCGTTCATTCTGTTGGCCGGAGCCGGTCTGCTCGGGCTCAGTCTCCAACGAGTGACGGCCGTTTCTCCGGGCTTCCAGTCCGACCACATCCTCACGGGGCAAATCTTGCTCCCATGGGCAACCTACCCGGACGCAGCACGTCTGACATTTGTTGAAAACTTGATGGACAAAGTCGGACACATGCCTGGAGTGTTGGCCGCGGGCGTGGTCGATAATGTGCCCTTCAGTGGCAAGAGCGGCAAGAGCGCCGCCACCGTAAACGGGCACATTCTCCGTCCGGGCGAATCAGCGCGAGGGCACTACTCTTACGGCGTCGGGGGCGACTACTTTCGCGCCATGGGCTTCTCGCTGCGGGCAGGACGATTTCTCACGGCCGACGATTCACGCCGCTCCGAGCGGGTCTGCGTCGTGGATGAAGACTTCGCGCGATACTACTGGCCAAACGCCAGCGCTATTGGCCAACGATTGTGGGACGAGTCCACAGCGGGGAAGGATGCCGAAGCGTTCACTGTCGTCGGCGTTGTTGGCGGCGTGAAACAGGCGGGGCTCACCGAAGACGAAGCCCAGGGCGCGATTTATTATCCCTATGCCTTCCGTATCGGTGACAGCGTCTTCGTCGCCGTCCGCACGAGCCTTCCTCCGGAGTCGCTCGGGTTGGCGCTCCAAAAGGTAGTTCGGCAAATCGACTCCGACATACCGGTGAATGACCTGCGGTCGATGGAAACGCGCATTGCCGATAGTCTTGTTGCCCGTCGTTCGCCGACACTGCTGGCCGGCCTCTTCTCAGGGATCGCTCTGCTGCTCACCGCTATTGGAACCTATGGCGTGTTGAGTTACGCCGTGGCACAGCGCCGCCGAGAGATCGGCGTACGCATGGCCTTGGGGGCGCAACCGGCGCGGATCCGCCGCCAGTTTTTATCTCTCTCCTTAAGGCTGCTCGCGGGTGGAACGCTACTGGGCTTGATCGGTGCCTGGCAGGCCGGCCGAGCCATGGGCACGGTGCTTTTCCACGTACAGCCGCTTAACCTGCCAATCCTCGCCGGTGCTGCGTGCGTGATGGGGATCTTGTGCTTCGCCGCTTGCCTGCTGCCATCTCAACGCGCCGCGCGGGTATCCCCGATGGAAGCGCTCACCGAGGGGTAGAGAATGTGCTCAGTCCTATGCGCCAACTCTGCCGCGATCTCGCCGGGGCCTGCTCTCGTGGCAAATTCATTGCGTCCAGCACAGGAGAAGCGTACGATTCACACGGCACAAGTCCAAACCGAAAATTCCTTCTTTTACGCTGCCGACTTGGAAGACCGGAAGCATAATTCCAGGGCGTCGGCCCCTCGAAAGCACGACACCAGGAGCCAAACCATGTTGCGCATCAACGACGAAGCTCCCAATTTCACCGCCGAGACTTCGCAAGGAACAATCAATTTTCACGAATGGATCGGCAATGGCTGGGCCATCTTGTTCTCGCACCCCAAAGACTTTACCCCGGTGTGCACCACGGAACTCGGCTACATGGCCGGGCTGCAGCCGGAATTCGAGAAACGCAATTGCAAGATCATTGGGCTGAGCGTGGACCCGGTGAGCAGCCACAGCAAGTGGGCCGTGGACATCGAGGAGACGCAGGGCCACAAGGTGAACTACCCGATGATCGGGGATCCGCAACTGAAAGTGGCGAAACTTTATGACATGCTGCCCGCGGAAGCTGGCGAAACGTGCGAAGGACGCACCGCGGTGAATAATGCGACGGTCCGCACGGTATTCGTGGTGGGTCCGGACAAGAAGATCAAACTCATGCTCAGCTATCCCATGAGCAC
>Ga0137401_10000431_pt1 | contig 16247 bp, 11 predicted proteins | sample CZOMad1_1_16fung_FD_108286 | JGI IMG/M metagenome (GOLD analysis project Ga0137401, IMG submission 108286) | Vadose zone soil fungal communities from Angelo Coast Range Reserve, California, USA - CZOMad1_1_16fungal (Illumina Assembly) | ecosystem: Environmental > Terrestrial > Soil > Vadose...
CCATCGTACCGGCCCCGAGCACGGCAGCTGTTTTCACGGTGATCATGGCGCCTAATAATACTGAATGAATGCTCATTCAGCAACCAAAACGAGGACGATGAAATGTAGCGCTGGAGGTGTGGGATCGGTCATAAAGTGAATTTCGTCGGTCATAACATGATGTAGTGTTGAGCATAAAGTGGACGCACGGTCAAAATATCTGTTGGGATCGCATTCAATGATTGAAGAACCTTTGAAAGACCGCGCTCTCGCGAACCTGTGACCATCGAAGGTTCTTTGGGTCAACCTCGCAACAAGCTTTCCGGCTTTGCCTCGGGATTCTGCGTTAAGAACTATTTACAGAACGAGCTGCTTAACTTGATTACAACTTAACGAAGGCATTAAATAGCTGATGCGTCAAAAGTCTGAGGTGGCTTAGAGGTTTCTGCCCTTACAAGCCGAGAGATTTACATTCAAGATGGCGTAGGCGATGGACCTTAAGTTGTATGGCATGTACTTGTTGTTATTGAGTGCTGGATGGCCTCATCAGACCTCTCAAACCAGGGTTGACACACTTCTCCCTGACTACTTTTCCACATTGACGTCAGGCATCAGTGTAGAGATCATGACTACCGGGCGGCACCTGATCGAAGGCTCGAAGCCTCAGAACTCATATGCCCTGACCTACTCTCAAACTACGACTCAAGATCGAATCACGTACGCCCTAGAAGGCGTTCTGGCAGACGAATGGATATGGGCGGGCGCGATCTATCTTGTCACCCTCTCAGCGATTTGCCTGGTGCTTCTCTGGTTACGTCCAATCTGGCTATTGCGAATCAATGATGCTCTGAAGCTAAAGGTGGACATCCAGTTACCGGATTGGCTGGGAGGAGCGAGGGTGCCCTTGCGACACGCATTGTTGGTTGGATTCTTTAACTTTCATCCACGAGTGCTGGATGCCTGGGTGGAAAAACACATCGATAACGCTCGAGAAGTCTTCGAAGAAAAACCGACCGCGAAAGACCGGGAAGTTCATGTTGCCGTGCCGGTGCTTTGTGACGGCGAACTGATTATGGAGCTTTCCCCAGGCCAATTAAGAGAGACTTCCAGGAAAAAGCGCTGGTGTTTACTTATCTGCGGAGAAGGTGGCGCGGGCAAGACTAGCCTGGCCTGTCAGGTGGCGCGTTGGGCAATGGCTTCGGATCGCGTCGGACGCCTGTATGAACATCTTAGTCTGCCGATTTTGATTGAGGAAAGCTTCGATCTTCAACCACTCGATGCAAAGCCATTCGCATCGTTCATGGATGCGATACGGGAGCAGCTGGCCGCTCTTATCAGAGCAGAAAAGCCCATAGACGTGGAACTGCTCACGCACCTGCTCAAACGACTACGCGTTCTGGTGCTGGTCGACCACTTTTCTGAGATGAATGAGGTCACCCGAAAAGCAATCCGCCCACAGCATCCCGATTTTCCTGTGAACGCCCTGATTGTTACTTCCCGAATTGAAGAAAAGTTCAGCGGTCTCGCCAGGACCACTATCAAACCACAACGCATTCAGGGTAACCGTCTCTCTTCGTTTATGGAAGCGTATCTTGCGCAGCGAGGGAAACGAGATTCGTTTGATGACGCTGAGTATTTCGATGCTTGCCGTCAACTTTCGTTGATTGTGGGAGCTAGGGACATCACTGCTCTGCTGGCTAAGTTGTACGCAGAGCAAATGATTGCGATCAAGGAGGGTCTGATGGGCGACCGGTTACCTGAAGATATTCCGGAATTGATGCTCAACTATCTAAACGAACTGAATTATAACGTGAGTGAAAACAGACTCGATGACAAACTGGTGCATAGGGGCGCCAAAACCGTCGCTTGGAAATGCCTGAGTGAGAAGTACCGTCCGTCCGTCGCCAAAACCGAGCAAGTGCTGGTTGCATTAGGCGCCGAAAGCGAATCCGAGACCCTCTTGAGATATTTGGAGAACCGATTGCGACTGATCCAAACAGTCGGAGCCGGGAGAGACCGGATTCGCTTTAGCCTTGATACGCTCGCGGAATATCTTGCGGGCCTTTATCTGGTGGATCGGTACGTCGATGATGAAACAGCGTGGCGCGACTTCATTCACCACGCCGACGGGCTGCCCGGGGCACCTGGGTCGATCCAGGGCTTCCTCCTTGCAGTCAGGGACTGCTGCCTGACAGCGAGAGGTACCGAAGCTCGAGTTCCAGATTTCGTCGCGGAGGAACTTGGCACAAGAGCGGGCCTCGATCCCAACGTAATGGCGGAAATAAGATTCAAACAGCGAGTTAATCTCTTGATTTCCAACCTCAGCTCGCCCGCTGCCGAAGACCGCGAGGCTGCCGCAAAGTCTTTGGGGGACCTCGGTCAAGCTACGGTTCCTGCGCTGATAAGGGCTCTGGAAGATCAGAACTCATTTGTCCGCCGCTCTGCTGCACTTGCGCTGGGGAGAATTGGTCCGCCGGCCAGGGCCGCAGTTCCCGCCCTGGTAAGAGGTTGTAGAGACAAGGAAGAGATTGTGCGTGGCGCTGCGGCTAGGGCGCTAGGAGAAATCGGTTTGCCCGCGGAATCCGCTGTCTCGGCGTTGATGGAGAGATTGAAGGACGAGAGCACGTCTGTCCGCAATCGCGCGGCCAACTCGCTGTCGAAAATGGGTGCCGTTGCCGTTCCGACTTTGATGGAGGCAATAAACGATGAGCAGGCGCTTATCCGCCGTTACGCAGTGAACACATTGGGAAGAATCGGTCCTGAGGCAGTTCGAGCGGTGCCAGCTTTGGTCGAAGCGTTGAAAAGTGACGACGCTCTGCTTGCCAACTATGCGGCATACGCGCTGGGCAAAATTGGCGCAGCGGCAGTGCCTGGATTGACTAAAGCCATGAAGGAGATCGGACCGGGAGTCCGTGGTCTAGCCGCAACGGCCTTTGAGAAAATGGGCAAAGAGGCTCGTACTGCTCTGCCCGCGCTAATCCAAGCCCTGAAAGATTCGAACCCGCGCGTACGCCGCTACGCCGCAAAAGCTCTTGGCGGAATCGGTTCCGAAGCCCAAGCTGCAATTCCGACTTTGATGAAGGCTTTGACAGATGATAACGGTCCGGTCCGCGGCGCTGCGGCCAGAGCTTTGGCGGAGATCGGCCCCGCTCCGCTGCCGATGTTACGCGACGCCCTGAAAGACAAGCACCCACTCATCCGGCGTGTGGCCGTGGTCGCGCTCGCGCAAACGGGACCGGAGGCCATTGGGCCATTGCGCGATGGCCTGGCAGATGAGAACTCGCTTGTTCGCCGCGCCGCCGCCGCCGGTCTTCTAAGGATGGGTACCCCCGCGGTCAGCACACTGGTGGCTGCTCTAAAAAATGATAACCAACTTGCGCGCCGGAGCGCGGCAAACGCACTCCTAAGAGTTGGTTCCATTGCCATCTCTGAATTGATCGAGGCCTTGATGGATGAGGAACCCTTTGTCCGCCGTTCGGCAGCAAACGCGCTTGTGAAAATCGGCCCAGTCGTGCTCTCTGAATTGACCAAAGTCCTCAAGGATGAGAGACGATATGTTCGCAGTTCCGCTGCAAGTATTGTGAGGAGAATCGAGGTAATCGAGAGCAACACTAAACGATGGCACTGAAGATAGGTATGCGGAATCGTCAACTTAAGTACGAGAATTGTAGGAACTGTTCACATTATGCCCGACTCTCTTTTCACTCTATGATCTAATCGCCCCCGTAAGTCATTGATACTTATGACGAGCGTTTTCACTGAATCACGAACCCACACTGGCGCTGCTCGCGCGCTGTGTTCGATCATAAGGTGAGATTGGTGGGACATAAAATGAGATTGTTGGATCATAAAGTGAGATTGCGTTCGGTCATAAAGTGAAACTCTTTGTTAGCTCATCAAGAAGCACCTTGCGAACCAGACGCGTCCGGCCGGGCATCGGGCGATGAACAGACCTTCGATCTGCAGAGGTATTTGCTTGTCGGGTGGAAGATTGGGATTCAGGTAAGAATCGATAGATCTAATGCCTCGATGTGACCAGCCCTCCCGATGTTGAGAAGTCCAGAACGACAGTCTTGCCCGAACTGAATTTGCCTTGCAGGACCGGCACAGAAGATCTTCCCGAAGTTTGGCGTGAAGGCGAAATGATTCGGCAGATCGTCAGAATCTTGACCTTCTCTAGAGGGATACCATGTTGGGTGCGTTTCCCAAAACGCAATGGCCTTTGCTATTGACAGAAAGTTTATTCTGAGATTACAGTTCGGCTCGTAGCCGCTAACTGAAGTCGTTTGCGTGAGACCTACTTCCGAAAAAGCCTTTCGTGGACGGCGTCTCTTGACCACGCATTAGACGGGCTGGTCCTCAGAGCCTGCGAATCGCCGCACTTTTCCGTGCCAGCCTCGAAGTTCACAGTATGCCTGTGCTCCTGATAAACAGGCATCGGATGACTGCATCAAGGGCACAATCGAGTCCCTTGTTGGTATCAAGAAAACGTTGCAAAGAGAGCCCAATGCCGAGGACTTACAAACCAACAGGCGGCACTTAACGCTCACCTGGAGAACTGACCCATGACAACTCTGGTGGACAGAATTCGGTCACGAACACTATCGATCCCCAGGCGATTGCGAGTTCTGGTAATAACCGTTTTGTTCTTAGCCATTCCCTTAGCAATCTATTTCACACTCTATATTTCTAACCAGACAGGCTACATCGCCAACCGGGATTTCCGGCAGCTCGCTAGCGTAAGCCTTCAGGTAGAAGAAAGGATAGAGAATCTTAAAGAAGCCTTTGGGAATGCTGTTGAAAATACTGTTGAGAAGAATTTTGAAGGCCAGCAAGCAACTAAGAATGCCGTTGCGAAAACTGGGGCGCAGCCATCACCATCGCCATCACTCCCACCAACGTTCAAGCAATCTTTAGCAGCTTTGGGCGCGGGGTTTGTTACTGACGATGAGCCTCGCATACCGAAATATACAAATCCGGAAGAGCTAAAGCGCGATCTTCATACTCGACAAGTAGGCATGGAGGTGAATACGGGCGGGGAAACATCCGAGCTGGTTTTCATCTGCGAAATGAAGCACTTTCTCCCTGATACTAAGCCCACGCCGGAACTAATAAGATTTACTGCCACGATAAAATTAGACGACATAGTTAACCCCCTCATTGGGGAAAGGCATATTGAAAGCATTAGAGGATCCGAACACGAGGAGGGATTCGATTCCATATTGATAGCCTCCCTCAGTGATAACAAGGAAACTAAGTCTGCTCAGGAAGGATCGGAACCAGGTGCCATGTCAAAAGTTATTTTTCAACAGGGGACACCTGAACTTGATATTGACTCGCTTGATAATCTTCCTCGCGCGGACGGGAACGATAAAATAATTGATTTCAAAGTCGTGAGTCGCAGCACCAGCTCGACTGACGTTCGCCTTGCTGACACAACTTACAAAGTTTATCTGCAGCCTCTCGAGATCCCCTTACCGACGGCTGCGCCAGACGGTCATATTCCTAATGGCCAAGTGGAATCTCGTTGGGTCATTTGCGGATTGGTTCAAGCAAGCCATTTTCGTCGCGAAACCTGGGCGTTCCCCTACACCATGCTGATCATGCTTGGGTTTGTCACGGCCCTGGTAGCATTGAGTTGGCCATTTCTCAAGCTACTGTTCGGCGGGCCGAAGGACAGGCTGCGCCTTGCTGACGTTTACTTCGTCGCTTTTGCCCTGTTTATTGGGAGCGCGGTATTGACTTTCTTTCTTCTATTCGGACTTACGTACATCCGAAGTGAGTTTGAACTGGACCAGCAACTTCAAACGTTTTCCGAAGAAATTGCCGGTCATTTTTGGAGAGAGGTAAACGACGCCAACGACGAGATTAACGACTTGAACCGCGATGCTGAGTTAAGAGAATCTCTGAAGAAGATCGAGGAGGATTACCGGGCTAAACAAACCTCTTTAAGAAAGGGTCTCGAACGGACCAATATTCTGAAGACGCACGAAAACGACACTTATCCCTACTTTACCACGGCAATTTGGATGAGCCCGGAAGGACAGCAGCGACTCAAATGGACAATTAATCCCCACACCTCTAATTACATACCGGTTGGCGACAGGGACTATTTCAAAAAAGTTATGGACGGTGGCTTCCGCGGATCGAACGGGCCGGAATCGAACGAGCAGCAATCAGACGCGCAGAAATTCTGGCTTGAGCCAATAGAGTCGCGGTTCACGGCTGCGAAGACTGTAATTATTTCGAAGCCGATTCGTAGTGACGATCCAAACCATTCCGGGGAGATACAAAGCGTCGCGGCTTTTGATCCCCGCCTGATGTCGCTTCTCCAAACGGTCGTGCCATCAGGATTTGGTTACCGAGTGATTGATAACAGTGGGCATGACCCTGGAGATGAGAACATGCGGGATCCAGGGAAAGTTATATTTCAGTCATCTGAGTCACAACAGTTGAAAGAGAACTTTTTCGAAGAGTGCGACAATAACCACTCGCTTCGGTCGCTGGTCTTCGGGCGTGTGAACGGCTTCGTCAATGTGAACTACAGAGGTGAGGAACACAGACTTTACGTCAGTCCCATTAAGGGCTTCGCGAACTGGTCGCTGATCGTGTTTAGAAACAAGCAGCCACTGAGGACAGTCTTTCTTGAGACGCAGACTTTGGCTGGATCAATCTTTCTCTTTTATGCGATCATCCTGCTAATAATCTTTGTTGTGATCTACCTGATAAAGACAAATTCTCCCGATCGAACCGAATGGATTTGGCCTTCCGAAGAGATGTCGGGCATCTACTACCAATCATTCCTGGTCAATCTTGCCCTAATCCTTTTGTCGTTCATCGTTATCCTGACGCTGGATGGGAAGTGGGCGATCTTCTGGATTTGCGGCCTGGCTTTTTTTGCAATAATCCATCTCGCTGTGAGGCTCAAGGGTAAGTGGTTCATTAAACGACTCGACCGGATTGTGGGGTTCTTGAGGATCAACAAGCTCTTCCAAAGACGTGATGCTTACATCTGGAATGTGTTCCTGCTCTTAGTCATAATTGGAATACTGCCTGCGGTCGCTTTCTTCAAGGTCGCTTACAACGAGGAAATGAAGCTCTTTGTTAAGCACGGCCAGCTTACAATCGCCCAGGGTCTGGAAGCCCGAGAAGCACGGATCAGAAGCCAGTACTCGACCGAAAGGGTCGATCCGATGAACAATCCCGCGCCTATCACGGACCGTGGTGAGGCCAAGAAGTTTATTGACCAGCGTTTGCAAAAGAACCTGGACATATATGACGATTTCTTTTTTCGCACGACCCGAGCGCCCGCTAAGAACGAACATGAAAGAGAGACTCCGGATAGCTTGTTGGTCTTCTTCAATTTTTACGTACCGTTTTTCAATGAGACAAGCATCCAGATGGGGGGACTTGTTCAGAAGCAAGCCGCAGACAGGTCGTGGTGGTGGGAGAACTCGTCCTCCCATGAGATAGCACTTCATATCCCAAAGCCGGGAGGTGAACCGTTACACCTCACTACGCCTCTCCAGCGCTTTGGCGCCCCCGCCCCGTATTTGCTCTTTTGGGGACTGGGCTTTCTGATCATTTTACTGATTTTGTTTTACTTGACGCGCACGGTCATACGCAAAGTGTTCCTTCTTGATGCGGATAGAGCCCTGAACTTATCAAGATTGCCGGAAGATAAATCATCGATCAAAGAGAATTTCTTCGTAGTGCAAAGCTGGCCTTGGTCTCACCGAGACAACTTTCCGCAGACAAACCAGGTTTGTCGTATTGATTTGGCGATTGAGGCACGTGGCGAGGATTGGGTAGAGAAGATTGAGTCAAGAATACAAAGTGAGAAGCCCAAGACTGTGGTTGTTGACCATTTTGAATGCCAGATAGACAATCCCTCCATGAGCCTCCAGAAGCTTTGTCTCATAGAATGGCTAATGACCCCAGACAGAATAGTAGTAATTATGTCCTCGACTGAACCCGTGGCATATTCTTTCAATAGCGCCGCAGGTAAGGCAAAGAAAGAATTGAAAGGTGAAGCCAATGTTTGTGACCGATGGGCAGAGATAATTAGTCGTTTCAGAAAGGTCTATTCCGTTGAAAATGATGATGCGGAGATCAAAACGGCTTTATCAAACCTGCAAGACCGTCTCGACTCCGATCCGAAAATACCGGAAGAGGATCGAAAGAGGGTTCTGAAATTAGCGCAGTTCGTGCAAAAGGAATGTGCGCCCCAACCGTGCTTGCACCATATCGGCGAACAAATTATCGAGCAACTTGGATCTGAGGAGATGAAACCGGGCCAGATTCTGGACCAGGTACTCGATCAAGCGGAAATGTTTTACCAGAGAGTGTGGGACATGTGCTCTAAGCCCCAACAATTAACCTTGTTGCACCTCGCGGAGGACCGCTTCTTGAGTCCCAATGACCCTGATACGAAATCTCTGCTCCGAAAAGGCATTATCGAGCGCGCTCCCGACCTCGGGTTGATAAATGAAACGTTCAGACGCTTCGTTCTTTCGCGAAGTCTGCCGGGCAGCTTTGAAACGGTAGAGACAGAGGCGCGAAATGCCAGCCCATGGGAAGCACTCAAAGTGCCACTCTTAGTTATTTTTGTCGGGGTAGCGCTGTTCTTGTTCTTAACTCAAAAAGATTTCTATGGGTCCTCTTGGACTCTCGTGACCGGCTTGACCACCGGCATCCCTGTTGTCTTCAAAGTCCTCGGTCTATTTCAGGGTGAGGGGGCGGGAAGAGTCTATAACGCGTAATCCCCTGGCTGTGGATCCGTCTGGACCCATTAGCTTGTGATCGCTGTTCTGAGAAGTGAACCTCGATTCGATGGGCCGGAACGAAGCCTGCTCTCAGAAGGTAGAGGCCTTCGAGCCAGACTCGTGGGGCATCCTTGTTACGGCCGATCTTGGTGGTTGAAAACCGTGGAAAGACATTCATGGTGCGAACCTGTTTGGATCTAATTCGGGGTTTGAATCGCGCGTAGATAATCTGTGAGAAGCTTGTCTAGGCGGTCCAGGTAAGGTTCGGCGATTTTCTTAACGGCGGCACCGCCGCCAACCCGATCGACTTCTTGCATAACCAGGTTTGGGCGGCATTCAGCCCCGACGACAAACTTGACGAGCAGAGGCAGCCGTAATCATCGCGAACGGGGTTTGTTCATCGAGTTTGCCTTAACAACTTAAGGGTTCGAACGCGCTGTCGCGGACTCCTCCTAGTGTCGTGAATCGCTTCATTTCCGACTCATATAGCGGCCTGGCGAAGCATGGCTATGACGTGAGAGTCGCCGGTGAAGGTGAAGCAGCTTTGGAACTCTTCCAGGCGTGGACGCCGGACCTGGTCATCACCGATCTTTCCATGCCCAACACGGACGGGCTGAAACTTTGTCAGCGGCTGCGAGAGATCTCAAGCGTTCCCATAATCGTACTATCAGTCAAAGGCGACGAAGCTACGAAAGTTAAAGCGCTTGACGCTGGGGCTGACGATTATGTGACGAAACCTTTTGGGATGGGAGAGCTGCTGGCCAGAGTTAGAGCGGCCCTGCGCCGATCACCTGAAGCCAGCGAAGGGGGGACAGTAATCGAAGCCGGAGACTTCCGTATTGACCTTGATACGCGTGAGGTGCGAGTTGGCGAAAGAGAGATACGACTACAAAACGCGTCGAGTTTAGCTCGTTCCGCAGGCAATGCTCTTTGGGGTTAGCGCAAACCTGGATAAGAGGAAAGAAAACGGCGCCGATAAATTCAAATGCTCTATAGGTCGCAATCATTTATCGTTCATCAAAGCGATAGCGCCGGAGATGGGTCGCACCACCATACGCCTCATTTATGCTCTTCGATTTTGACGGATGTCCCGGGATGCACACGAGGGCTTGTATTCATAGAGTGCGGCTTTCTCACGACCTGATTTTTTCCATTGCGATATCGGACGACTGGAAGCCAATCTTTTCCCAGAACCGGCTGCTGTCGCGACCCGCACGCAGCATCCATGTAATTGTGGCGTCATTATTGGTTAACCGCTGAATGAGTTCGCGACCGATGCCCCGTCCGCGCTGCTCCGGCGTCACGGCTACCATTGAGATATAACCATTTGAAACTTCATCGCATAAAGCTCTGGCAAATCCAATAATGCGTGATCCGTCGAGCGCGACAACAGTTCGGTTAGTGTTCTCCATCATCTTGTTAAATTGTTCCGCATCGGAGACACGATGCTGCCAGCCTACTTCGGACAGAAACTGTCGAAGCGGTTCATAATCAGTCGGAGTTACGGCTCTAAATTCCATCTCTGAATCTCTATGGACCGTTCAGTGGTGGTGCTCACTCTCAACCGGAAGCCCCGCGTTAATCCAATCCTGTTTGCCCTCGGCATAGTCCCGCACTTTGGTATATCCCAGCGCCGCCAATGCACGGGCGGCGTTCTCTGAAGCGTTTCAAGTAGGACTGGCGCAGTAAACGACAATGTCCGCGCTTTTATCGGGTAGGAGCTGAGCAGCAATGGTCGTCACACTGTCGGGCGGCAGGTTTATCGCTCCGGGCAGGTGGTTGTGATGGTAGGCCGTGGCCGGCAGAGTTTCGACGAGCAGAAAATCATCCTTTCGATCAATTTTCTGCTTCAACTCATCTCTTGAGATTGTTTTTGGCATGGGTTACCTCGTTTCTCATTGCTGGCGCGCAATCCATTCAAGGTATGTCTCAAATGCTTCTGATGAAGTCGTCACTATATAGTTAATCTGCTGACCGTCGCTACTAAAATAGTTCGCGATGACTCTCGCGACGACTGGACCGCGGCCGCGTAAGCCCCCGAGTGCTTTCGGCCCAATGGTTAATAACGTGTTCACATCTTGTTCAGTTGGATGTAACACGCAAGAGCTAGAGTGTCACGGAACCAGCACACAGAAACCCAGGTCCTAAGGAGTCCAATTAATGTCCCTTTCAAGTAGTCTTTCGCGGATAGCTGTGCGGCTGCCGCTCTTCTTTGTCATCGCTGTTGCCATCTTTGCTTACGGTTGTAAGGGCACCGGCACCAGGGGACCCGTGAACCTGCAAGGCGCCGGCGCGACGTTTCCCAATCCGCTCTATCAGAAATGGCTGAGCGAATTCAGCAAACAGCATCCCGATATTCGCATCGATTATCAGTCGATCGGATCCGGAGGCGGAATTAAGCAGATCCAGTCGCAGACGGTCGATTTTGGCGCGTCAGACGCCCCCATGACAGATAGCGAGTTAAAGGGCGCGCCGGGCGAACTCATTCATATACCTACAGTGCTGGGCGCCGTCGTCGTTACTTACAATCTCGAGGGAGTTTCAACGCCGCTCCGGTTTTCGCCGGATGTGATCGCCGATATTTTCCTGGGAAAGATCGCCAAATGGAATGATCCGCGTATCAAAGCGGACAACGCGGCTGTAAATCTGCCGGCCGCGGACATTTCGGTTGTTCATCGCGCCGATGCCAGCGGCACCTCTTTTGTCTTTACTGATTACCTCTCAAAGGTCAGCGCGGACTGGAAGGACAAAGTTGGCGCCGATAAGTCGCCCAAGTGGCCGGTCGGGCAAGGCGGCAAAGGTAATGAAGGTGTCACCGGCCAGATCAAGCAACAGCCGAACACGATCGGATATGTCGAGCTGGCGTATGCCGTGCAGAATAAGCTTCCGGCAGCGCTGATAAAGAATGCGGGCGGCAAATTTGTCGCAGCTTCAATCGACGGAGTGACCGCGGCGGCGGCGGCATCGGCTGCCACTACTCCCGACGATTTGCGAGTCTCGATCACAAACGCAAATGGCGCGGAGGTATATCCGATATCAAGTTACACCTACATTCTGGCCTATAAAGATCAGCGCGACGCGGCCAAAGGCAAAGCCCTGGTTGCTTTCCTTTGGTGGGGAATTCACGACGGCGAAAGCTTTGCCAGGGACTTGCAGTACGCCCCGTTACCGGCAGAGATCGTTAAGCGCGCTGAGGCCAAGATCAATTCGATTACCTCAGGCGGCAAGCCTTTGCGTTAGTTCGCCGTAGCAGCCCAACCAAAGAGCGCGGAACGGGTCGGCCTTCACGGCCGGCTCCCGGACCGCGGTCAGACGATGAATCAGATTACCAACGCGAACAGCCAGCGGAAGAATGCCGGCCAGTGGCGATTCGCACTGTCGCCGACCGGCAACGCCGGCGATGGAATCTTTCGCGGGTTAATGTTTGCCGCGGCGCTCCTGATCCTCGTCATCGTCGTGGTTATGATTGTCGCACTTGCGGCGAAGTCCACACTTTCGATCCAGCGTTTTGGTTTTGGTTTCCTTACCAGCCGTGAGTGGGACCCTGTCAAAGGACAGTTCGGCGCGCTACCTTTTATTTACGGCACAGTGGTTTCCTCGGCGATTGCGGTTTTGATTGCAGTACCACTCTCGCTTGGGATTGCAGTCTTTCTGGTCGAGCAGGCGCCATCATATCTCGCGCGACCGATTACCTTCATGGTCGAGTTACTGGCGGCAATTCCGTCAGTGGTCTACGGGCTTTGGGGAATATTCGTCCTGGCTCCGTTCCTGCGCGTTCATGTAGAGCCGAGGCTGGGCAGCTGGCTCGGTTGGTTACCGTTGTTCCGGGGCTCGATCACCGGCATAGGTTTACTTACGGGCGGAATCATGCTCGCAATCATGGTCACGCCGATCATCACTGCGGTTGTTCGCGATGTGTTGGAGGCCGTGCCCAATTCACAACGCGAGGCGGCACTCGCCCTGGGTGCTACCAAATGGGAAACGACGCGCGTCGTACTGGTAAATGGCGTGCCCGGCATCGCCGGAGCGGTAATGCTCGGCTTAGGCCGGGCGCTGGGTGAAACGATGGCAGTCACGATGGTGATTGGGAATCGGGCCGAGATTAGCGCGTCGCTATTCGCGCCTTCTTACACCATCGCTTCGGCTATAGCCAACGAGTTTACCGAAGCGACGGGAGACATTTATTTGAGTTCCCTGGTTGAGCTGGGTTTGATCCTGTTTTTGGTGACTTTCGCTGTGAATGGCCTGGCGCGCGTGCTCGTTTGGAATGTAACTCGTCGAAGCGGGGCCGCGGCATGATGATGACGCTCAACCGAGGGGACCGGATGCGGCGGCTGACGAACCTGGCCATGACCACGTTCACGGCGCTATGCACCTTGTTCGCTATTCTCGTCCTGGTGATCATCCTCGGATATATTGCCTGGAAGGGAATCGGTTCCGTCAGCTTACGGTTCCTGTTGGACAGTCCTCGGCCGGTCGGTGAAGGAGGCGGCATCGGCAATGCGATTCTGGGGTCACTAGTCCTCCTGCTGTTGTCTTCTGTATTCGGCATGCCGATCGGAATTTCAGTTGGTGTTTACCTGTCCGAGTTTGGTAAAGGCACCTTTGCAAGTCTGGTCCGCTTTTTTGTCGACACCCTGACCGGCATCCCTTCGATAGTAACCGGCGTTTTCGTTTACGCGATCATTGTGGTCCCACTCAAGCATTTTTCGGCATTCGCGGGCGGCGTAGCCCTGTCCTTAATCATGATCCCGATTGTCGCGCGCACGACGGAGGAGATGATCAAGCTGGTGCCGCAAAGCCTGCGTGAAGGGGCTCTGGCGCTCGGGGCCCCGCAATGGAGAGTTACGCTGGGCATCGTCATCCCGGCAGCGGCCTCGGGCATTGCCACCGGCGCGATGCTGGCGGTGGCGCGCGTTTCAGGCGAGACGGCGCCGCTCCTCTTTACCGCCTTTGGCAGCCGCTTTTTTAATTATCATTTGGATCAACCAATCGCGTCGCTGACGGTGCAGATTTATAACTACGCCATTTCGCCCTATAACGAATGGCATGCGCAGGCCTGGGCTGCTACCCTTGTTTTGATGACCCTGATCCTGGGAATAAATGTCGTGGTCCGATTTCTAACGCGGAAGAAGTTCTGATTCCAAAGTGATGTCCACAGAAATGCCGATGATCGCATCGAGGTTCTCGGTGCCGGAAAAGCAAACCGAGGCGGCCCCGTCCGTGAAGGCGACGGCCAAGGTCACCGTTCGTAATCTGAACTTTTATTATGGCCGCGCACAGGCGCTGCATGATATTACGCTCGACATTCCCGAGCGCATTGTGATGGCGTTTATTGGCCCTTCCGGCTGCGGGAAATCTACCTTTCTGCGGACGCTGAATCGCATGAACGATGTTATTCCCGGAACCCGAGTCGAAGGTGAAGTCACGATCGATGGGCGAGACATCTATGCCTTTGGAACTGACATCGTGGACTTGCGCCGGCGCGTCGGCATGGTCTTTCAAAAGTCGAACCCTTTTCCGAAGACGATCTTCGATAATGTGGCCTACGGTCTGCGCATCAACAGACTGACTTCGAGCAAAGACGAACTTGAGGGGCGGGTCGAAGAAGCGCTCAGAGATGCTGCCCTGTGGAGCGAGGTCAAGGACCGTTTACAGTCGTCGGCGCTCAGTCTCTCCGGCGGTCAGCAGCAAAGACTGTGCATCGCGCGAGCACTGGCTATCAGGCCGGAGGTAATCCTGATGGACGAGCCCGCCTCCGCGCTTGATCCCATCGCCACGTCGAAGATCGAAGAGCTGGTCGTCGATTTGAAAAAGCAGTACACGATCATTATTGTCACGCACAACATGCAGCAGGCCGCGCGCATCTCTGACACGACGGCTTTCTTCCTGCTGGGAAAACTAATTGAAGTGAATTCGACCGAAAAGATGTTCACGGCGCCGGACGAGAAGACCACAGAGGACTACATTACGGGACGTTTCGGGTGAGGCCGGAGGCGAGTACAGCCTTCCGGATTTGATAACTGGAAATATTTGCAATGGACGTACACAGACATCTCGATGACGAGCTGAACCAACTGCGCGACCGGGTGCTCTTACTTGGCGGTGAAGCCGAGCACGCTCTGGAGCGTGCGATGCGCGCGCTGAGCGAGCGCGACGACGACGCGGCGCGCGAGGTGTTGGCTCATGACGACGAGATAGATCGGCTGGAGATCGAGGTCGACCGACAGTGCATCGACGTCATCGCGTTGCGTCAGCCGGCTGCTCGCGATCTACGTTTCGTAATTTCAGTAGCGAAGATGGCGCCCATTCTCGAACGCGTCGCCGATCATGCTTCAAACATTGCCCGCGCGGTGATCAACTTAAACCTCGAGCCAGAGTTAAAGCAGAACGTCGATATTCAGCGCATGGGCGAGCACGCCTTGAACATGCTGCATGCGGCGCTCGATGCCTTTACTTCGAAAGATGCCGTCGCGGCCCGCGAGGTCATCAAGCGCGATGCCGAGTTGAACGTTCTTTACAACAACCTCTTTCGCAACCTGATCGAATTGATGGTGTCGGAACCGGGCACGGCGACGCGCGACGCGCGCATGCTCTTCATCGCCAAACATATCGAGCGGATTGGGGATTACGCAAAAGACATTTCCGAGCTAACCGTTTATATGGCCGAAGCGGCAATCATCAAGCATATCCACTGACTGCGATAGCACGGCCCACCAGACGCACCTCGCGTCCTTGCGCGTGCGACACTTGTGACAGCGCGGCTGAGATGGCCTAAAAACAAAAAGCGCCGCCAGCCGGCAGCGCTTTTAGGATCGTCAGTTGTAAATGAGAGTCTAGCCGCCCGCCTGGCCGAAGAACACGTTCTTATCGATCTGCTGCGGATTGCCGAGGACCACAAAGCGAATGTTGCGCATGTACTTTTGCGCCACGCGTTGCACGTCCGCCGGTGTGACGGCGCGCAGCTTCTCCAAAAACGTCAGCGAATTGCGCCAGCCGCCGCCGATCAATTCGTACTGGGCCAACTCGGCTGTCTGGGCGGCGTTCGTTTCCTGGCCGATGTAGTAACTCGTCAGAAACTGCGCGATCACCGCATTGATGTCATCACGGCCAATCGGCTCGCGCTGCAAGCGGGCAATTTCGTTGAGCATGACGCGAACCGCTTGATTAGCGTCGACCGCGGTGACATATAGCCCGCCGATGTTCGCGCTCTGGTTGCGCAGAAAGGCATCCGGCGCGTAGGACAGAACGCGCTTCACCCGCACTTCCTCAAACACGCGGTCGCGCAACAACGAAGACGCAACCCGCATGGGATAGATGTCCGGCGAAGTGATCGAAGGCGCGGTGAAAAAGCCCTGGACATAGTTGGTGGGCAGCTCTCGACTGGTTACATCGACAGTTGACGCGGCAAAGGAGAGCGCCGGTGGTGGCTGCGGTTTGTAATCGCCGCGCGGCAGCTTTCCAAAAGAAGCAGCGATCCGGGTTTTGAGTTGCGCCGGGTCC
>Ga0137401_10000432_pt1 | contig 16243 bp, 14 predicted proteins | sample CZOMad1_1_16fung_FD_108286 | JGI IMG/M metagenome (GOLD analysis project Ga0137401, IMG submission 108286) | Vadose zone soil fungal communities from Angelo Coast Range Reserve, California, USA - CZOMad1_1_16fungal (Illumina Assembly) | ecosystem: Environmental > Terrestrial > Soil > Vadose...
CGATACGCCGCTACGCCGCTACGCCGCTACGCCGCTACGCCGCTACGCCGCTACGCCAGACGTTGACACGCTCGCTTGTTTCACTTCTCATCGCTTACTTCTTACTGCTCACGGCGTTCTGGCGTTATTGGTGGCATCGTGTGAGTTTCTTCTGAAGTGAGGCTGATAATCACATCGGATCTGCATCTAGTTCCACGATGGCGCGAGGTCGTTCTTGCGAGGTTGCGAGAGTGGGTCAGAGCTTATCGGCCCGATGGGTTAGTCATCGCCGGCGACCTCTCAGTGGCATCGGAGGCGGCAAATTCATTAAGGCATTTGCGTCAGATTTTTCCCGACGGGCCGATCGCGCTGACGCTTGGGAATCACGATTTCTGGCTAGGGTCCGGCAACGGTTGCCATTCCTTATCCGAAGTGATCGATCGTTATTGGACGCCAGCGGCCGATCAATTTGCTATCTCTCTTTTGGATTTGAAGAATCTTCCGCTAGACGAAATCACCTTGGTCGGCGCCTACGGTCACTACGATCTTGGATTTCGCTGTCCCAATCTTCGGTACGATGGAGCAGTAGTCACGGAAGAACATTACCTGGCAGGAAGACCACCGGTTCTGACTCCGTTGCGCTGGCGAGATTTTTCCCGTATGCCACATAATCTGGATCTTGCGTCGGTAGCTCAAGAACAGGTCCGCGGTCTTGAAGCCAGACTGCGAACGGTTCCCGAGAAAGGCGCATTCGTCGTCTTACATACTCCGCCATTTGCGGCGTTGCTCGGTATCCCTGATACTTCGACGGTTAATTTAGAAACGCCGAGCGTGTATGCCTTTTTTCGAGCGTACCTCGGAAACGAGCAGATGGGTGCAATCCTCCGGCAAGAAAAAGAGCGAATTGTCGGAGTCGTCTGTGGTCACACCCACCGCGAAGTGCCACCAATGGATCTCGGAAACTTTTTCGGAGTAAATATCGGATCCGATTATGGAGAGCCTACTGCCTACTTATTTGAGACCGAAGCAACCCGGTTCACGAAGATTCGGGCTTCGAAATGAGCTCTCTATAACTGTCGAGGACCGATAGACTCGCGGACCTAAAGGGGCTATACGATCGATACATGCAACTCGACCAACGGACGGCAACGATCGCAGTCACTTTGTTCCTTTTGTTCGCCTCAAGTCGCAGCCTGGCGGCGGACCCGGAGCTCGAACAAGTCAAACAAATTGGTGCCCGATGTACCGCGGCTATGACTAAAGCATTTTCGAGCAATGATAGTAGCGAGTTGTTGCAAATGACGTATCCGAAAGTCATTGAAAAAGGAGGCGGTGAGGCCAAGATGAGTCAAGCCCTCGATCAGCTGGCAAAAGCGTTCAAGGAACGGAACATGACCTGGAGCGTTTCATCGGTTGAGGCGCCCGATCGAATAACCCAGGCCGACGGGAAGTTCTTCGCTCTGGTTCCTTTTACCGTTGAGTTGACCGCTCCCAAGGGCCATTTCCGTTTGGCGGCTCATCTTTTAGCAGTTTCGGAGGATCAAAAGAAGAATTGGTATCTGATCGATACCAGCGGTCTCAATAACCACCCTGAATATGTCAAGGAGTGGTTTCCCGATGGTTTAGGTGGCTTGGAGATTCCGCCGAAAGGGAGCCCGGTCGCGATTGACGGCAAATAGGCCATTGCATCACCCAGAAGGGCGAGTGGCGGTGCCGCCGGGTTCGAGGGCCATCTCTTTGGCGGCCGATCAAGGCTGTAGTATAGTTGATGTATAAACTCATTGACGCCACCGATCTCCAAAGTCATCTTCCCGGCTCTCGGAGGGGATATGGAGAAGATTCGTAACATCGCGATCATCGCGCACGTTGACCATGGCAAGACGACGTTAGTTGATCAGTTGCTTAGGCAGTCCGGCACGTTTCGCATCAACCAGAAGGTGGAAGAGCGCGTGATGGACTCGATGGATCTGGAGCGCGAAAAAGGGATCACCATCAAGGCAAAAAATGCGGCCTTCCGATACAAGGACTACCACGTAAACATTGTGGATACGCCAGGCCACGCCGATTTTGGCGGAGAGGTGGAGCGGATCATGAAAATGGTGGACGGTGTGCTCCTCGTGGTGGACTCGCACGATGGGCCGCAAGCTCAGACTAAATTTGTCCTGCGCAAGGCGCTGGAAAATCACACTCGTCCGATTGTCGTAATTAACAAAATAGATCGGGAGAACGCGCGTCCGCATAAGGTCTTGGACATGGTTTTCGATCTCTTTGTCGAGCTGAACGCTACCGACGAACAGCTCGATTTCCCGGTCATTTATGCCAGCGCGAAAGAGGGATACGCAGTCCGCGAAATTCACGAGACGAACGACAATATGGAGCCTCTGTTCGAGGCAATTATCAAGCATATCCCGCCGCCACCAAAATCTGAGCAGACCTACTTTCAGTTTCTTGCATCGAACCTAGACTATAGCGACTATCTTGGGCGATTGGCCTTCGGCCGCATCGTGAGCGGGCGTGTGTCGGTGGGTGATTCCGTTGTTTTGATTCATCTCGATGGTCGTCGCGAACGCACCAATGTCACTGCGCTGTTTGGACATGAAGGTTTGGAACGCTCGGAAATCAAGCATGCCGGAGCGGGCGACATCATCGGCCTAGCGGGATTTGAAGAGGTGGCGATCGGAGAGACAATTACCGATAATGAGGATCGGTCGGCGCTTGAATTTGTTCACATCGATCCGCCTACCATCCAGATGAATTTTGTAGTCAACGATTCACCGTTGGCTGGTCGACAAGGAAAATTTTTGACCGCTCGCCATATCAAGGAGCGCTTAGTTCGGGAAATACGCACCAATGTATCCCTGGGATTTGCTGAGACCGATCTGGCCGGCGTTTTCACCGTGAGTGCGCGTGGAGAAATGCAAATCGCGATCCTGGTAGAACAGATGCGAAGAGAAGGGTTTGAGCTTCTGGTGTCGCGGCCGGAGGTCATCTTCAAGAAAGATGAGCCGGGCGAACTCCTGGAGCCGTATGAAACACTCTATGTGGATGTTCCAAACGAAAATCTCGGAGACATCCTACAGTCGCTGGCCGGTCGTAAGGCCGACATTCTGAGCATGGATCATCAAACCAATAGCGTTCTAGTCGAGGCGGTGATCCCAACCCGCGGCTTGATTGGTTTTGAGAGCGACTTGGTCAATCTCACTCGCGGACTTGGTTCAATGAGTCATCTCTTCAAGGAATACGGACCGCACAAAGGCGAAATCTCAAATCGGGGCAATGGCGTGCTCGTGGCAATGGAGAATGGTGTTTCCACCTCTTATGCGCTCAATAACGTTCAAGAGCGAGGCCGGCTATTCCTCGGGCCCCAAGAGGATGTCTACGAGGGGATGATCGTTGGCGAAAACTCCCGGCCGGACGATTTAACGGTGAATCCGTGTAAGACCAAGCACCTCACCAACATGCGGAGCCAAGGAGACGGAAAAGGGGTCCAACTTGCCCCACCTCTCAAAATGAGCTTGGAACGCGCTCTCGAATACATTGCTGCGGACGAGTACGTCGAGGTAACCCCCAAAAACCTGCGGCTGCGCAAAAAGATCCTAGCGTCGACGGCTCGGAAGCGAGCGGCGGCAAAGCTGGCGACGGCTTGACAAAAGAGTCCGGATAGGTTTTGATAGGGTATCGCAAAGTGATTCGCTAACCGGCGGTTCTACAGACTTCTGTCTTCTCTCGGTCGCGAGCGGCTCATTGCATAACCTTTAACCTCCGTTCTCAATCTATTTTTTCGAACCCGAATTATGGCGGGTCATAGTAAGTGGTCCAAAGTAAAACGCTTCAAAGGCGCTATCGACGCGAAGCGTGGCAAATTATTTAGCCGATTCTCCAAGGAAATTATGGTCGCCGCTCGGATGGGCGGAGGAGATCTCGATTTGAATCCTCGGCTGCGCTCCGCAGTCCTTGGGGCACGGGCACAGAATATGCCGAATGACACCATTGAGCGTGCGATAAAGAAGGGAACCGGCGAAATTGCGGGAGGAATCGTCGAAGAGCTGATTTATGAGGGATACGGTCCAGGCGGCGTTGCCTTGATCGTAGAGGCGGCAACCGATAATAAGAACCGGACTGCCGCGGACATTCGAAGGATTTTTGGCAAAAATAATGGACACCTGGCGGCCACGGGAGCCGTCTCTTATCTGTTTAGAAGAAAGGGACAAATAGCGGTTCCTCAAGCTGCGGTAGAAGAAGACCGACTGCTGGAGATTGCGCTGGAGGCGGGCGCCGAAGATTTGGTCGTCGATGAAGAGTCCTATGTGCTGACAACACCGCATGATCAGCTTTATCACGTGGGCGAGGCTATTCGAAATGCCGGGATCCCGATTGAGCTACAGAAGCTAACCTTTATCCCGGAGAACCTGTTGCCAGTTCAGGATTCTTCGCTGGCTGACCAAGTGTTGCGGCTTTGTGATGAACTAGAAGAGAATGATGATGTTCAAAATGTGCACGGCAATTTCGATATTGCAGAGGAACTATTGACGAAGCTCGCTCACTAATCGGTCCGGGATATTATTGCGTTAAAAAGAAAGAAAATTTTGGAGGAAGTTATGGCAGAAGCAAACGAACAGCCTGCTTTGTTGGGCGATGAGAGCGAAAAGAAGCCGAAGCGGAGTCGCTCTGCGCCCGGTTCCAGTGCAAAGCGAACACCAGCTCGAAAGAGCGGCGGAAGGCGACCAACTAAATCGAATCACCAGGGAGGTGCCGAACCGTCACAGGGCCAGCTACTGGAAACCGCAGCGCCAGCCGCCAATGAACAAAATTCCGAGCTCAAGGGTGCGGATGGGTCCGTTCGGCATGATGCGGATCATTCCGTCACCAGAAGCGAGGGCGCTCGGCCAGAAGAAAAGCCGATCGCCGGCCATCGGACAAACGCGGCCTCGGAGGTAACTGAGAGCCAGGAGGTGGCCGAAAACGGTAGACATCGCTCACCCAGTGAAATAGCTGTCGAACAAACGAGGCCTGAGCCGGTTTATGGTGAAGGGTTGATTGAAGTGTCGGGCAAAGGTTTTGGCTTTCTCCGCGACCCGAAACGAAACTACGTTCAATCGCCGCAAGATATCTTTGTTACCCCGGAGGTAGTGCGGAAGCATGCCCTGCGCGATGGTCTCTGGATCAAGGGAGAGATTCGGCGGGGCAGTCGTGGACCGCAATTGTTCAAATTGACTGAGATCAATGGGGAGGATCCGGAGCGCTATCGAAACCTACCGGTGTTTGAAGAACTGACCTCAATCAACCCAACCGAGCGCATTCGACTCGAGACTGTTCCTGATCGGTACACGACGCGAGTGATGGATCTCATGACCCCGATCGGAAAGGGACAACGCGGATTGATTGTTGCGCCTCCACGCACGGGTAAGACCACTTTGCTGCAGCATATCGCTGACGCGGTGGTTCGCAATCATCCGGAAACGAGTTTGATCATTCTGCTGGTAGACGAACGACCGGAAGAAGTGACCGAGATTCGCCGGACCGTGCCAAAAGCTGATATCATGGCAAGCTCGAACGACAGCGATATCAAAAGCCATACTCGCATTGCCCAGCTCGCCATCGAACGCGCCAAGCGGCTGGTCGAAGCTAACCGAGACGTTTTTGTTCTAATGGATTCGTTGACCCGGGTGGGCCGCGCGTTCAATAACGCGAGCGCCGGCAGTGGTCGTACAATGAGCGGTGGAATGGACTCGCGAGCGATGGAAATTCCGCGAAAGCTTTTCGCTGCTGCCAGAAATACCGAAGAAGCCGGGTCGTTAACCATCATGGCTACCGCCTTGATCGAGACCGGCTCGAAAATGGACGAGCTGATCTTTCAGGAGTTCAAGGGTACGGGGAACATGGAGATGGTTTTGGATCGTCAGATCAGTGATCAGCGGACCTATCCATCAGTGGACATTTTCAAATCGGGAACTCGACGCGAAGAGTTGTTGTTGCCCCCAAAAGATCTCGAGAAGATCAATACGATTCGACGCGGTTTAGCCGGGCATCGCCCGACTGAAGCGATCGAACGGCTACTGTCATTTCTCCGCAAGTTTCCGACCAACGCCCAGATGCTGCGCGAAATTCCGGGCTAAGCGCGAGGGATGCGCTCCCGCGCTATGCAAAACGGTTCGTCCGCGCTGCTTCGCCCGGGATTATCGGAAAGCGCCGACTGTGAGCCTTGAGGTGCAATATTTGGCTCACACTCCTAAACCGCACTTTCCCTCAATGGCGCGTTTCACCCTACCCTGCCTGGCTGTTTCGGTGTAACCTTTTTCCGCCGTGAAAAATCAGCATTCCGATCACGAGCCAAGAACGATTGACGTTGAGGTCTTGCCGCCGGAGAAAAAGAGCGGTCGGCGTCAGGAGATCGACGCAATTCTGGATTTGGTAACCAAGGTGATGGACACGATCTTCCGGGTGCCCGGGACGAAATTTCGCTTCGGTATAAATCCTTTAATCGGTTTCATTCCAATTATCGGTGACCAGATCGATGCGGCTATCTCAACCGCCGTCTTACTTGGGAGCGTACGGCATCGTTTGCCTAAGATCGTTCTCGTCCGGATGGCATTGAATGTTCTGCTCAACGCTCTTTTTCAAGGCATTCCGATCGTGGGAGATCTTTTCACCTTTTTCTTCAAGGCCAATCGGAAGAACTACGAGCTCTTGCAGAAGCATGCCGGCACCGGAAAGCCGGTGACCCGAGGGGACTGGATCTTTGTCGGTGCGATCATCGGCATAATCTTTCTTGTCGCGATTTCGCTGTCGATGCTCTTGATCTACGCCGTCTGGCTCACAGATCCGCGCTGGTGGTAGCAGGAGTTTGCGGTCGGCGGTTGCCAGTTTTCCGTTGACGATTGTGCTGGCAACAGCCTGCTTTCGGAGCGGACTAAGATGTAAATTTTACGCTCGTGCGCTGTACTGATGGACAACGAGCGTATTTACTGGATGACGCTCGCCCCCAAAGTGCGGGTAGCGACGCTATTTACAGCAGCCCATCGGATTTGGAAATTGAGCCGCATGGTAGATACTGAAATTTAGGTGAAACAGTCTGTCCGCGTACGGGCTGCTCAGATTTCGCTTCGCGAAGGAAAATAAGCAACATTCCTTCTCTGCGGAGCGGAGTTTGGGCAGTCTGTCGATAGGGCCAGAGATTTTTCCTACCAGATCAGCAAGCTACGGTTGAGATCAGCCTTCAAACCCGACAGACTGCCAGGATAAATCCACCAATCCTATGAATACTGTCTATCTCGTCGCGAACGGCGATTTACGTCTGGCCGCGAATCAAATGTGTGAGCCAGCGCAAGCGGCGATGGAGAAAGCTCTCGTCGCCGCGATCCAGAAAGAAGAGTTTTTCCTAAAACGAGCTCATCCGTTCGATGAGAAGAAAAGGCATGGGTTTATCGATAGCCAAAAGGCGGGAACCCAAATATTTCATTCGATTCCCAAAGAAGCGCCGGTCGTTGTTGCCGAATCGGTGTGGCAGTATAGCCAACATATTCTTCCGGGTCTGTTTGCTCACAAGGGGCCGATTCTGACCGTGGCGAACTGGAGCGGTACCTGGCCTGGCCTGGTCGGATTACTGAACCTCAACGGGTGCCTAAAAAAGGCGGGGATCAGATACAGCAGCCTTTGGAGCGAAGATTTCAAAGACAAATTTTTTGTGAAGAAGCTTCGCCAGTGGTTGACGAGCGATAAAATCAATCACGACGCCTCCCACGTACAAAAAATGAAGGAGGTAAAAATCCCCGGTGAACCGCGGAGACTCGGAGAGAAATTCGCTACCAAATTTCGAGAACACCAGGCAATCCTTGGCGTATTCGATGAAGGTTGCATGGGAATGTACAACGCGATCGTGCCGGACGAATTGTTGAGCCCACTCGGAGTTTTTAAAGAGCGGCTCAGCCAATCGACATTGTATGCTCGGATGCTCGCAACGTCTGACCAAGAGGCCCGGCAAATCCTTGATTGGTTAAAAAATCGAGGGATGAAATTCTGTTTCGGGAGTAACGAAGAAAGCGATCTGACCGAGAACCAGGTCTTACAGCAATGCAAAATGTACCTGGCGGCGGTTCGGATCGCGCATGAGTTTGGTTGTTCGACAATCGGAATTCAGTACCAGCAAGGCCTCAAGGATCTGGCGCCTGCCTCCGATCTGGTAGAAGGCATTCTGAATAACACGGAACGTCCACCGGTTTATGATGAAGTTACCGGTGAAGAACTTTATCCCAGCCAGCCATTGCCGCATTTCAATGAGGTTGATGAGTGTGCCGGCCTCGACGCCTTGATCACCAATCGAATCTGGCAGGAACTCGGATTCCCACCGGAAACAACATTGCATGATCTAAGATGGGGGCGCCAATATCAGGATGATAAGCTTGACGCCTACGTCTGGGTTTTTCTGATCAGTGGTGGAGCGCCTCCGGCTCACTTCCTTGGTGGCTATAACGGCGCTTCCAGCGAACGGCAGCCGCCCATGTATTTCCGGCTGGGGGGAGGCACCTGTAAGGGCGTGAGTAAACCGGGGTGGATCGTTTGGAGTCGAGTATTTGTCGATCAGAGCGAGCTTTGCTTCGATACCGGGCTTGCTGAGGTGGTCGCGCTTCCGGAAAGCGAGACTGCGGAGCGTTGGCGACTAACCACTCCCCAGTGGCCGATTATGCACGCAGTTCTCCGAGGTATCACCCGTGATCAAATGATGGCGCGCCATGCTTCCAATCATATTCAAGTCGCATACGCACCAGACAAGGCCGGAGCACGGACGGCGATGTTTGCTAAAGCAACGGCGATGGCCGAGTTGGGGCTCAAGGTCTATTTTTGCGGAGATATTTAAATAACCCAGGCGCTACGCCGGGATGTCTTCTTAATGAATAGTCAACGCGCAAACATTGTCTCGGAGTTACTGAATCTTTCCCACGAATTCGGGCGCCGCGGGCTGGTGATTCTGGGCGAAGGAAATGTCTCGGCACAACTGAGCGAGTCGACATTCTTGGTCAAGGCGAGCGGGACCAGTCTCGGGACATTGATCGAGGGAAACCTTACGGAATGCCGTTTTGATCGGCTGCTCTCCTTTTTCGACGATAAACCGGTCTCAGACGCCGAAGTAGAGACCGCGCTTCTCGCAGGCCGAATCAATCCCGATGCGTTAAAGCCGTCAGTCGAGACATTCTTCCACGCCTTTCTGCTCTCCTTGCCAGATGTACGATTTGTCGGCCATACGCATCCGATCGCGGTGAACCAAATTCTTTGTTCGTCTCATGCAGGAGAGTTCAGTCGGCGACGGCAATGTCCGGACGAGGTAGTATGCTGTGGTCCAGTGTCACTCTTGATCCCGTACGTTGATCCGGGGCTGGCGTTGGCCAAGAAAATCCGGGACGAATTGCTATCTTTCCAGGTACAGCACGGCAAGCTTCCGAGAGTGATCCTTCTGGAAAACCATGGCGTGATTACCGTGGGCTCGAGTGTGCAGGCGGTTCGTGCGGCAATGTTGATGACGGTTAAAGCGGCAGAAATTTATATCGGAGCGCAACAATTGGGTGGAATCAAACATCTTCCGGAGACCGAAGTGACGCGCGTCGAAAGCCGCCTGGATGAGGAGTACCGGCGAAAAATGTTACGGATTTGAAATTGTGAGTCGGTAAGGACCGGCTAGTGAGCAAGCTGCTCATCTGCCAGCTTGCGCCAGGAACGATTCGACCTCTTCGGCCGTCGGATTAGCTTCAGCCGCACCGTACCGGGTTGCGACAATCGCAGCGGCCGCATTGGCGAATCGAGCGATCGGTTCGAGTTGGGCCGGAGTGAGACCAGCGATTTCTTTCGGTGTTTTACCTGCCAGTTTGGCTAGGGTAGCGGCCATGAAACTGTCTCCGCATCCGGTGGTCTCGACTACTTTCACCGAAAAACCGGGAACGCCGACCAAACGTTCGCTATCTCGATAAATCTCGGCTCCTTGACTGCCGAGCGTGATTATCACCAAAGCGCCAGCGGAAACTCGAAGCGCCCGGACTGCTCGACCCGGCTCGTTAATTCCAGTGAGGTAGGAGAGCTCTTCATCACTCAATTTCAAAATGTTGACCTTTTCAGCCAAACGCCGGATTCGATTGAGATAAGTCTCCTCATCGGCGATCAGCGATTTACGAATGGTCGGATCGAGCGAGACCGTCACACCCGACTCCATAAAACGGTCGACGATCGAGCTATAGGCCGACGCGGTTGGTTCTTCCGCCAGGACGATGCCACCGCAATGATACAAGGAGAACTTCCGCGGCTCGAAAAATTTGAGTTCCGTCGTGTGTAATGAAATATCCGCAGCGTTGTCGCGGTAAAAACGAAAATCGACTTTACCAGCGGAATCGACAGCAACAAAAGCCAGCGTGGTTTTGGTTCCTGGCTCCCGAACAATCAGGTCGACGTCGATCTGCTCGTTTCTCAAAAACTGAACCAGCGCTTCACCAAATTGGTCGTCACCAAATTTCCCGACGAATGCTACCGGCGTCCCTAGTCGCCGGACCCCCACGGCGATGTTGAACGGAGAACCGCCGGCTCGCTTCTCGAAGGCCTTCGTTCCGCCTAACCCTGCACCGGGATTGGAGGAAATCAGATCGTAGAGCGCCTCGCCGCCGACCAGAACAGGAGATACATTATGCATAGGAATCGGGACTCAAAGATGTACTGGCTTGGACGCATTGGGAAGGCGAAAGTATGGCCGGTGAAATACCAAAGACAGTGATGAAGCGATTGTTAAGCTTGGGTTGTATCTTTGCGTTTGTCGCTTCCGGAATGGCTGAGACCGCCGATCTACGCAATTTCTCCATCGACACTTTCTGCCCGAATTCTAACGCAGTCCGGGTTGGCGAAGAGCATTGCCGGAAGTACTGGGCAAAACACCGAGATCAATACGCGGCTAATACGCGTTACCTGGCCGTCGAAGCCGCCGCCGTTTTTCCGGCCGAGATCGTGAATTATTTGTGGGTCAAGCTCATCAACTCGGAAACCGCAAACGATTTCTTTGCCCACGGCGACAGGTTTACCTACTCCAACCTCGACCTGAAAGGCATTTTGATTTACGACACGCTGAACAACCGATTTGTGAGCAAATGCGGTTATGTGTCGGTCGATTTGCCCCGACGAAACCAATTGGCCCGTTGGGACCGCTACATCGCCCGATTCATCGGCACCGGAAGATGGAGCTAGGAAGCAATGACAAATGACAGATGACAATCGACGACGCGAGTTCACCGCCGGTATTTGTCATCTGTCATTTGTTATTTGTCATCAGGCCGTAGGCCTCAGGATGAGACGTATGCGTGGCGGCTTGAATAGAGCTGAAGCCGACTCTTCATGCCAGGTAGCTGGACCGCTCGATCCTTGGGATCGAGTGCGCCAATCGCTCTTTGTTGGAACTCGACTGCTCGCGGGAAATCGCCTGCAGCTGCATACGCCGCGGCCAAAGTATCAATCGAAAACGCGTTATTCCAATTGGTCAGAGCGCACGATCTCTGCGCGAAAGTCACCGCTCGCCGTCCATTTCGGAGGCGCCCATTGGGTGAGGTGGCCAATAGCCAGGCAAGATCATTCAATGTAGTCGGATCTTTGGGCTGCAAACGGTACGCTGCTTCGAGCGAGTGCTTGGCATCCTCGTAGCGTCCAATGTCAGCACAAGTGCGCGATTTGCTCTCGTACATTTGTGCGAGCAGATCACCAGACACTCTCGCCTTTTTGGCTAGATCAATGCTTATGTCGATTTGTTGCACTGCGTCATTTTGCCGCTTGAGCAAGGTCAAAACGGCCGCTTTAAGAAAATGAGCCCGCCAATTTCGCGGATTTGCTGCGATGACCGAGTCAATTTGCGCAAGCGCTTCGGAAGACTTGCCTGACTCTGCCAGTTTATAAGCCTCGTCGAGCTGCGCCTGACCAATGGTCATCCTTTGTTGCCAGATCGGTCCCCACCCTTTTGCCTCTTGAGCGTAGAGAAATGGCGCCATGCCGGCATTCGTCGCGAGCCCCAAAAAAAGGAACAGTGCAATTTTGCCGGATCGTGTTTTCTTCATCAGATCGAAATTGGACATGCAGCGAATCTGTAATTTTAAGCGCAAGGCCCTCTGGTGGGCAACTTTCTTGCTGGGATTAACTTCTCTCAGCGCACCGGCGAGCGAGATTCCTACCGGGGTCTCCCTGAGCCGAACCACTGGCAACCATTTGTTCGTTCCAGTTCGGATCAATAATCGTCCTGGGTGGTTTGCTGTCGATACTGGTGCCGCGTTAACCATTGTGGATTCAAACCGGGCCGATTCATTTGGCATGTCGGGTGAGGCCAAAGTGGTCGAGTTGCCGCGGCAAATCGAGGTAAATGACCGAGTCGTGCGGGTGGCGCATATCGGCAATCTCCAGGTTGGGAACGAAGATCTTGGAGCCGGACCAGTCGCGCTGATTGATCTTCGGGCGTTTTCGGCCAAGTTTCGGGACTCCGGAGATAAGGTCCCGATGGATGGCATTCTCGGGCTCGACATTTTGGAGCGATATCGTGCCGTGATCGATTGTGCGCAACGCCGAATTTATCTACAGAGCGCAAGTGCCAACTCCGGTGACCTGCTCCGGCGTTTGTCTGCTCATCGATTCCACCGGGTGCCGTTGCGCATCACTAATTCTGGGGCATTGGAAGTCGAAGGGCATATTGGAAATCAGCGCTACAGTTTCGTGGTCGATACTGGTGGGTTCGCCACTCTCATTCCGACTAAAGTAGCGGCCCAGAGCGGAATCACCTTGGTGGGTACGACCGCAAACGCCAAAGGGATTCATTCCAAAGAGCGGCCAGTTTCGGTCGCTATCGCTCCGCAGATCGAGATTGGAAAGTTCAACCTCGGATCCGTAATAGTCGGTGTGACGGTGTTGCCGGAAGGGCCAGAGGATCTGACTTATCCGTTTGGTGGACTGTTGGGGGCCGACTTCCTTTTCGAGCGCAACGGAATAATCGACGTCGGCAATCGATATCTTTATTTTAGGTAGGAGTCGGGTTTGGTGGAGAAGCACGAACTGCCCCTGATGGTATAACGCTCTAGGATTTTCGGGCTCGGCTTCCTCGGTGTACGCTGGGTTGTTTTCGGGCGCCCGGCGGCTACCGGCGCTTGCCGGAATCAAATCATCCCACAAAAAAAGACCCGCAGGCGTCAGCCGCGGGTCTTGATTTTCCGAAACGATCTCGAAGGATCCTTCCGGAAGTAGCCGATTAAGTTTTCGGAGAAGCAGAGGCCTTCGGCGAAGCAGAAGGCTTGGTAGCAGCCGGAGAAGACGGTGCTTTAGCTTTGTGATGATGATGCTTCTTCGGGGCCGAAGCAGAGGCAGAAGGCGACGGGCTAGGATCAGCAGCTTGAGCAACAACGCCTAGACCAAAAACGGCCGTCAGCAAGAGGATCAATTTCTTCATATCAATAAGGTTAAGAGCTATTAGGGATTTTACGTATATCAGGTTTATGGCTCTAGTTTTCCCAGAGCCGTCAATCGGCCCTCGCCAGGAAACCAAATTCAGGCGCAGCCAATTGAATTGAGATTTTCGTTTCCGCCGTCAGTCTCCGGCGAGATGATCTAGAGGACCCATCGCGAGAGAAAGCCTGACTTCCACATCAAACCTCATCTGCCAAACCCTCGAAAGCAGTGAAAGTTTCAAAAAAACGCGAATGTTTTCATCTCTTGCGTCGGGAAATTCTCTCTGGTAGGTGGAGTTTTCCCCTATGGCCGGTTTAAATCTCAGGAACATCGTCAAACGGTTCGGCAAGACCGAAGTCATCCATGGAGTCAGTCTAGACATCGATGATGGCGAGTTTGTGGTGTTTGTCGGACCCTCAGGATGCGGAAAATCCACCCTGTTGCGCATTATCGCCGGGCTGGAGGAAGTCACGGAAGGGGAGATCTGGATTGGCGGCGAAAACGTCAACGGTGTTGACCCGGCCAAACGCGGCGTAGCCATGGTATTTCAGACCTATGCACTCTATCCTCATATGTCGGTCGAGGAGAATATGGGTTTTGGACTTCGCATGGCCAGCCGCCCGAAACAGGAGATCCGCGAACGGGTGAATCGAGCAGCAGAGATTCTTCGACTCACTCCATACCTCAAACGGCGTCCCAAAGAGTTGTCTGGCGGCCAGCGCCAGCGGGTAGCCATTGGGCGGGCCATCGTTCGGGAGCCGGAAGTTTTCCTCTTTGACGAGCCGCTTTCGAATCTGGATGCGGAACTGCGGGTGCAAATGCGAATCGAGATCTCAAAACTTCACAGCAGCCTTCAAACCACGATGGTCTACGTGACCCACGACCAGGTCGAGGCGATGACACTGGCCGAAAAAATTGTTCTCATCAACGAAGGCAAGATCGAACAGATCGGGCGGCCGATGGACCTGTACCAGTCGCCAGCCAATTTATTTGTCGCCGGATTCATCGGTTCGCCCAAAATGAATTTTTTGAAGGTTAAAGTCGTAGGCGCTAAGCAGGGTAGCGTCACGATCGAAAGTCCGGATTTTTTCGATGGGCCAGTCGCCATTCCCACCGTCCGTCCGTCCGTGCTCGAACTCGGGAGCGAACTGACCCTCGGAGTCCGGCCCGAGCACCTCAGAATTGTGCCCAAACCCGAAGCAAACGGACTTTTGACAATCGAAGTGGTTGAAAGCTTGGGCGATTCCACTCTGGTCCACGGACTCACTTCCGGAAACAATCGCCTCTCCATCACGCTCCGCGGATTCAATGACCTCCGGCACACCGATTCGGTCGGCTTTTGCTTTGCGTCGAAAGATGCGCACCTTTTCGATGCTGCGGGCATAGCAGTATAGCGCGTTGCGCAAACGCCGCCTTTTGGACCTCCCGGTAGCATTACGCGCCCAGCGAGAAGGCGCTTGGAGAAAAATATGAATAACGAAGAGCTGCGCGAGTTTAACAAGAAGCGAAAAATTTATCAGATCGCTTGGGTTATACCCGTGATCTGGAAAAAAGCATGAAAGCCTATACTGGACTTACCCGCGAGAAAAGGCCCGTCATCAGGAGGAATAAAAGTAAATCTCGGTGCTCCCGACCCGATTGAAATCTGTGGCCGGACCTAGCTGATGCAGGCGTTTTTCATCTACCTCGTCAATTCTGGAATGAGTGATTCTGCGGTGAGGTCCCGGATTGAGACTAAAAAGGATTAAGTCCCCGGCTTCCTGTTCAAGAAGCTCGCGCGAGCGTTTGTCGCCTGCACCGATCTCGATCTTTATTAAGCAATGGATTAGTTCGCCTTGCTCTTCCGTATGTGGGGTACTAATCAGTTTCGCCCTGTATTCGAGGAAGGCTTGCTTGCTCATCAAGCCATTCGACGCTGACTTAGTGTTCCAGATTCGAATCATTTCTGAGGGTTCGCGCTTTTTTTTTTGGCTAAACGACGACACAATGTGATCTCATGAGGTGGTTTGAAGAAAAATACGGCCGTAGAACCTAACACTTGCGATTTGAATTTGATCAGAGTGAGCCGCCCGATTGATTTCCCAGCTCTAGTTTTTTTATTGCTCTTGGCTTTGATCCTTCTGCTTAGCGGCAGTGCGATTCTATCCAGGGCTTCCCGGCCCACGTCCAGCTCCGATAGGGCACTCGATGGAGCGGCCGCAGACAAAGCAAGCTTGGTTCACGAGAAAGCAAGCTTGGTTCAACCGCAGATTGTTACACTATTCTCCGATCCCGCTGAAATCAGGGTATCGGCAAATTACCAGCAAGCGATTTCCCCTATTGACTCCGGACTCGACAAACCCATCAAGAAGCTAAGTGATCTGCCAAGTTCCCCAAAGAATCACATACAGCCGCGTGGATACAGGCTCAAGGTAAACCTCGTGACCCGGTTCCATACACGAGCCGCACACTTGGGCGAAAACAGGTTCTCGCAGAAGTTCGGTGTTTTTTGGAAAGAAATCGGGATCAATGGACGAAGGATCAAAAAGCGGCTCACGAGATTGTTGCGGCCTGTGCCATCCGGCGGAAAAAATGTCGCTCAACAATAATGCGCCGAATCAAAGCAGAAGAGGGCTGGCAGTGCGAGTACGAGTACCAGAGGGTTGGCACTGGATTCCTGGGCGCACAGCCCGTTGGCTTCCAGAATCCGGATGGGGCGGGATTCGAACCCGCGGTACCTTTCGGTACTCACGCTTTCCAGGCGTGCCCAATCGACCGCTCTGGCACCCATCCTGCAGAGGTACGATTGTGGATTCAGATGGAGGCGGGCGCAAATGAAATC
>Ga0137401_10000433_pt1 | contig 16228 bp, 10 predicted proteins | sample CZOMad1_1_16fung_FD_108286 | JGI IMG/M metagenome (GOLD analysis project Ga0137401, IMG submission 108286) | Vadose zone soil fungal communities from Angelo Coast Range Reserve, California, USA - CZOMad1_1_16fungal (Illumina Assembly) | ecosystem: Environmental > Terrestrial > Soil > Vadose...
AAGGCGTTGGGATCTGGGGGAAGGAAGTGGTCGCGGGAAATTCGCACGGTCGCAATATAGATTGGCGGAGGAGGGAGAGATGCTCCATCGACGCCTGGCGCTCCTGCTGATGGTCCCGTCGCTCGCGGTCGCGCCGTGCGTCGCATCAGCGCAGCGACTCGAACGGACACCCGAGCACCCCACCCCGGAGCAAGTCGAAGCGCAGCTCCGCTATCAGACCGGTCACGTCACCGTGCGCGGCGGCCTCGCGACCCTAGAGCTGCCCGCGGACTTCCGGTACCTCGACCCCCAAGAGACCGACATCGTGCTGCGGGCGTGGGGCAACCCGCCCGGCAACGAGACCCTGGGGATGCTCGTCCCCGCAGGTGTCCGCGTGCTCGCTCCCGAGGGTTGGGGCGTCATCATCAGTTTCAGCGAGGACGGCCACGTCAAGGACGACGACGCGGCCAAGATCGACTACCACGAGCTCCTCACGACCATGCAGCGGACGATGCGGGAGGCGAATCCCGAGCGCGCGAAAGCCGGCTACGCGACGGTGGAGCTCGTGGGGTGGGCCGAGCCGCCCCACTACGACAATGTGGCCCACAAGCTCTACTGGGCGAAGGACCTCAAGTTCACGGACGACTCGGCGCACACACTCAACTACAACATTCGCGTGCTGGGCAGGCGCGGGGTCCTCGTGCTCAACGCCGTCGCATCCATGGATCGGCTCGAGCCGGTCAGGCGGGACATGGCGAAGGTGATCGGCTTCGTCGAGTTCAACGGGGGTCATCGCTACGCCGACTTCATCCCCGCCACGGACAAGGTGGCCGAGTACGGCATCGCGGCGCTGATCGCGGGCGGTCTGGCGGCGAAGGCCGGACTGTTCAAGGTGCTGCTCGGGGCGCTCATCGCCCTGAAGAAATTCATCGCGCTGGGGCTCGTTGCGGCGGCGGCGTTCCTCCGCAAGCTGTTCGGACGCAAGCCGCCCGACGCGGCGGCGAAGCTTTGACCGGCACGCGGTAAAAGAAAGCGGGAGGCGTGCGTGCGCGCCTCCCGCTTCGCGACCATACCTGCGGCACTGTCTAGGGCGCCAGCCGCCGCATCCGGAACCTCCATTTGCACGCCGCACTCCGGTGGTACGGCCAGCGTGCGACTTCAATCATTGTCGCGGTCGTAACGGTGGTAGTAGCGGTGCTGATGATGGCGATGCCGAACCAGGTAGACGCGCCGCGCCACGAACAGCGGGGGCCGGTAATAGAATGCGCGCCTGTGTGGGTAATAGCCGTACGGCCGCCCCACGATCACGACACCCGTCACGTACGGCCGCGGCGCGCCAAAACCGACGGCGACGCTGACGCGCGTCTGCGCTGCGATCGGCGTAGCACCGAGCACGAGCGCCATTCCAGCTGCCAAGAGCAAACGTTTCATGGGTCGCCTCCGGCCGGCCACCTCTGGAAGGGTCGTGCCAGACGCGCCGCCGCCGCCGCAACGGCAACTGTTGAGGGGACTTAGGGGGCTGAGTGTGGAGGCGGCGGGCGCGGCAGAGTGTCACCTGCCCGGGTCACAACTGTCTTCCGGGTCCCTCACAATGCGTCAACGCGACGGTGGCGGGGCGACCTGCCGCATCAGCCGGACGACTTCTCCAGGCTCGGCGTGACGTCCCAACGCCTTTTTGGAGAAGATGCGGCGACCGTCGACCTCCACCTCGAACACGCCGCCCGATGACTGGATCAACTTCACGTCGGCGTGGGGGTAGGTCTTGCGGATTTCAGCCGCCAGACCGGCGGCTCGCGGTTCGTAGTTTCAGACGACGCAGTATTCGATCGTGACGCGCATGCCGTAAACGATAGTCGCGCTTGACAGGTCACGCCAAGGGGCCGACTTTGCTCCGAGCTTGCCCATGAGTGCCCTCTCCCGCTTCAAAGCGTCGCCGGGCCTGCTGGTGCGGGCGCTCGTCGCGCTCGGTGCCGTGGCGGCGATCGCCGCAGGGCTGGCGGCGTTCGCGTCCCGACAGGTGCCGCTCGGTGCCGACGTCGCGGGAGAAATGGTGGTGCTCGTCGTAGTCGGGGCGCTGACCCGGCGCTACGGCATCGCTCTCCCGGGCAACGGGTTCTCCTCGTTCATCCTCGGCGTCGCGGCGTACGCCATCCTCGACCGTGGCTGGACCTTCGGCGTCGTGGTCGCGCCGCTGGCGATGGTCACCGGCGACCTCGCACTGCGCCGTCTGCCGGTGACGGCGGCGCTCGACAACGCGGCGCACCTCACGACGGGCGCGGCCCTCGCGGGGCTCGCGTACGCGCGGCTCGGCGGGGCAACGGGTGCCCCGGCGCTCGCCGCGGGCAACCTCCTGCCCCTCGTCGCGTTCCTGGTCCTGCTGCCTTGCGTCGTGAACGGCACCTTCTACATCGAGCTGGCGCTCGGGCGTACCCTCGCCTGGGTCGACGCCGCGCTCACCGCACGGTGGGAGGCCGTGGTGTACGCCTGCTCGGTGGGCCTGGCCCTCGCCTCCCTCGAGCTCGCGCACGCGGGCCTGGACATGGTCGGGTTCCTGGTGATCGGCGCCGTAATCGTGAGCGCCGCGGTCGCGAGCGTGTCGGTCATCCGGCGAGGTGTTCACGCCGACGAGCTCGCGCTCATTCAGGGCTTGTCGCAGGCGATCGCGCGGGACATCAGCCTGGCGAGGAGCTTCCCCCGGATTCAGGAGCTCGCGCGACGGCTGGTGCCGTGGGAGCACATGGGCTTCGCGCGGTACGACGCGGGGACGAACGAAATGGAGCTCGTCGCGGACACGGCGACGGGCGATCGCGCCGGCAAGTTCCGCTTCGACGCCAATGCCGGGCTCTCCGGCGAAGCCGTGCGGCTGCGGCGGCCGGTCGTCGCCCGCGCGCTCTCCCCCGAGCAGGTAGTCGCACCGGGGCGGGAGACACCCGGGTCGGAAGTGCTGGTCCCGCTGTATCACGCCGGGCAACTGGTGGGCCTTTGGAGCGTACGGCACTCGGATCCCAACATGTACCGCGACGCCGACGCCGAGATGCTGGCCCTGTTGGCACCGCAACTCGCGCTGATGCTCGCGATCGAAGGCTCGGTTCAGCCGGTCGTCGGCGCGTCGGATCGCACCAGCGCCTACATCCAGACCCTGACGGCTACGGCCGAGGAGATCCACGCCTCGAGCCAGGAGGTGGCGGCCTCGGCGCGTCGCGCCAGCCAGGGGGCCGCCCAAGCGGCCAGCCTCGTGAGCGCGCTCGCCCGCGATTCGGAGCAGCTGACCCGGCACGCCGGCGAGGTAGCCGCCGCCGGCGCCGAGACCCGCGACTCGGGCGCGCAGATGGAGCAAATCACCGAGAAGGTCCGCCTCGCGACCCAGACGGCCGTCCGTCGCCTCACCGATCTCGGCGTCACCACCGAAGAGAGCGCCCGCGAAGTGCGGCGGCTGCGCGACGTGGCGGAGCAGGTCGAGAAGTTCTCGGAAACGATCGGCTTCATTGCGAATCAGACGAACTTGCTGGCGCTCAACGCCACGATCGAAGCGGCGCGCGCCGGCGTTCACGGCCGCGGCTTCGCGGTGGTCGCCGACGAGGTGCACAAACTCGCCGAGGCGAGCGGTCGCGAGGCGCGCAACGTCGGGAAGTCCGCCCAGGAAACCCGTCGGGCGCTCGACCGGGCCGCGCAGCTGCTCGAGCGCGTCCGAGGCGACCTCGGAGACGTCGTGCGCAGCTCGAGCGACTGGGTGCAGGACCTGACCCGAATCGCGGAGGCGGCGGGTGGCACGGCGCGCGCCGGCAAGCAGGTCGCGGACCTGGCGCAGGGCATCAGCGAGCGGTCGGCCAGGATCAGCCAGTCGCTGGAGCAGGCCAAGGCGGGCGCCCACTCCTCCACGCAGGAAACCGAAGCCGTCGCCGCTGCTGCCGCGGAGCAACTGCAGGCCATCGAAGGCTTGGCCCACGGCGCCACCGAGCTGGCGGCGCTCGCCGACAACCTCGCCAGGGCCGTCCGGTTCGTGCGCGGCGACAACGGGCGCCAGTAGCTCTAGTGACCCACGTCACCACGCCCGGCCTCCGGGGTTTCTAACCGGAGGCCGAGTTATTACCGTAGGGCCAGCCCTAGAACGGAGAAACCGGTCCGTGCGAACACTCGCGGCGCTCGGAGTAGCGGTCACGTGCGGGATCTCCAGCCTCGGTGCGCAGCGCGCGCACCAGTTCGAGTTCGGCGCGTTCGGCTCGTTCACGCGTTACGACAAGGTCTTCAACCTGGATAACCAGATCGGCGGCGGCGGCCGGCTGGGCTACTTCTTTACTGACGTCGTCAGCGCGGAGCTCGACGCGGGCTACCAGAGCCCCAATCCCAGGACCGGCAGCGTCTCTCCCACGCTTGCCCACGGCAGCGCCAGTCTGGTCTTGAACTTCGGAACCGCCCGCAACCTCTTCTATATCCTCGGCGGCTACTCTCGCCTCGACTTCGAGAAGACGGCACCCTACCGCTTCACCGACGACGCCGTTCACGGCGCAATCGGCGACCGGATCTTTCTCGGCGACCAAGCCGCGCTCCGCCTTGAGGTGCGTGGCTTCTACACACCCAACACGGGATTCGCCGGTGGAGACTGGGCGGGCCACGTCGTCGGTTCGCTCGGCTTGTCGGTCTTCACCCGCAGCGGCCCGCCAGCGGACGCGGACCACGACGGAGTGCCCGACCGACGGGATGCGTGCCCTGACACGCCCGTCGGCGCCACCACGGACGCGCGCGGCTGCCCGTCTGACTCCGACCGCGACGGGGTGTACGACGGGCTCGACCAGTGCCCCGGCACGCCCGCCGGGGCGCGCGTCAACTCCAAGGGCTGCCCCGCAGACGCCGACGGCGACGGCGTGCTCGACGGTGTCGACCAGTGCCCCAACACTCCCGCCGGCGCGAGCGTGGACGCCAAGGGCTGTCCCGCGGACGCGGACGGCGATGGCGTGCTCGACGGCCTCGACCAATGCCCGGGCACGCCAACCGGCGCGGTCGTCGACCCGGCCGGTTGCCCGCGCGACGCGGACAAGGACGGCGTCCCGGACGGCCTGGACAAGTGCCCCAACACCCCGCCCGGGGCGGAAGTGGACGATGTCGGGTGCCAGCGCTTCCGGGACTCGGACGGGGATGGCGTAGACGACGCGAAGGACCGCTGCCCGGGCACGACCGCCGGCACCCGCGTGGACGCCGCCGGCTGCCCGATTCTGTTCACGCCGGAGCGGACGCCGGTGATCTTGCGCGGCGTGATGTTCCAGACGGGCAAGTCGGCGCTCAAGCCGGAATCGTTCACGGTCCTCGACATCGTCGCACAGTCGCTGAACGCCAACCCGGATATCCGGATCGAGATCGCCGGCTACACGGACAACACCGGCTCGGCGGCCACCAACCTCAGGTTGTCGCAGGCGCGGGCCGATGCGGTGCGCGCATACCTCGGGAGCAAGGGCGTCGCGCCGGGCCGCATGGTGGCGAAGGGGTACGGCGCGGTGAGTCCAATCGCGTCCAATTCGACCGCCGCTGGGCGCACACAGAACCGGCGCGTCGAGCTGCACCAGTTACCTTGAGCGCCTTGCGCGCGGGAGCCGACATGAGACGGTTCGGGTTGCTGGCGGGGGTGTTGGCACTGGCCGCCGGACCCCTCGCCGCGCAGCACGCCGGGCAGGTCGAAGTCGGCGCGTTCGGCGCCTACACCCGCTACGATGCCACGTTCGGGCTCGCCCACAAGATCGGGGGCGGCGTCCGGATAGGATACCTGCTCGGTAACATCATCGGCGTGGAAGCCGACGTCCTGTTCCAGCCCGAGTACGCCGTCGTGCCGCCGAGCGGCACTCCCGTCACACTCGAGCCGCTGATCGGCAGCGCGTCACTCGTGATCAATGCCGTGCACGGGAGTCGACTCATGGTCTACGTGCTCGGCGGCTACTCACTCCTCGACTTCGGCACCCGCGCGCCCTATCGCTTCACCGATAACGCCGCCCATGGCGGCGCCGGCGTTCGTCTGTTCCTGACCGAGCGTGTCGCGCTCCGGGTGGAGGGGCGGGCGATCTACAGCCCCAGCACCCAGTCGACGTTCGGCCCCAACACGGCGACGCACTACGTGGGCACCGCCGGGCTCTCCGTGTTACACCTGGGTACCCCGTCCAAGGATTCCGACCACGACGGCGTCACGGACAAGAAGGACGCCTGCCCCGATACGCCCGCAGGGGCTGTCGTGGACTCGAAGGGTTGCCCCGTCGATTCCGACCATGACGGCGTGTACGATGGGATCGACAAGTGCCCCGGCACGCCGGCGGGCGCGCATGTCGACGCGACCGGGTGCCCGACCGATTCCGACGCCGACGGCGTCCCCGACGGGATCGATCAATGCCCCGCCACGCCGGCGGGGGTGCACGTGGACGTGAAGGGCTGTCCGGTCGACTCCGATGCCGACGGCGTCCCCGACGGCGTCGATCAGTGTCCCAACACGCCGACAGGCGTCGCGGTCGACGCGACCGGGTGCCCGCTGGACTCGGACAAGGACGGCGTCCCCGACGGCATCGACAAGTGCCCGAACACCCCGGCCGGCGCCACCGTGGACACGAGCGGCTGCCCGTTGGACGCGGACCTCGATGGCGTGCCGGACGGGCTCGACCAATGTCCCAACACACCGGCGGGCACCAAGGTGGACGCGGTCGGCTGCCCACTACCAATCGAGGCGGTGAAGCCAGCGCCGGGGGCGCCCACCCCCACTCCCACCCCGCCGGGCAAGTGTCCGCCCGCGCCGCCGGGGAGTCAGGTGGACGCGAACGGCTGCCTCATCCTGTTCGCACCCGAGGCGGCGCGGTCCCCGACGCCCGGCGCACCGCCGCGGCCAACCTTGATCCTGAGCGGTGTGAACTTCGAGACCGGCAGGTCGGCGCTGACGCGTGACTCCTACATGGTGCTCGACGCGGTCGCGGCCTCGCTGGTCGCGAACCCGGACATCCGGATCGAAATCGCGGGATACACGGACAGCACCGGCAGGAAGTTCATGAACCTGCGGCTGTCGCAGGGGCGCGCCGCAGCCGTGCGCTTCTACCTCGCGCGCAAGGGCGTAGCGCCCACCCGTATGGTCGCCAAGGGGTACGGCGCGTCGGGCTACATCGCGCCGAATAACACCGCCGCGGGACGGGCGCAGAACCGTCGGGTGGAGCTGCACAAGCTGCCGTAGCGTGGGCGGGCGGGGCGTCGGTATGTTCTCCTGCCCCCATGCTTCGCCCGCTGGTGCTCCTGTTCGCCGTGGCGATCACCGCCGCGCCGGCTCCCCCTGCCGCGGCGCAGCAGCCGCGCCGGACGCCGCCGCCGCGGCGCCGCCCTCCGTCGGTCACCGCCGCACGCATACCGACACCGCGGTCGGTCCTCGGGTTCGAGCCTGGCGACGACAGGAAGCTCGCCGACTGGCCGACACTGCTCCGCTACTACCAAGCGCTCGCTGCGGCGAGCGATCGCATGCGGTACCGCGAGCTGGGACACAGCACCCTCGGCGTCCCGCTCATCGCGCTGGTCATCTCGAGCCCGCAGAACTTGCGGTCCCTGGACCGCTACCGTGAGCTCAACGCGAAGCTCGCGGACCCCCGGGGCTTCAAGACCGCCAAGGAAGCGGACGACGTGCTCCATCGCGCCAAGGCCGTCGTGCTCATCACGTCGGGCATCCACTCGACGGAGGTCGGTGGGCATCTGACCCCCGCCATGCTCGCGTACCGGCTCGCGACCGACACCAGCCTCGCGACCCGGGCTATCCTCGACAACGTGATCCTCTGGCTCGTGCCGTCGCTCAACCCTGACGGGGTCTCGATCGTCACCCGCTGGTACAACCGCACACTCGGCACCACCGCCGAAGGCACCGATCCACCCGAGCTGTATCACCACTACACCGGGCACGACAACAACCGCGACTGGTACGCGTTCACCCAGGTAGAGACGCAGCTCGTCGTGGACTCGATCCACAACGTGTGGCACCCGCAGATCGTGCACGACATTCACCAGCAGGACACCGACGGGTCGCGGCTCTTCCTCCCGCCCTACCTCGATCCGATCGAGCCGAACGTCGATCCCCTGCTGGTCGACGGCGTGAACGCCCTCGGCACCGCCATGGCGTGGGCGCTCGCCGGGCAGGGCAAAACGGGAATCGTCATCAATGCGGTGTACGACGCGTGGACGCCCGCTCGGGCCTACCAGCACTACCACGGTGGCGTCCGTATCCTGTCGGAAGCGGCGAGCGCGAACCTCGCGTCGCCCCTCGACCTCCCCCCCGAGCAGCTCGCCGCGCGCGGCCGGGGCTTCAACCCGCGCGAGCGCTCCTGGAACTTCACGAATCCGTGGCCCGGTGGCCGGTGGACCTTGCGCGACATCGTGACCTACCAGACCGACGGAGCCTACGCCCTGCTCGAGAACGCGGCCCGCTACCGCGACCGCTGGCTCGCAAACTTCCTGACGGTCGAAGCGCGCGCGGTCCGCGGGTGGAAGGGCTGGCCCTACGCGTACGTCCTGCCCCGACAGCACCAGGATTCCGTCGGGCTCGCCACGCTGCTCGGCATCCTGCATCGCGGCCAGGTCGAGGTTCGCACCGCGCTCCACCCCGCGGCGCTCGGTGGCCAGCGGTTCCCGGCCGGAAGTTACGTCGTAGTGCTGCGGCAGCCGTATGCCGCGTTCGCCAAGACGCTGCTCGAGCCGCAGCGGTATCCCGACCTCCGGCTGTACCCCGGTGGCCCGCCGCTCCCGCCGTACGACGTCACCGCGCACACGCTACCGTTGCTGATGGGCGTGACCGCCGTGGCAGCGCGCGATTCGCTGCGCTTTGCCCTCTCCGCCCCGGTCGAGCCGCCCGCCGCGAGCCCCGGGTATCCCGGCTTCGCCGGCCCGGAGGCGCCACGGGTCGCGCTGTACCGCTCGTACGTCGCGCCGATCGATGAGGGATGGACGCGCTGGGTGTTCGATACGTGGAAGGTACCCTACGTGTCGGTGGTCGACTCGGTGGTGCGTGCGGGGAAGCTCAGGGATCGGTTCGACGTGATCGTTCTGCCGGATCAGTCGCCCCACGAGCTAATGGACGGTCTGCCGCGCCAATATCCCGCACCCTACGCCGGAGGCATCGGCCCGGAGGGCGTAGAGGCGCTGCGCCAGTTCGTGACCGACGGCGGAACGCTGGTGGCGATCAACGACGCGAGCCGCTTCGCCGTCGAGCGCCTGCTCCTCCCCGTGCGCAACGTCCTCGAGAGCGTGGCCGACGACGAGTTCTACGCCCCCGGATCGATCTTCCGGCTCGAGCTCGACCCGAGCGACGCGATCGCGCGCGGCATGCCCGCCCAGTCTGTAGCGTGGTATGAAAACGGTCCCGCGTTCGAGGTGCTCGATTCGAGCGCCGCGCGCGTCGTGGGGCGCTATCCGGCTGACGCGGACAAAGTGCTGTTGTCCGGCTGGGCGTTGCATCCTGAGCGGGTGGCGGGTCGGGGGGCGCTGGTGGACGTCAAGCTCGGGACCGGTCGGGTGGTCTTGTTCGGCTTCCGACCGCAATACCGCGGCCAGAGCATCGCCACTTACCCGTTGCTATTCAACAGCTTACGGCTGACTCCGCGTTAGGTGATGCCCGTCTCTTGTCCGATCGTCCGGTGATTCCTATCGTGGAGCCCCCTATGGCTGTGGTCCGGCAGGCAGGTGCCCTCTTGCTGGCCGCGCTCCTCATGAGTCGCGGCCTTTTTGCGCAGGATGGCGTCGACACCACGACGCCTCCGACACCGCTCACGTCCCCGCCGGCCGGCGCCGTCGCGACCGCTCCGGTCGATCAGCTGAAGGTGTTGCTGCGTCCCACCGAGATCCGCTACGTCCAGCAGGAATCGGTGCTGCTGCCGCCCACGGCGAACATCAAGGCGCTGTACGTAAACGCGTGGGCGTTCGGATCCCAGAAACTCTGGCAACTGGTGCGCCTGGCCGATGAGACCGAGATCAACGCGTTCGTGATCGACGTGAAGGATGACACCGGCTGCCTGCTCTATCCTTCCGCGGTGCCGACGGCCGAGCAGATCGGCGCGAATAAGTGCGTGCGAGCGAAGGACGCGAAGGCGCGGCTCGATACACTCGCCGCTCACGGCATCTATCCCATCGCGCGCATCGTGGTCGCGAAGGATCCACTGCTCGCGGAGCGGAAGGGCGCCTGGTCGGTGAAGGACCGCGACACGGGCGGCCTGTGGCGCGACCGGATCAACATCGCATGGGTGGACGCCTACAACGACTCAGTCTGGATCTATTCCGCCCAGCTCGCGCAGGAAGCCGCGCAGATGGGATTCCAGGAGGTGCAGTTCGACTACGTGCGCTTCCCCGACGAGCCGCGCGAACGGATGGCGACGGCCATCTTCCCCGCGCACCGCGCGGGACAGACCCAGCGCGAGGCGGTGCGCGAGCACGTGGCGCTGCTGAAAGACCGGCTGAGGCCGTTCGGGGTTCCCGTCACGTTCGACATCTTCGGGCTCACGGCTTCGGTGACAACGGGCGATCTCGGCATCGGGCAGGTGTGGGAAGATTTCGTGAGCGTGGCCGATGTGGTGCTGCCGATGGTGTACCCGAGCCATTACTACCGGGGCGCCTTCGGCTACGCGTGGCCGAACGGCCAGCCGTACCACATCGTGCGCAGCGCCCTGACGGACGCGCTGCAGCGCTCGCGCCCGCTCCCCGGCTCGGCCGAAATCCGCCCGTTCCTGCAAGCCTTTACCCTCGGGCGCCGGCTTCCCCGCTACACCCCATTCGAGATCCGGGAGCAGATCCGCGCGGCGGAGGACCTGGGAATCACGTCGTGGGTGCTGTGGAATCCGCGCAGTGTGTACCAGCGCGGCTCGCTCCGGTCGAAGGACGGCACCGAGCCGGCGGCGGGCCGGGCCATCTCTAGCCGCGGCGGTCGCTAGGCCGAGGGTTCGGCGAGTGCCATCCCGGGCTGCCACTCGGTGATGTAGCCCGCGATGGCCGAGGCGGCGACCGTGTAGGGGTTGGCGAGGTAGAGCTGGCCCGGTCCCGAGCGACCCGGGAAATTGCGGTTGATCGCGCTGATAGTCACGTCGGCGCCCGTCTTCGAGACCCCGGGTCCTGCGTTGATGCACGCGCCACAAGACGGCTCGAGGAACGTGGCGCCCACCTTCCGAAACAGCTCGAGGTATCCCCGCGCCTCGCAGTAGCGCTTCACGTCCTGCGACCCGCACTGGATGTAGAACCGCACCCAAGGCGCAACGCGCTCCCCTCGCTCTGCCGCCTCCTCGAGTACGCGCGCGTACATGTCCATGTCTTCCTTTTTTCCCGCGGTGCAGGACCCGGCGTACGCGATGTCCACCCTCACCCGGTCCGCGGCCTCCGGGATGGAACGTCCGTTCCCGGGGTCGCCCGGTAGCGCGACCAGCGGCCGGATCGCGCCGGCATCGATCTCGATCACCTGGCAGTACTCCGCGCCCGCGTCGCTCGAGAGACCCCGACACAGCCGCCCCGCCGCGTCGCGCGTCATCCCGCGATACTCCACCAGGTACGCAACCGTCTTCTCGTCGGGAGCGACGTAGCCGGTGAAGCCGCCGACCTCGGCCGTCATGTTGGTCATGGTCGCGCGCTCGTCTACGGACAGCGACTCGACAGCATCGCCACAGTATTCCACCAGTTTGCCGATCGCGCGGCCGCTCTTCACATACGGGTGGCGCAGGATCTCGAGCATGAAGTCCTTCGCCGTCACGTTGTCCGGCTTCCTGCCGCTCACGATGACTTTCACGGTCTCGGGCACCGTGAGCCGCACGTCCTTCGTGATCCACGAGTTGAAGATCGCCGTCGTGCCGACCCCGAAGGCGACGCATCCCACGGCGCCGGCATGCGGCGTGTGGGAGTCGCTCCCGATGATCACCATCCCCGGCTCGGCGTGCCCCTCGAGGATCTTGGAGTGGCAGATGGCCTCGGACCCGTGGTGGCCCAGCCGCAGCTCCCCGTACAGCCGGATCCCCTGCTTCTCCGCGAACGCGCGCTGCTTCTTCTCGAGCTCGAGGGCCACGTCGAGCAGGCCCTCCTTCACGCGCTCGGGCGTCATCGCCTCGCCGAGGAAGGTGAGGTGATCGCGGAACATGAGGATCGACCCCGGGTCGTGCACCTTCTCGTCCTGTCCCACGAGCTGCTCGAAAAAGATCGCCGCCATGGGGGTGACGTACTCGTGACTGAACCGGATGTCGCTGACGATGAAGCCCTCGTCCCCGGGCTTGACTGCCGGGACGCCGACCTTGCCCGTGGACGGATCGACGACCCAGTGGCGGGCCATGATTTTCTCGCCGAGGGTCATGGGACGAGGTGGCGTGGCGGGTGGTGAGAGCGCGACCTTCCCCTGGAGCCGGGCGACGTTGAAGTTGAACAGCCCCCCGTACTCGATGATCCCGCGGGTGATCTCGCCTTCGCCCGCGGTGAACGCGCTCAAGGGGATCGCCTCGCCGCGTCGCACCTTGTCGATGATCGAGAAGTCCGTCGTGGCCAACACGCCCAAGTTCTGACAGTTCTCCCGATAAATGCGCTCGATGTTCTCCGCGACCACCAGCTTGATCCCCGCACACATCTCGGCGTACGGCGACTGCTCGCGCGAAGAGCCCTTGCCCCGGCGCTTCCCGCTCACCGAGGCGACAAAGCCGCCGCGCTTGACCGAGCCGCGGGTGATGGGAAACTCTTCGCCGCACTTGAGCCCCAGGTAGGGAAAGTCGCCCAGGGTTTCGTCGTAGTAGTAGCAGATGTAGGCGGGGGTTATTTCGTCGGTGGAGATGTTGTCGCGGAGCTTGGTCGTTGGCTGCCAATCGATGTCCTGCCCCTCGAGCTGCCGGCGCACCAGGTCCGCGTCCTCGGCCAGGAACAGGATCCGCCCCCGGAGCAACACCTGATCCGGCAGCTTCTCGACCCAACGGGAGCGCAACGCAGCGAGCATCGGGCGAAAGATTACCCCTTGCCTAGGCCCGAGCAAGCCGATTTCCTTGGTGGCCGTGATCCTCCTCCTACTCGCGCTGCAGAGCCTCCCCCGGGTCGCCCTGACCGGCACGTTGCACAGTCCGCGCGTGAAGGAGAGCTCCGGAATCGCCGCGAGTCGCGCGCACCCCGGGGTGCTGTGGACCCACAACGACTCGGGGGACGATGCATATGTGTACGCCACCGATCTCGCCGGTGCCGACCGCGGTTTCGTCCGCGTCCGCGGCGCCCGTGCCGTGGACTGGGAGGATATCGCGCTTGGCCCATGCCCCACGCGGCGCGGCGCGTGCCTCTACATCGCGGACACGGGCGATAACGAGAGAGCCCGTAGATCCGTAGTCCTCTACGCCGTGCCCGAGCCCGATCCACCAGGCCAGGGGAGAGGTCCGATCCGTTCCGCCCCGGCCGCGGCGCTGCGCCTCAGGTACCCCGGCGGGCCGGACGACGTGGAGGCGATCTACGTTTCGCCACGAGACAGCGCGCTCTACCTCGTGAGCAAGGGACGTAGCGGTGTTGTCCAGTTGTACCGCGTGTCCCGCAACGCGTGGCATGGCGACACGACGGTCACGGCCTCGCCACTGCAGCGGTTGCCGATCCCGCCGTTTGCGGCGCTGGGTCGCCTCGTGACCGGCGCGGCGATCCGGCCGGACGGCCGGGTCGTGGCGATCCGCACGTACACGGAGATCTATACGTTCGTCTCGGGTGAGGGGGGGGCTCTGACGCCCAGCGGGTGGCCGGTGTGTAACATCACCGGGCTGGAGGTGCAGGGAGAGGCGATTGATTTCCTGGACGACTCAACGTTCGTGCTCACCAGCGAAGCCGACCGGCGAGGCCGCGGGTCGATTCACACTGTGAGATGCCCCGAGTGACCCCATGAGGAGGAGCCACACGTGTCCGTGAAATGGTCGTTCGCCGTCACGATGATCTCGTTCGGCTGCGCCGGTGCGTCAGGGCCCGCGGCAGCACCGGCGACGCTCGCTGCCCCCATCCCGGCCGTGAGCACGGCGGCGATGGCCGCCCACCTCAAATACCTCTCCGATGACCTGCTGGAGGGCCGCGCCCCGGCGACGCACGGCGGCCGCTTAGCCGCGAAGTACATCGCAGCCCAATTCGAGGCGCTCGGCCTGGAGCCCGCGGGCAGCGATGGATCGTACTTCCAACCGGTGGCGCTCGTCGGCATGACGCCCCGCCCGTCGCTCGTCTGGGGCAAAGGCGGTGCGACCCGGTCGCTCATCTACCTCGACGACTTTGTGGCGTGGGCGGAGCGGCCGGAGAGTCACACTGTCGCCGACGGCGAGGTCGTGTTCGTCGGCTACGGTGTCGAGGCGGGGGAGTGGCGGTGGGATGACTACAAGGACGTGAACGTTCGCGGCAAGGTGCTCTTGATGCTCGTGAACGATCCCGGTCTGCAGGACTCGACCATCTTCAACGGGCGGGCCCTGACCTACTACGGCCGTTGGACGTACAAGCTCGAAGAAGCGGCGCGCCGCGGCGCGTTGGGCGCCATCCTCCTCCACACCACCGAGAGCGCGACTTACGGATGGGATGTGGTGCGCGGGTCCTGGTCGGTGGAGCAATTCAAGCTCGACCGGCCGGCCGCCCAGAGCATCGCCTTCGCCGCGTGGGTGACGCACGACGCCGCTCAGGCCGCCCTCTCCCGGGCCGGCCTGAACCTCGATTCGCTGACCCGTTCGGCGGCGCGCCGCGAGTTCCGTCCGGTGGCGACCGGGATCAATGTCGCGGTCGAGGTCACGAGCGCGCTGCGTCACGTCCGCTCGGAGAATGTCGTGGCCAGGATCCCCGGGAGCGACCCCGCGCTGACCCGCCAGGCGGTGTTGTTCACCGCGCACTGGGATCACAAGGGGATCGGCCCGGTCGTCAACGGCGACTCGATATACAACGGTGCGGAGGACAACGCGTCGGGCGTCGCGGCGATGCTCGGCGCCGCCGAAGTGCTGATTCGGGTGCAGCCGCGCCCCCGGCGGACGCTGCTGTTCGTGGCGACCACGGCCGAGGAGAGCGGCTTGCTCGGTAGCGAGGCGTACACGCAGGACCCCCTCGTGCCGCTCGAGCAGACGGCCGCGGTGATCAATCTCGACGTAACCAACGTCCGCGGGGCGACGCGCGACATCGACGCGCTGGGCGTCGACCGGTCGACCCTCGGCGCGGTATTCGATGCGGCGGCCCGCGCCGAATCGCTGGCGGTGGTTCACGAGCCCGACGTGCGCGGCTCGTTCTATCGGTCGGACCATTTCCCGTTCTCCAAGGCCGGCGTGCCGGCCCTGTCAATCGAGCCGGGCAGGGATTTCGTCGGCCGGCCCGCCGGCTGGGGCGAGCAGGAGGCCGCGCGCTACAACCGCGAGCGCTACCACCAGCCCGGCGACGAGTACCGCCCGACGTTCAGCTACGCGGGGATGGCGCAGGAGGTGCGGGTGGCGCTGCGAGTCGCGCTGGCGGTGGCCAATGAGCCGGCGATGCCACGTTGGCTGCCGAATTCAGAATTCCAGCGGCCGGCAGGGCGCGCGCATCCCTGAGTGCAAGATATTGCAGTATATGTAAGTTTGCGTAAAGAAAAGCTTTGTGAATGATCCGGTGACGGGAACGTGGGTGCCTCTGGCCTATTCCGAGGCACCCACATAAGTTTGCGCCCGCCTTTCGGCAGTCAGCACTCCCGCACTCCGGAGTCGGCACCTGGAACTCCCCACATCGCATCGGCTGCCGCTGTCGTGGCTGCTCGAAGCGGCGAGCCCGCCAATCGTATATCGAGCCTACGCCGAAGTCGTCCCGGAGGTCGAGCGGGACCCGGCGCGCCTCGAGGCGCTGCGCCAATCGGTGCTGCAGTACAAACCGGCGCAGGCGATCGCTCGCAAGCAGAAGGCTACGGGACTGTGGGGCGCGAACCTGCTGGCGCCCGCGGCGTCCAAGACGTACGGCTGGAGCGAGCCGGGCACGGTATACCAGTACCGGCGGCTGCTCGAGATGGGGTGGCCCCCATCGGAGCGGGTGTTTCGCAGCGCCGACCGGTTCCTGTTTCAGCTACTGTCGCGCATCGAGACCGACGATCCCGACCGAACGGTCGCCCAGCGCGCGCTCGAGCTCCTGGTCGAGTTCCAAAAGGTTGCCAAGACGGATCCCGGGCTGGGGCGCTGGGCGCGCCGCATGGGCCGCGAGGGAGCGGCCTGCGCGCTGGCGCGCGGCGGGCACAGCGACGATCCGCGGGTACGCGGCACGGCGCATACCATCGCCAGCAACGTCTCCCAGTACCTGCGCA
>Ga0137401_10000434_pt1 | contig 16177 bp, 13 predicted proteins | sample CZOMad1_1_16fung_FD_108286 | JGI IMG/M metagenome (GOLD analysis project Ga0137401, IMG submission 108286) | Vadose zone soil fungal communities from Angelo Coast Range Reserve, California, USA - CZOMad1_1_16fungal (Illumina Assembly) | ecosystem: Environmental > Terrestrial > Soil > Vadose...
CGTTAACTTACGATCTATCGGCCAACAAGGAACTCGGGTTTGACGATCTCTTTAAGTCAGGCAGCGATTACAAAGCAGCCATTGCCAGGTACGTGGTGGCTGACATCGAGAAGCGCGCGGTGGCGATGGAAGAATCGGACGCCAAATCCGAAGGACGCAAGCCGATTAAACGCGAGGATCCGATCGTGACTGAGGACCAGTTGTCCGAAATATCGAGCTGGGGACTTACGCCAAAGGGCCTGGTCGTATATTTTGATTTTGCCCATGCGATCGCCGTGTTCGATCGCACGGTCATCCCCTACAATGTCGTCGGTGAATACCTGAAGCCTAACAGTCCCGCAGTCCGATTCTACAAACACTAAGTTAACAACAAAGAGGCTCGTAAATATACGAGGAGTACATCCATGGATCTCTCGATCACAGTTAACGGCATTAAGTTCCCCAACCCATTCCTGCTTGGTTCCGGCCCGCCGGGAACCAACGCGCGCGTACTCGCAAAATCATTCGACGCCGGCTGGGGCGGTGCGGTCGCAAAGACTGTCAGCCTCGAATCAAGCAAGGTCGTTAACGTAGTTCCGCGTTACGGTAAGTTGCGTTCGCGCGAGAACAATGAAGTCATCGGCTTCGAGAATATTGAACTGATTTCCGATCGGCCAATCGAAGTCTGGCTGGAAGAATTCAAGCAAGTAAAGAAAGACTATCCGAACAACATACTCATCGCCTCGATCATGGAGGAGTACACCAAAGAACGTTGGCAGGAGCTCACCCGCATGGTCCAGGACACCGGCGTAGATGCTTTCGAACTGAATTTTTCGTGTCCGCACGGAATGACTGAACGCAAAATGGGATCTGAAATGGGCGAGCATCCAGATTTGTGCGAGGAAGTGACGAGTTGGGTCACCGAGGTCGCGAAGATTCCCGTCTGGGCCAAGATGACGCCGAACATTACAAACATTAAAGAGCCCTCGCTGGCTGCGGTGCGCGGCGGCGCCGCCGGGATCTCAGCTATCAACACGATTCTCTCTGTGATCGGAGTTAATCTCGATACCCTGCGGCCGATGCCGACAGTTGAAGGTCATAGCGTGCCAGGTGGTTTTTCGGCGCAAGCTGTGAAGCCGATCGCGCTACGCATGGTGAGTCAACTCGGTCTCGGTCTGCCGGAAGGAATAACGATCAGCGGCATTGGCGGCATTGAGAATTCACACGACGCAATCGAATTCATGTTGCTCGGCGCTTCGACTGTCCAGATTTGCACCGGCGTAATGCTCCAGGGCGTGAAGATGGTCGATGAGCTCCAGGAAGGCCTGGCGAAGTTCATGACCGACAAAGGCTTCAACTCAGTGCCGGAGATCGTCGGCAAGAGCCTTCCTTACTTTTCCACACACATGGAACTGGTGAAAATGATGAAAGAGGCCAAGCGTCACAAAGCCGGCGAAGCCGCGCGCGACAACGAATGGGCGCAGAAAGATATTACTGAGAAGACGGCTGAGTTAACATCCAACTGACAGGGGAGTGGCAGATGTTAAGTAAATACCTTCGCGCCGCGATGCGTCACGCGAAATACGAGTTGTTATCGGACGATGGAAGTTTCTTTGGGGAGATTCCAGACTTCCAGGGCGTTTATGCAAATCAAGAGACGTTGGAATCTTGTCGTGAACAACTCCAAGAGGTACTGGAAGAGTGGGTCTTGTTTCGAATTTCGCGAAATCTCGACTTGCCAGTTGTGGACGGGCTAAAAATTGAAATCAAGAAGGTCGCTTGATGCCCCGGCTTGGACCGATTAAACGAAATGATCTTGTCTCTCACCTTCGAAGGCTGGGCTTTGACGGTCCGTATGCTGGAGGTAAACATCAGTTCATGATTAGGGAAGCCGTCACCATCACGATCCCGAATTCCCATAAAGGTGAAATCGGCAGAGACTTTCTCGTTCGTATTCTTCGGCAGGCTGGAATCGATCGCGAAGAATGGGAAAAACTCTAGAGACATCACGCAACGAAGCCGCGCGCGACAACGAATGAGCGCAGAAAGATATTACTGAGAAGACGGCGGAACTGACTTCGAACTGATCTTTTAGCGACGTGGCGCACCAAAAGTTATACGCAAAGAAGAGTTGACTGATTTGGCCCAAAGCCGTATAGAATGCAGCCCGCAATGTTGTCTGAAACTGCATTCTCTCCATTAGCGACGCTATTGCGCGATCGCAGGTTCGGATTGTTATTGATTGGAGCGCTCAGTCTTAACGTAATAGCTATTGCACTGCACCTCCCAGGCTGGGAATGCGCCTTTTTTAGAGTTACAGGTTTGCCCTGTCCGGGTTGTGGCTTGACCCGAGCTTGCTTGCTGTTGCTGAGGGGCGAGGTGCAGACTTCAATTAGGTTTCACGCGTTTGCGCCAATCTTTGTCCTATTTATCGCTACTTTAGTTATTTGCACGTTACTGCCCAGAACCGTGACCGAGTCATTCATTGATAAAGCAGAAACGCTCGAACGGCGAACTGGCATAACGATAATAATTCTGGGTGGGTTAATTCTATATTGGCTGGCGCGACTACTTATTTCCCCAATGGCGTTCGCTCGATTAATTCGAGGTTGAGGCATCACTTTTAACTAATCAGTTCAAACGGAGGAGAAACGAAATGGGAATACTTGCTTTGCTGGTGTTGGTGGCATGTCTCATCTGCCAGGTTATTGTGGCGATTAAGATTTTCCAGAATGACGGCGCGCTCAAAGGAATTCTCGCGCTGATCTGCGGTCTATTTGGTCTCATCTGGGGCTGGATGAATGCTACGAGACTAAACATCAAGACCATCATGATGATTTGGAGCTTGCTGATAGTTGTCTACATTATTCTAGGAGCAATTGGTGGATTCAACTTCAGTTACGGTGTGGGAACACCCGCTACTCACTGACTCTAGACTGAAAGATTAATCGATCGTGAGACGGGTGACTGAGGTGCATCCCAGTCATCCGTCCAGCGATAAGCACATCTGGTACACTTGAACTAGGATCGGATATTCCTCCGGCGGTCCCATGCTCGAACCAGACACATTACTGCAAGCCCGGTACCTTATCGTACAGCGTATTGGCGAAGGCGGGATGGGTGCGGTCTATTTGGCCCGCAACCAACGTCTCCGAAGTACAGTCGCCATCAAAGAAACCTCCGTAAGTGATCCTTCTTTGCTTAGGGCATTCGAACACGAAGCGCATCTTCTCGCGAGCTTGCGACATCCTGCATTACCTAAGGTCATTGACCATTTCGTGGAGAACAATGGCCAGTTCCTAGTTATGGAGTTTATCCCTGGTGAGGATTTTGCGGAGACGCTCGAACGTATCGGTCACGCTTTCTCGCCAACTCAAGTTCTCCTTTGGGCGGATCAATTGCTTGATGCATTAGACTACTTGCATTCAAATCAACCGCCCATCATCCATCGAGACATCAAGCCTCAGAATCTTAAGAAGACAGATCGAGGCCAAGTCATTTTGTTGGATTTCGGCTTGGCCAAAGGTACGACCGGCCAGATGTCCAAGGTCGCTGGACGAAGCATATTTGGTTATACGCCCCACTAGAACAGATCCAAGGTGCAGGTACAAACGAACGTAGCGATCTATACTCGCTGGCGGCAACCTGCTATCACCTGATGACAAATATGACGCCTCCTGACGCCTTGGCGCGGGCAACTTCCGTACTCGGTGGCATGAATGATCCGTTGCAATTAGCTAGTGAGATTAATCGAGAAGTGCCAAATATGGACAGGATTGATTCTCTCAAATCTCCTTCTAAACCTAGTGGGCGGCGGGTTCCATTATTCACTCGGAACCCCGACTCCGTAGAGCCTCGGCAAGTCACCGAATGAAGCAGGCCATGTTCGAAGCATGACCCGTTCACATGTTTTCAAACTCAGCGAGGACTGGCGCATGATCCGATGGGCGCTCCCACGCTCTCGGATCTTTATCGATCCAGGTCTTCGTGTTGCGCTGAGCAAGCGGTGACGATACCCAGATGTGATCGATCCTCAGCCCAAGGTTCCGGCGAAATCCACCCGCGCGATAATCCCACCACGAATAGTGTCCGCCTTCCTGCGTATGCAAGCGAAATGTGTCCGTGAATCCCCAGTCTCTGATGTGCTCGAGCGCCGCGCGCTCGGCGTCACTAAAGAGAATTCTGTTCTGCCACAACCGCGGATCGTGCACATCGCGCTCTTCCGGCGCGACGTTGAAGTCGCCGCACAGCAGCACCGGCGATGCCGGATTACAATTCTGATCGAGCAACTCCCTGAGTCGCTTCATCCATTGAAGTTTGAATTGATATTTATCCGAGCCAACCGACTGTCCGTTAGGAACATAGACGTTAACGATAGAGATGCCGGCAATATCGGCCATCAGCAGGCGTGATTGACTCGTCGCATCATCTTCGGGGAACCCGCGAACTTCGTTGGCACAGCCGGCCCGCGAAATGATCGCGACGCCGTTGTAGCTTTGCTGGCCAAACAAAAGACAGTCATAGCCGGCGCTCTTCAATTCAAGCAGTGGGAACTTGTCGTCTGAACACTTAGTCTCTTGCATGCAGAGAACGTCCGGCTTTTCTTTTTCCAGCCAGCGAATGACCAGCGGCAGGCGGGCGATGATTGAGTTGACGTTCCAGGTGGCGATTTTCATTTTGGAGTGCGCCGGCTTGACGGCGTTTTTTTTTATGCTGAGCCGGATCAAAGCGGCGTCAAGCCGCCGCACTCCAAATTAAAGCGAAGCAATCAACGCCGCCAGCAATGCCCCGCGGGTAGGAATATCGTCGGCGATGATGTACTCGTGCGCTGCGTGTGCGCCATCGCCTTGCACACCCAACCCATCGAGGACGGGCACACCCAACGCGGCGACAAAGTTTCCGTCTGATGCGCCTCCAACACTAGCTTCCCCTAAATCAAAATTCAAAAAAGACGCGAGCGCGCGAGCATGACTGTAGAGATTCTCAACGTTCTGTGTGCGCTCGAGCGGCGGGCGATTGATGCCACCCGTGACAACCACCTGCGCGCCAGGATCAAAGGGCGTCAACGATCGGATTCTTCTTTCGGTTTTCGCGCCTGAGTCCGCCGAGGTAAAGCGCATGTCCACTTCGGCGCGCGCTTCAGCCGGAATTACATTCGAGTGTGTGCCTCCGTGCACAACGTTGACTGTAACTGTAGTGCCCAGATCAGGATCGTTGAGTTCATGCAGCCGAATAGTTTGCTTCGCAAGTTCGAGCACTGCGCTTACACCCTTTTCAGGATCGAGTCCCGCATGCGCTGCTCGACCTTTCACCTCAACGATGAACATGCCGGTTCCTTTTCTCGCCGTCTTCACGCTGCCGCTACTCGCGGGAGGTTCGATCACCAGCGCCGCGCGCGATTTTTTTGCTTCCGCTTCAACCAGAGGCCGGCCACTAGGACTTCCGGTTTCTTCATCACAGGTTAACAAGATCGTTACCGCAGATTGCGGGAATAAGCCCACGCCTTCACAAGCTCGCAACGCTTCCAACGCGAGAGCGCAATTAACTTTCATGTCGAAGATGCCGGGACCATAGATGCGATTGGCTTCAGTCCGCCAGGGCCGATCCTTGATAGAGCCGCGTGGATGAACTGTATCGGTGTGGCCAAGAATTAAGATGCCCGGCGAGTTATCGTTTTTCCCGAATGCGCGCACGGCAATGTGTTCGCCAAAGTCTTCGCTGGCAAATCGCTCGACCGAATTCACGCTGCTAATGCTCGCGGCGGCGCTGGCGATTAACGAAACGACGGCGCTGCTTCCCTCTTTGTCGCCCGATGGCGATTCCGCTTCAACCAGCCCACAAGTCAACGCGAGCAACTCGTGCTGGCGCGAGATGAAATGATCGCGCAGGGCCAGCATCTTTTCTTTCGACAAGGCTTGCGGCATAGAGTTACGAGCTGATCGCGTCCTTTCGCGTGGTGAGCTGCTCGATCCTTTTTGAATTAACTTCGAAGCCGATTCCCGGCTTATCGGGCGCGGCGATCGTCCCGCGCTCGCTGACTGTTACCGGCGGTTCGATAATGTCTTCTTCCCAGTAACGACTGCTGGCGGAGACATCGCCGGGTAAGGTGAAGCCCGCGAGTGTCGCCATGGCGATGTTGTGCGCGCGGCCAATGCCCGCCTCTAACATACCGCCGCTCCAGATGGGAATTTTGTTTTCGCGCGCGACTTGCTCAACTTCCTTCGCCTGGGCATGTCCGCCCACGCGGCCGAGTTTGACGTTGATTATGCGACAGGCGCCCAGGGCAATCGCATGCCGAGCGTCGGCAGGCGTCTTCACCGATTCATCAAGGCAGATTGATGTGGCGATCTGTTTCTGCAGCTCCGCATGATCGAACATGTCATCATAAGCCAGGGGCTGCTCCAGCATCATCAATTTGAAATCGTCGAGAGCTCTGAAGAGTGGAAAGTCAGTGAGCGTGTAAGCGGAGTTCGCATCACCCATCAATTGAATCTCCGGAAAGCGTTCGCGGACGCGTCGGACAATATCCAGGTCCCAACCCGGCTTGATTTTGATCTTGATTCGCTGATACCCCGCTGACAACTCCTTATCAATCTTCGCGATCAGTTGTTCCGGCGAGTCCTGAATGCCAATCGATACTCCGCAAGGTATTTCGGCCTGCACTCCGCCGATGTGTTTCCACAGCGGCACGCCTGCGCGTTTCGCTTCCAAATCCCAGCAGGCAGTTTCAATCGCAGCCTTCGCCATGCGATGGCCGCGCACTCGCTTCATCAGATCGAAAATGCCCGCGGCACTCTTGCTGTTCTCATTCACAACCATGGGCGCGAGAAAATCTTTTAGCGTGGCCCAGGCGGTTTCGGTCCATTCATCCGAATAGAACGGTCCTTCACCGGCGGTGCACTCACCCCAGCCCTCGGCGCCATCCAGGTCGACTACGCGCACCAGAATGATTCGCCGCTCAGTCGTACGCCCAAAACTGGTTTCGAAGAAATGGATTAGCGGCAGACGAATTTCGCGCAGTTCAATAATTCTTATCAGCATTGATCGAGAATTGTTCGGAGCAGCGATTATGCCTGTAGCCCGAAGTTTTGTCAGCCAGCGTCGGAGGAATTGCCGGCTCCGAGACGAACAATTCCAAAGTTGTGTTGTGGCCACCCAGGTTATGGGCGGGACAATTTCATTTCCAATTGAATCTCACGTAACGCACCTTAAAGACTAACCAAAACATGACGATGTAAACGATCAGCGCACGCTACGAAACAGATTCATTGGCCGGTCTGCAAGTTTTTTATCAAGCTGCTTGACCTGCCGACTCAATACTGGTAAAAGCTTTAATTCCGTTTCAAGTGGTTTGCCATTTTGTTGCCGGAACGCGTGTTAGTAGTAGTTGCGGCATTCAGATACGACACGTCAAGGTTAGATTGTTTGCCTCGCTCGGTCATCTGCTTTCACCCTGAAAACATGGCTCGCTCAAGTCGCGAGTACGAACTGCAAAGATAAGAGGAATTTCTCTATGTCGAATTCAATCCCCCGGTCCGCTTCGAAATCCCGATACATTTCATTGGTTGCTGCTGCTTTATTGGCATGGTCTGCGATCGCACTCGCTATCCTGCCGAGTCGATCTGCCGAAGCGGGCTCCGCCGGCAATGTGAGTCGGGTCCATGACCGCGCGGGTAATTCCGGCACAACCCTTAATAACAATTTCATCGAACCGCTTAATCCATTCAACCCGCCGGTGCCCGATGTGCTCGCCGCGTGGGGTTTTGAGGGAGTAACGACCACGGGTACCGGTACGACGCCAATTATTACTGGTTCTGCTGCTGCTGATTCAGGAGTTCTAACGGCCGGCTCTTCTTTCGCCGCATTACACGCGAGCGCGTCAACTGTTTGGAGTAATCCTGCCGGGAATGCTTCCGTAAGAGCAGTCTCTTCTGACCATTGGGCTGTTGGGGACTATTATCAATTTTCATTCAGCACAACCGGCTATACGGCAATTAGCATAACCTGGGATCAAACCGGTAGTGCCACCGGGCCCAGGGATTTCAAAGTGCAGTACAGTACGAACGGCACCACCTTTACTAACGCTTCAGGCACAAATAGTACTTATGTTCTTTCGACCCAAGCATGGTCCTCCGGCGGCAGTCCCTTTGCCACATCAAGAAGAACACTTGATCTCAGTACCGTTACGGCTTTAGACAACCAATCCACTGTGTACATCAGGCTCGTTGATAACTCCGCCACGGCCATTAATGCGGGAGCTGTTGGCACGGGGGGTACAGGCAGGGTCGATAACTTTACTGTAAACGGCACGGCTAACGCAGCAACGCCGACACCGACTCCAACGCCGTCCCCCACGCCGTCCCCCACCGCGACAGCCACTCCGACGCCTACGCCGACTCCAACCCCGACGCCGACTCCAACTCCGACGCCAACACCGACTCCAACGCCAGGGATACCGGGTTCGATAGTTGTTAGTCAGGTTTACGGCGGCGGCGGGTGCGGAACTGCCGGATGTTCGACGTATAAGAATGACTACATCGAACTGTTTAATCACAGCGGTGCGCCGGTGTCGTTAAGTGGATGGTCAGTGCAGTATGCGTCTGCCGCCGGATCCAGTTGGTCGGCCACTAATCTAACGGGAGTCACACTTCAGCCCGGTCAGTATTATTTAGTTCAGGAAAGCGGAAACGCTAACGGCGTAAACAGTCTTCCGACACCCGATCAGTCAGATACGACCGCGATGGCGGCCACCGCCGGCAAGGTTTTGGTCGCGAGCACGACTACGCCATTTAACGTCGCCTGCCCGTCTGGTACGAACGTCATCGACGTGGTCGGATATGGATCTAGCGCCACCTGTTCTGAAACCAGTCCCGCGCCTGCCCCAAGTACGACGACGGCAGATTTGCGCGCAACGGACGGATGCACCGATACAAATAACAATTCCGCCGACTTTACCGCTGGCGCGCCCAATCCACGTAACACTGGCTCGGCATTGAACAAGTGCGTCGTTCCGATCGTAACGTCGTGTCCCGGATCGATCACTACACTTCAGGGCACGGCCGCGTCAGCGAACGTCAGTGCAAGTGACCCCGACGGCACAGTCATCAGCGCGGCCATCACCAGTCCGGCAATTTCCGGAATCACGCTCGACAACTTCGTGCCTGCGGGTAGCACGGGTGGCACTGCTACGGCAACCCTGAACGTCGCGAACACGACAACGGCCGGCAGTTATAACGTCGCGATTCAATATGCGAACAATGACTCGCCCGGACCCCAGACAGCAACCTGCACAGTTCTGGTCACAGTTAATCCGCAACCCGCTGCTTTCAACGGCGCGATGAAAATTAGTCAGGTGTACGGCGGCGGCGGTAACTCCGGTTCGACTTATCGAAACGATTTCATTGAACTCTACAACACCAGCACCTCGCCGATAGATATAACGGGATGGTCTGTCCAGTACACGGGCGCGACTACTGCGTTCGCGGCCCAAACCTCGGCATCACCGCCGACGCCGCAGATCACGGTTATCCCTGCGGGATCGATAGTGCAGCCCGGCCACTATTTCCTGATTCAGGAATCCCAGGGCGCGGGCGGCACGACTACTAATCCGGCGCCAGACTTAACCGGCGGAATCCTGGTTGGCTCAACTGCCGGCAAGATTGCCCTGGTTGCCAACGCAACCGTGCTGAACGGCGGAACTGCGGGCAATTGTCCGACCGATCTGAGCATCGTGGATTTCATTGGTTACGGCATCAGCCCGACCACTGCGACCTGCTCCGAGACTTCGCCAACAATCACTTTGACCAACAACACCGCGGCGATCAGGAAGAACAACGGCTGCACCGACACCAACAACAACTCAAACGATTTTCTGATCGATGGTCCGATTCCGCGGAATAGCTTGTTGCCGGCGCACGGGTGTGGAAGTGATCCCACGCAGCTTTTCGGACAGGGTATCGCCACTCCGGATTACTTACTGCCGTCAAGTAACACACTGCTGACGGTTAACGTAACTCCAGCGATCGGCCCGCCGAGCACGGGCATCAACGTTAACGCTGATCTGACAAGCATCGGCGGGGTGGCCTCGCAGCAGTTTTACGACGATGGGACGCACGGCGACCAAACAGCTGGCGACAACATCTTTTCCTTCCAGCAGACAATCGGAGCGTTCGTTTCAACGGGCGCTTACAATATCACCGCGAACCTCGCTGATGCCCAGACGCGTTCAGCGATCGCGCCGATTACCGTTACGGTTCAAAGCCCGACCTGCGGTGTGGAACGTTGGTCGGTCAAGACGGGCGGTGATCCCGACGCGGTAAATGTTGATCTCAATAATCCAATATCGACAACTATCGCTAATTTGCGCTTAATCACGCCGCCATCGACGCCACCGGACAACGCTCGGTTCGGACCGGCGGAGAATACGGTGTACGTGATTCGAGCCACGATGACGCTCTTCAAACTTGAGACCGACGTCGACTATCACATCGTTGTGCAGGACGATAACGGCAATACGATGGTGACAGAAATACCTTGTCCTTGTTGCGTGGCAGTGAATAGTCCATTCACCGCCGGAATCGCCAACGCCCGACGGGAGTTTGACGCTCATTTCACTGCGACCGGATCGTTTACTGCCGTCAGTGTGCCGGTGCAAATCACGGGTGTTGGATTCTTTGATTTTATCCACGGACAGACGGGCGTGGCGCCAAACGGCATCGAGCTGCACCCGATCTTGGACATCAAGTTTCTTAGCACCACCACGACGAGTCTTAGCTCAAGCGCAAATCCGTCTCAATTCAATCAATCCGTGCAGTTCTCCTCAACGGTGAGCAGTCCCGGACCAACGCCAACCGGAAACGTTACTTTCAGCGAAGGCACAACCGTACTCGCAAGTTCTGCGCTTAACGGAAGTGGCCAGGCATCGTTCAGCACGACTTCCCTCTCGGTAGGATCGCATTCGATTACGGCCGCCTATCCCGGCGACAGCAACTCGCTGGCGAGCACTTCCTCCGCCATCGTTCAATTAGTAAACAAAGCGGACCAATTGATTACCTTCGATCCGATCGCGGGCAAGACTTTCGGTGACCCGGACTTTGCGGTGAGCGCCACCGCCTCTTCAGGGCTGCCGGTAAGCTTCAGTATTCAATCCGGTCCCGCCACGATTTCCGGAAGCACGGTCCACGTCACCGGCGCCGGCACAGTTATGGTTCGCGCATCACAGGCCGGCAACGGTAACTACAACCCGGCGCCGGACGCGGATCAATCGTTCGACATAGCCAAGGCAAATCAGTCGATTTCGTTTGCGGCGCTTGGCGATAAGACTTACGGCAATCCTCCGTTCACCGTCAGTGCAACTGGCGGAGCTTCGGGGAACCCGGTTACTTTCGCGGCCAGCGGTAATTGCACATCGGGCGGCGCCAACGGCAGCACCATCACGATTACCGGAGCCGGTTCATGCACGGTCACGGCATCGCAGGCAGGCAGCTCGAATTACAATGCGGCCGCTGATGTTGCGCGAACCTTCACGATCAATCAGGCAACGGCCACAGTTAATGTTAACGGATATTCAGGGACCTATGACGCCAACGCACACGGCGCTACCGGTTCGGCGACCGGCGTCAACGGTGAGGACCTTTCGAGCCTGTTGAATCTGGGCGCGTCGTTTACCGACGCTCCGGGCGGAACTGCTCACTGGACATTTGCCGGCAACGCCAATTATGCGCCGGCCGCTGGTGACGTATCGATCACGATCGCAAAAGCGTCATCGACGACAGTAGTGACGTGTCCCGCGAGCGTTACTTACACGGGAGCGGCGCTGACGCCGTGTTCAGTAGCAGTCACAGGCGTGAATCTCAATCTCACTCCGGCGGCAAACTACGCAAACAACACGAACGCAGGCACAGCGACTGCGAGTTACACTTACGCGGGCGATGTGAATCATGATGGCAGCAGCGACTCGAAGAATTTCGAGATTGCGAAGGCTTCATCAACAACCACAGTTACGTGCCCGGTCAGCGAGACTTATACCGGTGGGCCACTTACTCCCTGTTCGGTAACGGTAACAGGCGCAAACCTGAGCCTAACGCCAACTGCGAGTTATGCGAATAACACGAACGCAGGCACTGCGACAGCCAGTTACACTTACGCGGGCGATCCTAATCACGATGGTAGCAGTGACTCGAAGAACTTCGAGATCACTAAGGCGTCGTCCACCACCACGGTGACCTGCCCTGCGAGTGTGACGTACACGGGCTCGGCGCTTACACCATGCTCGGTGACGGTGACAGGTGCGAACCTGAACCTGACTCCGGGTGCGAACTATGCCAACAACACGGACGTGGGTACCGCGACTGCGAGCTACACCTATGCAGGTGACGCGAATCATGATGGCAGCAACGACTCGAAGAACTTCGAGATCACTAAGGCTTCATCAACAACCACAGTTACTTGCCCTGCGAGTCAGACCTACACCGGCGCGGCACTGACGCCATGCTCGGTGACGGTAACGGGTGCGAACTTAAGCCTGACGCCGACTGCCAGTTACGCCAACAACACCAACGTGGGCACGGCCACGGCGAGCTACACCTACGCCGGTGATGCTAATCACGACGGCAGCACTGACTCGAAGAATTTCGAGATCACCAAAGCCAACGCGACGATCAACGTCACGCCCTACAATGTGACTTACGATGGCAACCCGCACACGGCGACGGGCACCGCGACCGGAGTCAACGGTGAGAGTCTGAGCGGTCTGGACTTGAGTGGGACGACACACACAAACGCCGGCACCTACAACGGAGACGGCTGGACATTTATCGATGTGACCGGCAACTACAACAACACGAGCGGCACGGTGAATGACAGCATTCATCAGGCCAGCGCATCAATCACTGTCAATGGCTACAGCGGCGTCTATGATGGCTCCGCGCACGGGGCAACCGGTTCTGCTACAGGCGTCAACGGTGAAGACCTAAGCGGCCTGCTGAATTTGGGCGCGACGTTCACCAATGTTCCGGGAGGAACTGCTCACTGGACTTTTGCGGGCAACACTAACTACGCGCCCGCGAGTGGCGATGCGACGGTCACTATCACCAAGGCGACTCCTGTAATCACCTGGAACAATCCGGCTGATATTGTTTACGGCACAGCTCTGGGCGCCACGCAACTAAACGCCACCACCAATGTGCCGGGGAGTTTCAACTACACACCGGGATCAGGAACTGTCCTCAACGCCGGCGCAAGCCAGACGTTGCTGGCGAGTTTCACGCCTACAGACACGACAAACTACAACTCGACCAGTAAGAACGCGCAGATAAATGTGTTGAAGGCCACTCCGGCGTTCAGCAATCTCAGTTCACCGCTGATCACTACCGGCACGGCGTCAACGAACTTGTCAGGCAAGATCACCTTCGGATCTTTGATTCCCACCGGCAGTGTTGGCATAACTCTGCATAGCGTTACTCAGAATGCTGCGATTCAGGCGGGAGGTAACTTCTCGTCCGCATTCGCGACGGGCTCGCTCGCGGCGGGCAGTTACAACATCGCTTATAGCTATGGCGGCGATGGTAATTTCAACTCCGCCACTGGCTCAGGAACGCTGACAGTGGGATATGGCATCGTAGCGTTATACGATCAGGCGAAAGTGCATCAGAGCGGCAGCACGATTCCCATCAAGCTGAAGATAACCGACGCCAATGGGAACAACTTGTCTTCAATCGGCACCGTAGTGACCGCGGTCGGTATTTCGTTGGTGTCAACCAGCGTTTACGGACCGGTTGAGGATGCAGGCAACGCCAATCCCGATAACAACTTCAGGTTCACGTCGGACAGTTACACGTACAACTTGCAGACCACCGGCATGGCAACCGGCGTTTATTTTCTATACTTCACCGTCGGGTCTGATCCCACACTGCACACCGTGCAGTTCCAGATAAGGTGAGGTTCAAACTAACCCTGGGAGGTTAAGCTGAATATTCGGGCTCCCAAAAGCATGAGAGGCGGAGGCTAAATGCCTCCGCCTTTTTTACCTGGACCTAAAATTGTACGTCGTCCTAAGGATTACATCGCGACTTAAGCGCGCCGATCGGACCACTCACGTAACTAATCTTTGTCACCATATCGTTGTTGCCAACCGAGATCGCAATACCCCGCGCGCGATACTCCACGCTAATCAACGGCCCGTTCGGCGATTCATAAATCGGCTCAGAGTCTTCTTCGTCGCCGCAGGAATCAAAAGCGTACCTGGTGACAACATAAGTCTTTCCAAAGTGGGCAATGGCTTGTCCTTTGGTGAGGCGGTCCGGATAAAAATTGATCCTCGTAATAACGCCGGTGCGAGTATCAGAAACGATGGTTGTTGGACCAGCAAACTCGCCGACCTTTTCATAGTTGGTCCAGGTCACCTGTTCTTCATCATTGTCACGCTTTGAATTACGGGACCATTTCGGCTGGCCCCAGCTGCGGAGCATGTTGGCAAGTTTCGATTTACCGACAGTTATTCCACGATAAGTCGCCGGGCGCCACTGGCGAGAAGCTTGGCCAGCCCGCCCCGCTCCGGCCGACCCCAGCAAGAACACTATCAAAAACATTTTGACGGCTTTGGTTGCCGGGAAGCGTAATTTCATAACAAGGAAGTCATTCGGTGGAAGCCTGCTGCTGTTCATTCAACGCCGCGTGCATAGTGTGCCATGACAAAGTTGCGCACTTAACGCGGGCGGGAAAATCGCGGACACCGGAAAAGATCGTGAGCTTGCCAAGATGATTAGGTTCTGTTTCCGCGTCCATCTCGCCGGTGGCCATGCGATGAAATTCATTAAAGAGCGTTTCGGCGTCCTGCTTACTCTTCCCTTTCACCGCCTGGGTCATCATGCTGGCGGACGCTTTTGAGATCGCACAACCTGACCCTTCAAAGCTGACTTCCTGCACCTGATCGTCTTCGACGTGAAGATAGACGTTCAGCTGATCACCACACAGCGGGTTGTACCCTTCTGCCCGGCGGTTCGCGTTTTCGAGTTTATGAAAATTGCGCGGCTTCTTGTTGTGGTCGAGGATGACCGCTTGATAGAGCTCGCTTAGTTCAGACATATAGTTACATCAATCCCAGTAGGTAAACGAATCAAAAAACTGCTTAATGTCAGCGGGAATGGACGCGTTGACAATTGCATCCCCTACTTTCCGATCGACGTTAAGTATGTACATGCGACGACCGGCCACGAACGCTCTACCGTAACTTATACGACCGGGACCATCGACAACAAATTCGCTGCCTAGTCTGTTGTTAAAGAAAACATCCCTCTGGCCCAACAAGAACCTGCCGTTCCTGGTGATTGCACTTACACTACCTTTGTAGGCATTTCGAAGGTACGGCTCATCGTCGGGCAGCGGGCGATCATAATCAACGTAATATGCGAACCAATTCGTATCTGGCTGAATTAGTTTGAACCCTTTTTCGGACGTACCCCGCTCGACACCGGCCTTGAAGGATCCCGGGAATAGGACGCGAAAGCGGCCGTCTTCGGAAATTGCCTCTTGCCAGTCCGGAAGCGATGAAACCTTAACTTGTTTTATCGCTTGCTCACGAGCGACGATTTTTTTCCGTCGCAGGCAATTTGTTTCGGCAGAGACAAGAATTGCGACAAGGATTAGGCACCAAAACCGGAGTTTCGAGCTGACAACCATCGGCCTTCTCAAACCCTCACCCAAACACCTCAATCACTTTTTCAATCGCCTCGGCCAACACATCGACCTCTGCTTTTGTATTGTAGAACGCGAAGGACGCGCGCGCCGTGGCCGGAATCTTGAAGCGTTGCATCACAGGCTGCGCGCAGTGATGGCCGGCGCGAATCGCGATTCCCTGCTGATCCAGAATCGTGCCAATGTCATGAGGATGAACGTTGTCGATCGTAAATGACAACACGCTTAGTTTCTCGCGCGCGGTGCCGATAATGCGAACGCCTTCGATGGCAGATAGCCGTTGCGTCGCGTATATCAGCAGCTCGTGCTCGTAGGCAGCGGCTTTCTCACGCCCAATGATGTTGAGGTAATCAATCGCCGCGCCCAGACCGATTTGAGAAGCGATTGCCGGAGTGCCGGCCTCGAACTTGTTCGGCAGATCCGCGTAAATCGTTTTCTCAAACGTCACGCTCTTAATCATGTCGCCGCCGCCCTGGAAAGGGTTCATCGTCTCCAACAGACGGCC
>Ga0137401_10000435_pt1 | contig 16134 bp, 15 predicted proteins | sample CZOMad1_1_16fung_FD_108286 | JGI IMG/M metagenome (GOLD analysis project Ga0137401, IMG submission 108286) | Vadose zone soil fungal communities from Angelo Coast Range Reserve, California, USA - CZOMad1_1_16fungal (Illumina Assembly) | ecosystem: Environmental > Terrestrial > Soil > Vadose...
CGGGACCATCCCAGGCGCAGCGCCACAGCCGCGATCAGCATCAGTGTGTAGTTCGTTGCCGGTCCGGCTAGGGCCATCCATGCCGCTCGTCGAGGATGCCGCCGCTCCCACAAGGGATCGTACGGCGCGCTCGCCCAGCCAAAAAGATTCCCGGTCATGATCAGCGAGAGGATAGGAATGACCACCATGCCCCACGGTTCTCGCTGGATGTGCGGCACGGGATTGAGGGACACCTGTCCGCCCGCGAACGCTGTATCGTCCCCGCCGATTTTGGCGGCTAACGCGTGCGCCGCCTCGTGGCAAGTAGTGGAGAAAAGAAATGCGACATACCAGATGAATCCCAGCGCAATCAGTTCCGGTTGGACGTCCGCCATGAAATAACTCTTTGTTTCTCCGCGCCAGTAGCGTAGATGGCCCAGCCCCGCTTTGCAAGCCATCTGGAGCGTTGCCTATGAATACGTGTAAGGCAGCCGCCTCCAGACCGGCGGTCCCTCAACATGGTTAATCAGCTAGTCTTTCGGGGAGAATCACTTCCGTCAGGTATCTTCGCCGGGATAATTTACGGCGCGGTTTGTGTTGGAATGGCTTTGGGACCCGACGGCGTGAAATGGAAATGGATGAGCCATTCGCTGGGAACGCTGTGACCGCCGGCTTCGGGCGAAGTAAATTGCCAACGGCGGGCCGCCTTCAGAGCGAGATCAGCGAAATACTTGCTGGGGCCGGGAGAATCGAGCGTTGCCTCAGCGACGTTGCCCGTGGGATCTACCTGAACGCGCACCCCGACGCGGACCACTCCATGAATCGTAGCGAGCGCTTTGTCAGAAGCGTCGGGCAAGACCTGCTCGAGGACTTCAGCCCGCGCGGAAGATGACCCAGAATGGCTCGGAGAGCTTGCGGATGGGAACGTATCCGTGCGCACAGCAGCAGGGGTTGGAGTGGGGACCACCGAACTTCGAGGCTCTGGCGGAGCCTTTTTCTCGGCCGCCTTGAGTGAGTTTTGCGTTGCGGTCGGTGCGGTTGGCTTCGGCGCGGCTTCCCGGCGCGCGGGCTTCTCGGCAGAATCTGGTCGCGCCGCGGGTTGCACAGCGGCCGTTGCGGCGGACGACGAAGAGTCAGAGCGATGGCCAAGGATTTTCGGGAGCGCCAGGACCGCCACGACAACCAAAAGTGCGGCCGCAACAGGAACGACGTAATTGGGAAGTTCCAGCCCCTGCTTCGGTGGGTTCGTGGCCGGCGGACGCGGTGCTTCTGCTCGCGCTTTTTGCAGTGCTGCTTCGAACTTCGGAACTTGCAACTTCGCTGCCGGTACTGCGGGGACAGTGGAGAGCGGAACCGCCAATGGTGAAACGGATTGTGCGGCGGCCGCAGCGACGGCCACTGGATTGAGGCGCGCCGCGATTTCGGGAACGGACCAGCGCCTTCGGGGATCGCGCCGCAGGGCGTGCCGCGCCACGTCGAGAAATGGCTGGGGAAGTGTATCGGGAACGATCGGATCCGCCTGGCTTCCCGGTTGCAACGCACACGTTCGCTGCGTGAGCGTTTCGACCAAAGTCATACCGAGAGACCACACGTCCGCGGCGGCGGACAGCGGCGATGTGGCCGTTTCGGGAGCATCGTGAGCGTCGAATTTACGGGATAACTTGCGGGATTCACCAATGGGGAAGAGAGCGTCGCTGGAAAGCTTGAGCTGATCGGCGGTGGCCAGAATGTTGGAAGGCTTGATCCGTGAATGAACGTAGCCAAAGCTATGGAGATAAACGAGAGCATCCAGAACCGGTTCGAGCATTTCGCGAGCTTCGGAGCCCGTCAGGGCGCGCTGGGGAAGAATCTGTGAGAGGTCTTCTTCGGCATATTCCATCACGACGTAAAGACGATCCCTGTTTTCGATGCGGCAACGGCCGATGTCGTAGATGCGCAGCAGATTAGGATGAACGAGCTGCATGATGCGGCGCCACAGCGAGATTTGGAGATCCGCGTTGGGACCCGCAGGAATGAATTTGATGGCCGCCTTTTTAGATTGCGGCTCGGCAAGCTGCGTGAGGAAAACGGCGGAGTCGTCCGTGCCGCCTAAGTAGTGCCGCAGCCGGAATCGATTGTCGATGACCTGACCTTCGCACTGTCTCCAGAATTCGCTCATGGCGAACCTCCAACTGGGAATTCCCGTGAGCCGGCCGTTGGGAACACACCCAACAGCGTGGCGCGCGACCGCCGAAGGAACACCGCGGCGTCTAGAGCAGGCTGGAACGTCTCGACGTGCGATTCGCAGGCGCCTGGGGCCGGGCGCTCGTCGACCACATTTTGGCATGAAACGGGCCGGAAGGGGAGTCTGGTTCCTATCGGTTATGGAAAAGCCATGGACGGCTGTTCAGCGAGCGGCTTTGGCGGAGGCGGCTTGGATCAAGGCATCGCACGCCGAGATGCAGGCGTGGCGGAAATCGCGCGAGATTTTCTTGTGGATGTCCACGGAATGAAGAAGCGTTGCCGTGCCGTGCAGAAGTGCTACCAGCGCCAGTGCTACGGGAGTGTGCTCGTCAGGCTGGCCGCCCAATTGATTGCCTAGACTCTGCTTCAGGAATTCAAACGAAGGCATGTGTTCCTTGCGCGCGAAAGCCACAGCCCAGTCTTCAGAGATGAGCCGGAAATCGTTAGGATGGGCCGCAAAGAAATCGAGAACGCGGCGGCAAACCTGTTCCGGGCTCCGGGAGGATTTGATCGCCGAGAAGAGATTCAGCCGGGCGCGGCGGCGCAGCAGAGAGAGAAGGTCTTCCTTATTGGAAAAACGCTCATAGAGAGTCGGCGTCGTTGTGCCACAGGCGCTGGCAACGGCGCGCATGGTGAGGGCGTCCTCGCCGCGCGCGCTCAACAGCCCGTACGCGGCGTCGAGGATGCGGCCTTCCAGACAAGCATCAGCCTTGCGCGGCATGCAACCACCCTCCCATTCACTTTTGCGCTGCATTATATCCTTTACACCGTTAAAGATACAATGTATAAAGAATAGGCCCCGAACGACCTTCGTTGGGATCCCCAAAACTACGGAAAGACAGGTGCGAAACGGCAAGTCATGTTTCGATTTCAATATTGTGTGATCACTAAGGCCAGCAGGAAGCTCGCCTGGGAGGTTTTCTCGAATTGGCGGCGTTGGAATGAATTTGCAAACATTTATGGCCAGTTGAACTGGCGCGAAGGCCGGCCATGGGAAGCCGGAAGCCGCCTGGATATCGAAGTCCTAGAGCCGGTAAAGACGGTGGTGAGTCACGTCATCACGAATTGCCAGCCCGCGCATAAAGTCGGATGGATCGACCACTCTCTCGGCGTCGTGCTGGCGCAATGGGTTAGCTTCGAAGAGCACGCCAGGAAAGGCACGCGGATTCATACCTGGGGAGACGTCGTCCATTCCGGCGTGAAAATCGCCGGACAAACCGCGGAGCAGGTCATCACCAGCTTCACGGAAAAATGGTACGAGAATTTTCGATGCGCGTGCGACCGGCTTGCGGAAGCCGGCGGCGACTGAAAAGTCAGGCAAGCGCGAAGTTCCCTCTGCACGCTACTGAAAAACCCAGCAAATTGAAACGCTCCCATGGTGTTCAATGTGGCAGCCATCATTTTGAAACAAAAGGCGATTTTTTGTGGGTCGCGAGGGGGAGAAGAAGGCGCTTCGGACCGCTGACGAAGGGATTGTCGCGTTCGTAATAGCGAAGCACCTGATCGGCGGCGCGCGTAATGCCAATGCGGACGGTTTTTCCGATTGGCCCGATGGGATGGCTGGTTTCGCCCAGCCAGAGCGGGCCGGGAGCGCAAAGGTCGAGCCCGTCGTGGCGGCGGTCGATTTGAAAAGCGGCCGCAAGCCGTCCGGGGCCGCGTGTGAGATCGAGAAGTCGAGCGGTCTTGCGGTGGCGTTGCATGAGCTCGATGCCATCGAGGGGTTCGAGCGCGCGGATGAGAATCGCCGCGGCGATTCCTGCGGGCTCGCTCACGACATTCAGCATGAAGTGCGCGCCGTAATTGAAAAAAATGTAGGCGTGTCCTGGAGCGAGATACATCGAGCGAATGCGCGGAGTGGGGCCGCGGAAATGATGTCCCGCGGGATCGCCCGGCGGGTAGGCTTCCGTTTCCACGATCCGGCCGCTCAAGCGGCCCGCCGGTAGATCGTGCACGACGACTCTTCCAATGAGGAAGCGAGCGAGCTTGACGGTGTCGGCCGGAAGTTCGGAACGGCGGAGGCGCCGAATTGGGGATTTCTCCGGAGAGTTTTTCAAAGCAACGTGAGGCGAGGACATGGGCGCCGATTCAATGGGAGAGCAGCTTCTGCAAGTCTTCGGGGGAAACGAGATCCTGATACTCCGTGTGCTTGCGAAGGAAACTGGAGGTGTAGGGACAGAGCGGAACAACCCTCAGATGTTTCTCGCGCGCGAAATCCAGCGCATAGCGCGTAAGCTTTGCCGCCAGTCCTTGGCCTTCGAGCGACTGCGGCACTTCGGTGTGAAGCAAAACGATGCGGCCGGGAGAAAGGCGGTAGGCGAGCACGGAGCGAAGGCCGGTGATGTACAGCTCGAATCGGTGTGCTTCTTCGTTTTGGGTGACGGCGACGTTATTCAGGCTCACATCCACTGGTTCGCTCCTGAAACCCTCCGGCTGACCAGGAAAGTCTATCAGGGAACATTGAATACTACGGCGTAGGGGAGTCGGAAGGCTCGTTGTTGAAGAGGCGGGCGAGCTCGGCGTGGTCGATGACGACCGCAGGGTCGCGCTGGATGGCGTCGAAGTATTTTTTCTGAAAGGCGTCGCCGGATTCCGTGGGAACAAACATTTTCCGCGCGAGGGCGATGGCGCTGCTGGTGTATTCTGGGGTTACAGGCTCCTTGGCGGTCAGCGTTTCATCGATGCGCACGACGAATTCGGAAATGTTGTGCAGCCAGGCAAACTGCGCGTGGTCGATGACCAGTTGGAAAAGCTCGCCGGTGGTAACGTGGCCGTGCTCGCGCTCGTATTCGCGTCGCTCCATGTTGAGAAGAGTCTTGTGAAGTCGGAGAAGAGCGAGGCGCAGGGTGAGCAGTTTCTCGCGGGCGGGGGAATCGTTGTTCGAGGGAAACAAATTTGAGTTTAGAGAATCCATTTTTCGAATAACACCTCTATTCTCCGATAGTCGGCGGGCAATTTCAAAATGATTGCGCGACGAAAGAAACTTCGATACAGAGTTCACCCCGAGCCGGCCGTGGTAAACGCGACACCGAAGATCAGTTGTGATAGCGCTGCTCGCCGACGGGCAGCGGGATGGGAAGCCGGTTGCCCGGCGGAGGGAGCGGGCACGTCGAATAGGGAGTGTAGGCGCACGGAGGATTTTCCAGGCGATTGAAATCGAGCACAAGCTCGCCGGGCTTAGCGAGCCCGTGAGTGGGAAAACCGGTGTAGAGAAACCGGCAAGCCCCGTAAGTAGTTGTGGCGCTGGTCTTGTCGCGAAGGATGAAGAAGAGTTTTGCGACAGCGGGATCTTCAAGAACGGGTTCCAGCCGAAAGGTTTTTCCCGCCAGAGTGAATTCCGCGGTGCCAGGAACGGGCTGGTCGTAGCTGGTGCCAACAAGAGTGGCGAGCGTGACGGTCTTGTGCGGAGAATACGGAATCCATCGGGCGATGACCCGAAAAGCGAGATCGGGCCCGTACCACTTGAGTCCGTCGAAACCGGTGATGGCGGGAGAATGAGAATCCTTGATGCGAAGAGCGAAGCGCGCCTCGCGGCGAATTACATACAGGTTGAGAGTGCCGATGGTGAGATGGGGAGAGAGTTTATCTTTGTTCGCTTCGGCTCGCAGAGTCTGCGGTCTTGCGGGAGCCCCCGCGACGAGGAGGTCCGGAGGGAACCCGCCCGCGGGGGGATTGAGCGTCACGGCTTTGCCATCCAAGCGGAGGATGGCGAGGTGAGCCGGTCCGGACGCGAGATGGATTTTGTTGTCAGGAGCGGAGCCGACGGAATTTTCGCCGGGCTGGAGCCATTCCAGGCCGGCGAGAGATAGCCAGCCATCGGGCTTGAGGAGGTCCGCTTTGTGTGCTTCGCGCCAGTCAGCGTTCTCTTTCTGCCAGGAAGTTTCTTGCGAGGCTGCAGGCGAGGGTAGCAGCCCGAGTAAGAGAGCGATGAAAATCAGGCAGGCCGAACGATTCCTGAAGCGCATAAGAAAGTATACCGCGGAAGAGAAAACGCTGAAAAACGAAGATGAGAAGAAAGAGCATGACAGCGCAGCAGATTATTTGACGGCGAGTCTCTTTGGGCTCGCAACGGATCGGCGAGCAGCAGAAATACTCGTCCCCGGGATCACTGTTTCCAATAAAGTATACGGCAAGGCATCGAAGGTATGCGTGTTGACTAAATCGATTTTCCAATGCATTCGTGCAATTCTTTGATTGCTGGAAATGTAACCTCGATGCCCTCTTCCCTATCAAATGACAGTAGTCAAATCATGCTTTCCTCAGCGGGAATGATCGTCTTGATTCGCTTCCGCGAGGCGAGGACAAAAGGAAAATAGACTCTTATGCGAAAGACGAAACTCACCGCGGGACTGCTGACATTTTCTCTGTTGCTTGCAGCCAGCACCATCGCAGGGAATTCCAACAAGGGCACGCTGAAGGTCGACGAAACCATTACTGTCGGTGGCAAACAACTCCCGGCCGGGACGTATCAAGTGGAATGGACTGGAAGCGGACCGAGCGTTGAAGTTAGCATTTCGGGCGACAGGGGGACGGTTGCCAAAGTCCCTGCGCAGGTTCTTCCGCTGGAGAAAGCCGAAGCCGGGAGCGGGTATTCCACTAACACCGACCAGGCTGGTAACAAGGCGCTGACGGGAATTTTCTTCGGTGGCAAGAAGTATCAGTTGTCCATCGGCGAAGCGTCCGCGGCAACGGCCACAACTTCCGATAAAACGCCAGGGAGCAACTAACCTCGGCATTTCTTTGCAGAGTTCATAGATGGAAGAAGGAGGGACCGCGCAACGGTCCCTTTTTTTTCGTCTATATGTAATTAGTCCATAACAGAAGCAGCTCCCATGAGTGTATGATTTGGAGCGTTTGGCCCCGTGGTGGGTTGGCCTTTTCTTGAAATGGATTAAGTCTATTGCCTCGACCGAGCGGAATTCCCGACAGCAGTTCTGGTTTTTAGCAGCGGAGGAAGCTTCATGATTGTAGGTGTGCCCCGAGAGAGCTTTCCCGGAGAGCGGCGGGTGGCGCTAGTGCCCGCAACCATCCCGAACTTAACCAAGGCCGGCCTGGAAGTCATGCTGGAGGCCGGTGCAGGTATCGCTGCGGGCTATCCCGACGCGGACTACGCTGCGAAGGGCGCAAAGATTGTCTCCGACCGCGCCGAAGTCTTTCGGGCCGCGGACATCGTTGTGCAGATTCTCTGTTATGGATCGAACGACAAGACCGGCAAAGCCGACGTTCCCCTATTCCGGAACGGCCAGGTAATTATCGGATTCTTGAGGCCGCTCGGCTCTATCGAAACCATTAAAGAAATCGCCGTGAAGGGCGTTATTTCGTTTTCCGTGGAGTTGATGCCGCGGACGACGCGCGCCCAGAGCATGGACGTGCTTTCCTCGATGGCTACGATTTGCGGCTACAAGGCAGTCGTGCTTGCCGCGGATACCTCGCCGCGCATTTTTCCAATGCTCACCACGGCTGCGGGAACGATTACTCCCGCACGCGTTTTCGTGATTGGCGCCGGCGTAGCCGGTTTGCAGGCAATCGCTACGGCGCGGAGACTCGGCGCGGTGGCTTCCGCTTATGACCTGCGGCCTGCGGCGAAGGAGCAGGTGCAGAGCCTCGGCGGACGTTTCGTTGAGCTGCCCATCGAAGCCAAGGATGCCGAAGATGCCCGCGGGTATGCGCGGCCGCAGGACGAAACTTTTTACAAACGCCAGCGCGAACTCTTTGGGAAAGTTGTAGAGGAAAGCGACGTGGTAATTACAGCTGCGGTCATTCCCGGAAAGAAGCCTCCAATTCTGGTGACCAAGGAAATGGTCACAAGCATGGCGCCAGGGTCAGTCATCGTCGATCTGGCCGGCGAGCGCGGCGGCAATTGCGAGCTTACTCGCCCGGGAGAAATCGCCGTGGAGCATGGAGTAACCATCATCGGATGGTTCAATCTGGCCAGCACCGTGCCGTATCACGCGAGCCAGATGTATGCCCGAAACGTGACCGCTTTCCTGCTCCATCTCGTGAAAGATGGAAAACTGCAGCTGGATCTGGAGGATGAAATCGTTCGCGAGACGATGCTGACGCGGGGCGGAGAAGTGGTCAATGCGCGCGTGCGGGAATTTTTTTCGCTCCCGCCTTTGCCGGCGCAAGCGAAGGAGATGGCGAAATCATGAAGCTGGATTTGCTCACGAGCCTCTACGTTTTCATGCTGGCCGCATTTATCGGATTTGAAGTAATCCGGCGCGTTTCACCTCTTCTGCACACTCCCCTGATGTCCTTGACGAACGCGCTCGATGCCATCGCCGTTGTCGGAGCCATTCTTCTTGCCGGTGAATACCATGCGCATGGCGCGATGCTCGCGAGAATTCTGGGTGCCATCGCCATCGTCGCGGCCACCAGCAACATCGTCGGCGGGTTTCTGATTACCGACCGAATGCTGAGGATGTTCAAAGCGAGCGGGCCGAAGAAACCATGACCAACTTGCCGGCCATGGAATATATCATCGAAACCACATACCTCGTCGCAACCGCGCTTTTTATTCTTTCGCTGAAGTGGCTGAGTTCTCCGGCGACCGCGCGCCGCGGAGTTTTCGCCGGCGAACTCGGCATGCTGCTCGCGATTGCCGGCACTTTACTGCATCACGGCATCGTGGAATACAAGTGGATCGTTATTGCTCTCGTGCTGGGAACGATCATCGGCGTGCCGCTTGGCGAAGTGGCGATGACGGCTGTGCCGCAGCGAACCGCGCTGAGCCACGCGTTTGGCGCCCTGTGCGTGACGCTGGTTGGCACGGCCGAATTTTATTTGCGTACGCCGGATGTGCCGCGCTTCATGATGGGCGTGCTTTCGCTGGAGGTCATCCTCGGTTCGCTGACGTTTAGCGGCAGCTTGATGGCCGCGGGGAAACTGCAGGAAGTCCTGCCGCAGCGGCCCATCACCTATAAAGGACAGAACATCGTCAACCTCGGACTCCTGGGAGTCGCGATCGTTGTCGCTGGCATGCTGGTGGCGCACCCGGAGAAGACTCACTTTTTTCCGCTGATCGTCGGCATCCCGCTTCTGTTCGGCGTGATGATGATTATTCCCATAGGCGGCGCGGATATGCCGACGGTGATCTCTCTTTTGAATTCGTACGCGGGACTCTCCGCTGCGGCCATGGGCTTCGTGCTCGACAGCAAACTTCTGATCATCGCTGGCGCGTTGGACGGAGCGTCTGGTCTCATTCTCTCCGTGAACATGTCGAAGGCCATGAACCGCTCGTTTTCGAACGTGCTTTTCGGAGCGTTTGGACAGGAGCAGAACGCAACCGTAAGCAAGCAGGAAGCACGACCGGTGCGCAGCGCCACACCCGAAGAAGCTGCAGCGATTCTTGCAGCAGCGAACAAAGTGGTGATCGTGCCTGGTTACGGCATGGCCGTTGCGCAGGCGCAACACAAAGTGCGTGAGCTATACGACGCGCTGACGAAGCGTGGCGTCGACGTGAAATTTGGAATTCATCCCGTCGCCGGCCGCATGCCCGGGCACATGAACGTCCTGCTCGCGGAAGCGGACATTCCTTACGACAAGCTTTTGGACATGGACGAGATCAATGGGGAATTTCCGCAAACCGACGTGGCGCTAGTGATCGGCGCGAACGACGTCACCAATCCTGCCGCGCGCACTGACCCCTCGAGCCCCATTTATGGCATGCCTATTCTCGATGTGGACAAGGCGCGCACCGTAATGGTGATCAAGCGCGGCATGGCCGCCGGTTTCGCGGGTATCGACAACCCGCTCTACTACCTCGACAAGACGCTCATGCTCTTCGGCGATGCAAAATCTTTCGTCGGTGCCATCGTGCGCGAACTCGGCGGTGGCCACGAATAGCTCCGCCTAATCCCGGGTCCTCTGGCGCTTTGCCACCCATCATTCGTAGCGCAAGGCCACCATGGGGTCGACGCGCATAGCTCGGCGAGCAGGTATGGCGCACGCCGCCAGAGCCACAACGAGCAACAGGATCGTCACTCCCGAAAACGTCAGCCAGTCGCGCGGCGTGACGCCGTAAAGCAAGCTGCTTAACAGACGCGTCAGCGCGAGTCCGGCGATAACGCCGATGGCCAGGCCAACCAGAGTGGCGCGGATTCCCTGACGCAGCACCATGCGCATAATATCGCGCCGCTGCGCCCCAAGAGCCACCCGAATGCCGATTTCCCTAGTGCGCTGCAGCACCATATGCGCAATCAGCCCGTACAATCCGACGACAGCGAGAATCACCGCCAGCGCCGCAAAACAACCGATCAGATAAGAAGGGTATCGCCTAAGAAATACGGAAGGAGATTGCGCAGCAACCTCTTCCAGGGATTGTGGTTGTATCAAAGGGAGCCGAGGATCCATTTGCTGCAATGCAGCGAGTGCTGCTCCGACGAACGCAGACGGCTGCCCCGCGGTGCGCACAAGGTAACTCAAGAAAGTTGAAGGCCCTTGGTCATTCGGCGTGTAGATGATGGCGGGCGGCGGCGCGGCGATATCAATCGACGCCGTATCCGCTGCAACGCCCACGATTTGAAGATATGGATTCTTCGCGCTGTAAGTAAATCGGATGCGTTTGCCTATCGGATTCTCTCCCTGCAAGTAAGCTTTGACGAACGCGCGGCTCACAACAACGACTCCCTCGGTATCCTTGGTATCGTTCGCGGTAAAGAATCTCCCATCGACAAGAGGGATCTTTAGCGAGGAGAAATATCCCGTGCTGACGGTCATGATTTGGCATTCATCTTCCTGCCCGAGGGCAGTGGGGCGGCCTTCGACCACGAAGCGGATAGTGCCGCCTCCTCCACTGGCGGGGATCGCGGACGCCTGGCCGACCTCAACGACTCCCGGCAAACTGCGGAGCCGCGCCGTGAATTCGTGATCGAAGCGCACCGCCGCCGCGCTGTAGTAGGGAGGCGTCTTGTCGCTCGGATAGGCGGAGTCCGGCAAGTTCACATAGAAAGTCAGCACGTTGTGGACATTGAAGCCCGGGTCTTGCCCCAGCAGCACGTGCAGACTCTTGAGCAGGAGCCCGGCGCCGACCAGCAGCACTAGCGAAATTGAAATTTCGGCGACGACCAGCGAATTTCGTAGTCGGGCGTGAGCCGTGCTCGTGCCGGCGCGCGATTCATCTTTCAAAATGTCATTCAACGAACTTCGAGAAGCCTGCAAACCGGGCGCCAGCCCGAAAAGTATTCCAGTTAGCACCGTGACGCCGCAAAGAAATAGAAGGACCGTGGTATTGGTGCCCGCGTTCCGCAGAAAAGGCATCGCCTGCAACTGTTGCTCAGGAATCGCGGCCACCAGCAAACTAACGCCCCACTGGGCGCCCAGAAGCCCGACGCCGGCGCCGATACTCCATAGCAACAAGCTTTCCGTGAGCAATTGGGAAAACAAACCGGCACGGCTCGCGCCCAGCGCGGAACGCATGGCAAATTCCTTGCGCCGCCCGATTGAGCGCGTCATCACCAGATTGGCAACGTTGGCGCAGGTGATCAGCAGCACGAATCCCACGGCTCCCAAAAGGATCAGCAAGATGGGCCGGATCTTGCCCACGATTTGTTGATTGAGAGGTTCCATCACGAAAAACACCGAAGCGTTTTCCTTGGGGTGTTCCTGGATGAGCTGCGCGTTTACGCTCTGCATTTCCGCGCGAGCCTGCACGGGAGAAAAGCCCGGAGCGAGCCGCCCTACCACAGTGAGCCAATGCAGGCTGCGGCGCGTGATGAGATCCCCGGTTTGGTGAATCGGCACCCAGACCGGCGCGGAATTAGCGGGCGCAAACTCAAAGTCGCGCGGAAGCACCCCCACGATGTTCGCTGGTTTGCCGTCCAGGCGGATCACGCGCCCGATAATGTTCGCATCCCCTGCAAATTCGGTGTGCCAGAATGCATTGGTGAGAATCGCAACGTGTGGCCCGTCCGACTGCATTTCGCCTTCGAGGAAGTCCCGCCCGAGCGCCGGCTTCACGCCAAGAGTCGCGAAGAAATTCGGAGTAACTTGTTCGGCGAAGATGTTTTTCGGCTCGCCGTTTCCAGCCAGCGTGAAGGCGTCGCCGCTGTAAGCGGCGACGGATTGCACGCTCTTGGCCGATTTCTTCCAATCCAGATAATCCGGATACGAAACTTGCGCGCCGTTCGCGCTATTGTCAGCTTGGCTCCGCGCCTCGCCAAGATGAAACAGCTTGCCGGGCTCGCGGTAAGGCAGCGGCCGGAGCAGCGCCGAATAGACGACCGAGAAGATCGCCGTGTTGGCCCCGATGCCCAGTGCTAGCGTCAGCACGACGACTGTCGCGAACCCGGGGCTGTTCCCCAGTGTGCGAACGGCGTAGCGCAGATTTCGCATGAATGTGCCCATCGTCTCCCTCCAAATCCAACTGAACTGCATGGGCAAGCTGTCGGCCATCGCACGGTTCAGGTACGTTGCTGAACAAGAATGACTTATGGGGGAACGTTGGACAAGAAGGAATTTGCCGGGGCCCGTTAATGGGGCGGAGAGTGCGGATTCGGACAGCCAACCGACGCATCAATCTCCGCACGACGGCTACTTCGCATCGTGAAAGATAATCCCCAGCGTGTAGCGCGTGCCGCGATGGACGCGGCTGACGCCGTGCCGCAAATTCACGCGGTAGTAGCCGCGCGAGCCCTTAACAGGCCGGTATCGCGTCGTGAAAACAATCGCTTGGCCCTGGTCGGCAAGCACCACTTGCGGCTTGGACTGCGCGCGCGGTTGCTGCTCCACGAGGATGAATTCGCCGCCTTCCCAATCGCGGCCTTGCTTGCCAAGCAGGAAAACCATTTGCAAAGGAAAGCTCACCTCGCCGTAAAGATCCTGATGCAGGCAGTTGTAGCCGCCGGTTTCGTAATGAAGCATCAGCGGCGTGGGCTTGGTCTGCCCGGCTTTGTGGCAAATCTTCACGAAGGCCGCATGTTCCTGAGGATAGGGAGACGTTCGCTCACCAAAAGCTTGCGCCCAGTGATTCGCAACTACGGCGAGATGCAGGTAAGCGCTGGTCCTAAGCTCGGCGACCAATTCCGGAAGTGGGTTCCCAAAATACTTGTAGTCGCCAATCCCGAAACGATAGCGCTCCATGATGATGTGGCTGCGAAAACGGCTTGCATCGCTATAAAGCGCGGTGAGCTCAGCGCATTCCGCAGGCGAGAGAACCGGAGCCGTAACCGCGTAGCCGCGCTCCGAAAGAGATTGCTCCACGCCACTCCAGTCCAGCTCGTCGATTCGTTCGGCGATGGAACGTCTCGCGAGACTATTTCTTGCTGCCTGGGCCATGCAACCTCTATGTTTCTCTGTGCACGACTGTCAAACTAAGAGCCTAGAGCAAAACGTCCGCGAAAATCTATCCGATCTTCGCCATCAAATTTTTCGTTGCCCGCCCTCCAAAAATAGAGGGGGACGCTGGCCGGTCCGTCCGTGTTGCAACTGGCTCTTAAATCCACACTGGTTTCAGTGCTATAGTGAGCCGTAGGGCCGATGAATTAGGCTGGCGTTTTTGCCGCTACTTAAAGACGGCAGGACTTATCTCTGAAAAAGACGTGCGCGTTGAGGAGGGCCGGATGAAAACCAACGAGATTCTTTCCAATGGTTCGCGGAGGACGTTTCTCCAGTTGTCGGCTGCCGCCACGGCGGCGGCGGCGTTCCGCATCGCTACGGAGGCATCTCTCGCGGCGGAAGATCGTAAAGTATTTCATCCCGGAGCCGTAGTGATCGACGCAAACGAGAATCCTCTCGGCCCGTGCGACGCCGCGCGCAAGGCCATCGTGGACATGGCCCCGCAAGGCGGGCGCTATTCCTACTGGCTCGCGGAAGAATTCGTGAAGACCTTCACAGAAATGGAAGGCCTTAAACCGGAATACGTGCGCGTGTTTCCAGGTTCGAGCGAGCCGCTGCATTTTTCCGTGCTGGCGTTCACGTCGCCGGCGAAAGGCTACGTAACCGCCGATCCGGGATATGAAGCTGGCATGAAAGCGGCAAAAATTTCCGGAACGCGCATCGTCAAAACTCCGCTGACGAAAACCTATGCACACGACGTCAAGGCCATGCTCGCGGCGGCTCCGGACGCCGGGCTCTTTTATGTGTGTAGTCCGAATAATCCCACGGGCACGTTGACCTCGCATTCTGACATCGAGCAACTCTTGGCGGCGAAGCCGAAGGGCTCGGTCGTACTCATCGACGAAGCGTACATCCATTTTTCCGACGGCGTCAGCGCCCTCGATCTCGTCAAGGCTGACCGCGACGTGATCGTGTTGCGCACCTTCTCTAAGATTTACGGCATGGCGGGCATTCGTTGCGGAATGGCTATCGGGCGTCCCGACTTGCTGGCGAAGCTGGAGAATTTCAGCGGCTGGAGCGCCATGCCCATCACCGCGCTAGCTGCAGCAACCGCCAGCCTGAAGCACGAGCATCTTGTTGCCGACCGCAAAAAGTTGAACGCCGAAATCCGCCAAAAAACGTTTGACTGGCTCGGGAGCCACGGCTATTCCTACGTTCCCTCCGAGTCTAACTGTTTCATGCTGGACACCAAGCGTCCCGCAAAAGAAGTCATCGACGCCATGGTTTCTCGCAACGTGTTCATCGGCCGAATCTGGCCTGTCTGGCCGACGTATACGCGTATCACCGTCGGCACCCAGCAGGAGATGGAAGCCTTCCAAGCCGCCTTCGACGCCGTGATGAAAGGCTCGACCACCACGGGCTATGCCGGTCCTTCGCTGTCATTTAGATCGCGCCGCTCGTATCCCGACGGCCAGAACTGGCCCAGCGTTTGATTTTGACCCAAATTGCCTTTCCACCCGCCTACTACGCGGCCGCTCTTACCGGAATCGCTTCAAAATATTTTGGCGTAACGATCTTTGTCTTCGGAGAAGCGGCTTTGATTTCCTCGAGGAAGGATTGCAGAGCGTCAATCGAAGGCTGCTGAGATGCGTTAAACGGCGCAGTAAAATTGTCCCAATGCGTCGGCAGTACAAGCGCCGGAAAATGCAGGCCCCGCATAAGCCGGCCGGAATAGTCGTGAATTTCCTTCCGGGGGGCCGCCGCACCAACCAGAACGACGTCCGGTTCCAATCCCTCGATCTCTCGCTCGATGTAGTTCATCCCGCCAAACGCCAGGATTTAATGCCCGTGGAACCGGATCAAGAAAGCGAGCGTGCCTCCCTCCGGGTGCATTTGCCGCAGCGTCAGCGGCGCTTTCATGCCCCCAGGTAGCTTTTTCCGAGATGAAATAGTGCTTGCGGTCCAGCGGGCTGTGAAGGCTTGGAATCACCTTGAGAGAAAAGACGCCAAACTCGTATTCCTCTCCGCCGCGCACCGTCAAGAGTTGCTCTTCGCGTACTTTGTAAGCCCGCAAAATATTTTCGGTGCTCTCCGTCCCGATGACCGTGGCATGAGTCTTGAGCGCGATTTGAGGAACATCCAGGACGTGGTCGTAATGCGTGTGGGTGACAAGGACAAAGTCTGCTCGCGGGACATGCGCGTCAATGGCCGCTAGGTCTGGGGTCGCTACGGAATCCCACCCATACAGCGGACGCTTGTCTTCTGGTGGTTGCGTGTATGGTGTTCTGCCGGGAGGTTGCGGTCCAAAGATTCGCGAAACATAGGGATCAATCAGAATAACGGTTGTCCCGTCGCTGATTTCCCACCCTGCGGTCCCCAGCCACCGGAGAATGACCTGCCCGCCCTTTTCGTTGCTCGGCGGTTTCTGTCCCGCAAAGGCGCAAGTTACGGACGCAGCCAAGCCAAGGGATGCAAGTATAAGTTTAAGCATCGAAAGACTCCCGCGCGGTCGGATTCGCGCCAAGTCTAGCCGCGCAGAACGACAGGGTCAACGACGTTTTCGGACACGACGTTTTCGGACAAAACCATTCTTCCAAATGAAAAGGGCGGGAATAAGTCCCGCCCCGTGACCAATCATTTATTAAAGTGCGGAAGCTTCAG
>Ga0137401_10000437_pt1 | contig 16118 bp, 15 predicted proteins | sample CZOMad1_1_16fung_FD_108286 | JGI IMG/M metagenome (GOLD analysis project Ga0137401, IMG submission 108286) | Vadose zone soil fungal communities from Angelo Coast Range Reserve, California, USA - CZOMad1_1_16fungal (Illumina Assembly) | ecosystem: Environmental > Terrestrial > Soil > Vadose...
AATTCCGCTCCCGATCAGAATCCGAAATGGTTGCCGCCAATCGGCGGGTTGCTCGCCGCTGGAATGGTCGCTTGGCAGGTATGCCGGTTAGCGCTCCCCTTCCCGGTCTCTTGGGGCGGCTTGCTTCGTTCGGCCGCGGGGCGGGTCCTTGTAGGTTCCATTACAGGTGCGGTGGGGGTTTGGGCACTCGCCACTCTTCGACGTGCAGTCGGCGGGGCTAATTTACCCGACCTTATCCTGCGTATATCCGACAACGCGTTATGGCTCACGCCACTTGCGGTCTTGCTGTATGCGAATTCATCATTGGCGATCGCTATTGCTGTGGTGTTCATGGTGGGTGCCATGAGATCGCTACAGTCACTTCAGGGCTTCCGACCTGAGGCGCTTACCGTGCCGTCAACACTATTCGTGAGCAGTGACGCTCCGCGGAATGGGTCCGGGTTCCGGCGGCAGTTCCTAGCAGTCTGTGCCGCTCTGGGCGCTCAAGTTGCTTTTCTGTGCTGCCTCGCAGGGTATGTCTTCGCCGCAGTGGTCCTGGTGGCCGCCAGCTCGGCAATCTGGGACAGCTCCTTGCCGCTAAAACCCTTCCGTAGGAAATCTCTGAGGGCAACGCTGCTGAATGCTACCCTCGCGATCCTTGTTACCTCCGCAGCCATGGTTTTTATTTATAGAGATCAAGTTGCATTCGGTCAGTTGGGCATTCCGTCTTTGAACCGCATTCGTCGCGAATCACGAACCCAATCTGGGCCGGAGACAGCGGGACCCGTGCAGCCCGACCGGGGTAGCTCCAGCGTTGAAGACGCCTATGAGGGAATCGTGCTTTGGCCCAAAGAGAGAGTGGTGACAAAGCTCGTGGCTCCCACGGGGGTGTTTGGGCGGAGTTGGGTGAACAAGAGTCACATCTCGCAACCTTTCGTGATTCCCTTCAACGGAGTCTATTGGTTCTTCAAGAAGCCGGATGTTCGCCCTCCTCGAAGCTCGCGTGAAGCTCACGGAAGTCCCGAAGCACTGGATATTGTCTCAACAGACCAGCGCCACCTCTCCATGGAGGCCCATCAAAATTTTGCCACCCTGATTGACGTCGAGTCTTGCAGCAGAATTCAAATCGCAATCCGGAACGCCGATCCGTATCGGGGGACGGTGTCTTTGGAACTCATCCTGATTAACACCACGTTACCAGGGAAGCCGTCCCAGTCTCTAGGCGAGGCCATGGTCCAATCAGCGCGGCCCAGGCAAGTGTATGGAGAACGAGCTGTCGCTCGTGAAGTATTAAATTTCGACGTTCCGTCGACTTCCTCTCTGCGACGCTTCGACGAAGTGATGATCGTTTTCAAGATGGAATCCGGTCGCGCGGAGTCGGGCGCCAAGGTTGGTATTGATCGATTCGTGCTAGTTCCGCGAGGCTCGTGACTTTGGAAACCCTGAGGCACCTAGGCGCATTTCCGCAAATGTCGTGGTAGCGGCTGCTGGAGTGCATATTTCAATTAGAGAACATGGGGCTGAAAGCCCGGCAAGCTTATGCGCGCTGGCGGTGCTCCGGCCAGATTGCTGTGATGCCAAGCCCTACGGCAATTCCAATGGAGACCTCAACGAAGCGGTGGACGGCGATGATCGAAGCTTTGTTCGTCCGTGGAACGAGCATGATGATGGCTACCGCCACGCTCGCGTAGCGGTAGGCGCTCCGCTCCACGCGAAATCCGGCGCAGAGGATCCCGAGTAGAAAGACGACGATACCGAAGACCAGCGCATTCCCCGGAAAATATGCGGCCGCGATGCCACCTGCGATTCCGCCTATTGCAGTTCCCGCCAGGCGTTGCGCGGAAATCGGGAGCGCTGCGCCGAGGGTCGATTGCATCACTATGAGCGTCGAGATCGAAGCCCAGTAAGCTTCCGGCAGACGAAAAAGGCGGGCAACGAGCAGCGAAACAACCGCTGCGACCGCGGTGCGGGCGGAGTGTTCCAGCGTCGAAGGATCGTCCTTGGTGAGGATCAATCGGCCGATCTGCCCTGTGCTCATTTCTGGCCTTCCAACAGCTTTACCAGTGTGTACAGCGTGTGATTCACCGGCGTGGGCACGCCTAGGTCGGCGCCCCGGCGCGCGATGTAGCCATTCAGGGAATCGATTTCCGTGCGTTTGCCGCGGTTCAGATCCTGGCCAGTGGAGGAGAATTGCTCGGTCATTTGCGTCGCGATCTTCATGACGCCTGCTTGCGCGGCAGCGCGATCTTCCATTCCCGGCAGAACGAGATGCAAAGCGTGGGCCACCTCCATTGTCTCGTCCACAATCGATTCCAGCAGCTTGCGGCCGTCGGCGCTCGCGGCAATGCGTCCGTATTTCGCCTGGCCTAGCGCAGAAACCGCATTCAACGCGCAGTTGATTACGAACTTCGTCCACAGCTCTCCCTCGATGTTGTTGGACACGCGGCAAGGCACGCCACAGCGCCCAAACTGCGCCACTAGCCTCAGCGTTCGTTCTGTTTCCGGGCCAACGACCAGATCGCCCCGTCCGAAGTGCTGGATGTGGCCCGGTGCCTTGGCTGCTGCGGCCACGTAGACCACGGCTCCTACGGCGTCGAGACCCGATGCTGACCGAATCCGGTCGGCGTTATCAACGCCGTTTTGCAGGCTCACAACGACGGCGCCAGGATCGAGCAAGGGAACCAGTTCGCGGGCCGTATCGTCGGTATCGGTCGTCTTGACGCAGAAGAGCACGATCTCCGCGCCGCGCACGGCACTGAGCTCCGTTGACGCTTGCACGCGGACCGTCTCCTGGAACTGCGCCGTGTCGAGGAAGAGACCCTTGGTGGTTACGGCCTCAACGAATGCCTGCCTCCCGATCATCACGACTGGCGCACCGGCACGAGCCATCACTCCGCCGAAATATCCGCCGACAGCTCCCGCGCCGACGACAGCGACGCGGGGCCACACTCGCGATTCAGTCACTGGGCCATCTCCGAGTGAAAAGAGAGAAAACCCTATTCTATCCGCAAGGGGTCTTGCTCTTAGTCGGTGTGGCCGTGGTCGTGGCCGCGCTCCGCCGACCAGATCGCCTCGGGAGTCTTCTCCATCGGGTAGAGGTGGACCATCCAACTGAAAATCACAGGGCGGAATGTGCCGCCTGCGGCATTGCACTCTTGCTCGGTGGCGATTGAGCCGCGCAAGCCAAACTTGGCGTCCGGTCCCAGCAAGCCCTCCCGCTTTTCGTCTTTGCTCATGGTGGCTGGGGGTGCGCAGAAATTCACGTGTTCGTGCCACTGCGCCACGCTCAGCGGAATGCGCTGGTCGAGATCGTCTTCGCTTAAACGCTTGGGCGCCGTGTACATTACGCCGACCAGCTTATATCCGTCGCCTTGCTTTTCGTAGAGAAGCGAGGTCGGATGCTCGGGATTGAATCCGAAGGCGGCTTCGGCGGCGTATTTGTAATTCGTGAAGTGGTACTGCTTCTGCGGAACGTCGGGCAGGAAAATCTTGAAGCCGTCATTCAGAGCCGTTTGATAGTCGGTGTACTTCGCTGCGACTTGACGCGCCGTTTCGGCGACCTTCGCTGCGCGGTCCGTGTCGCCCGGCTTGAGATCGCGCAGTGCTGTCATCTTCATGTGCGGGCCCATATCCATGTGACGATGGTCCATCGAAGTCTGGTCCATCAGGGTCATGGATTGAGCAGCGCCGGCATCTTCGCCCGCGGGAGAGTTGGCTTTGTCATCGTGAGGCATCGGCATTCCCGGCGTGTCGGACATGTCGTGGGGTGAGGTGGGCTTTTGATCCTGTGCCAAGGATCCTGCTGTGAGGGCGGCTAGGAATATGGCGTGTGAAAGAAGGCTGTTCATGAAAGATTCTCCCGAATCTTTTATAACCCGAACATACGAGAATTGTTGCGCGGATCGGGCCCAGATCCTGGCTTCGAGTCGCAGCTTCAACCGGCAGCTACAGGGTGGATTACGCCTTGGAACCGGCTTTGGCCTTCAGGCGAACTTTGCCGGCTTCCAATTCCACCGAATACTCCACCGCGTCGCACGCGTATTGCTTGCGGATCTGATCAGTCTTTTTCTTGACGAACAAGGAAAACGAATCGAAGCTTGCCGCGTCGCCCAGTTTTTCTCCGGCGTTTTTCTTGGCTTCGACTAGCGCGTGATAGAGCGACTCGACGTGCTTGCGGTCCTTTTCAACGTCGGTGAGTTGCGCGATGTAGGGCTGCTTAGTGGCTTTGGCGGCCGCAGGCTTGGTGGCAGCTTTTGCGGCTTGAGCGGCGGGCGCCACCGGTTCGGCCTCCGCCGTTTTCGTTGCGGCCACAGGCCAGGGAGCCATTGGTTTTTCCACAACAGCGACAGCAGCCGCGGCTTCGAGAGTGTCCGATTCTTCTTCGTCAATTTCGAGCGGCGTAATTTCGTGCGGGGTTGCGGATTCCTTGTCTTCGGGCTTGTCTTCAAAGATGCGCACGCCTTGCACGCCGAGCAATGCGTCCTGCGGGCGGCGGTATCCTTCTTCGCGAATGCGCGACTTCTTGCGCCAGAGATCACTTTGCACGGCATACTGCTGGGCCAGGGCGTTGTAGCGAAAACGCTGAGCGAAGCCCATGCGTCCACCGTCGGAAAACTTGCGCAGAATGGCGAGCACCTTCCACTCCACGTCGGTGGGCGGGCGCTTGGCGGGATTGTTGAAGTACATCTCGTACTCGATCTTCAGCCGCCGCAGCTGCTGTTCGAGTAGAGTCAGTTCCTCATCCGTGGTCACCGGTTCTGCCTCGCAGCTTGCAAGGTAGCACGGGAAGATGACCAGGGGATGATCACGGACGGGCCATTACTTTAGGGTGTTACCGGTGGCTGAAGGGCGCCTGCATTGTTGCTTTTTCTTACCAGTCCAACACAACGGCAAAGATCAGTGGCGCGACGATTGTGGCGTCGGACTCGATTATGTACTTCGGCGTATCCACACCGAGTTTGCCCCAGGTAATTTTCTCGTTGGGCACCGCCCCTGAATAAGAGCCATAACTGGTGGTCGAATCGCTGATCTGGCAGAAGTATGCCCATAGCGGAACGTGCTCGCGTTGCAGATCCTGGTGCAGCATAGGAACGACGCAGATGGGGAAGTCTCCGGCGATGCCGCCGCCGATCTGGAAAAAACCGAGAGGGGTTTTGGCGGTGGTATTGGTGTACCACTCGGCTAGTTCCATCATGTACTCGATTCCGGTGCGGACGGTGTGAACCTTCTTCACGTCGCCGCTGATGCAGTGTCCGGCGTACATGTTGCCGAGGGTGGCGTCCTCCCAGCCGGGGACGAACATGGGGAGATTCCTTTCGGCGGCGGCGAGAAGCCAGCTGTTTTTCGGATCGATCTGGTAGGACTCTTCCAGCTTGCCGGAGCGCAGAATCTTGAACATAAACTCGTGCGGGAAGAAGCGCTGCCCGGTTTTATCGGCGGCGACCCATTCTTCGAGGACCACGGCTTCGATACGGCGCATGGCTTCCATTTCTGGAATACAGGTATCGGTCACGCGGTTCATGTGGCGGGCGAGGAGGGCGGCTTCGTCCTTGGGAGTGAGGTCGCGGTAGTTGGGCACGCGCTCGTAGAAATCGCGGGCGACGAGGTTGAAGACGTCTTCTTCGAGATTCGCTCCGGTGCAGCAGATGCCGTGAATCTTGTCCTGGCGAATCATTTCTGCGAGCGAGATGCCGAGTTCGGCGGTGCTCATGGCCCCGGCTAGGGTAACAAACATTTTTCCGCCCGAAGCGAGAAGCTGGTTGTAGCCTAGCGCGGCGTCGACGAGCGCGGCCGCGTTGAAGTGGCGATAGTGCAGTTTGATGAAATTAGTGATGGATGACATGCGGACCATGCTAAGGAAAGCTGGGGAAGTCGCGCAAGTCTGCTTAGCTGTCAGCCATCAGCTGTCAGCAAAAACCAAAGCTCGACCCCGCCAGAGTCCACGTGGGGCAGGCGCCCTCCCCGACCGAGGTTGGGCTTTTGCTCAAGCCCGGCGAGTTTGCGCTCGCCTGCCCAGACGGGGCGTCTGGGCCTACATGTGTCGTGCCCAAGGTAATTCCAGTAGCCCAATCGTGCTCTCAATCTTTCCGGGAAAGCATCTAAAATAAAGAAAGCAGTTGCTGCAAGACCGATGCGCGGGAGGCAGCATGGAAAGTCCCGAGAGACTTCGCCCGAAAAATACCCGTCCCCACGACGCTCGCCCGAGCGCCGAAGTAGCCGAAGAGTTAGAAGAAGCCCGCAACCTTCGACGATTGCAGTGGATGATCGGGATGGTGCTGTCGGCAATCTATCAGGATCCGAATCTAACGGTTGAACAGGCGTCGGAACTCGTGGCCAACGCTAAGAACGCGGCGCTCGGGATGTTTCCGGGGAAAGAGCTCGCATTCGATCTTCTCTATAAGCCGAGGTTGCAGCGGGCTATGCGGGACCGGTTTCGGTTGCAGTAGGGGAGTTGCAATTGCACAGCTCTGTGACCTACTATGGAACACGCAAGAACTTGATCTCTATGTTGAGTGTTCTCAGAGCCGACGTCGAACCAGGTTGGGCCGGGCGCTTGCTTTATGGGTCAGTCTTTGGCAGCTATAGTCTGCTTGGTGCTGCTGGTATTGTTATCAGCTTCATGAAGACCGGGAATTTGCGATTCTTCATCGGAGCTTGTTCTGCCGCTTTGCTTGCTTTGGCGCTCCATTCCTTGATCCTGGGGATGGGACCAAATCCGCCCGCAAAGAAGTTGTCCTCCCGCATGAGCTTATTGGTTCTTCTGAGTGTCCTTCCATGGACACTGCGGTTTTTCCTGCGGTAGCGAAATCCTTAAGATGGTACGCGAACATCGTTACACTCTCATCCCTCCATACCGTTGACCCTTTCTCACTGCAAGAGCTAGACTCGATTTTCCGAGGCACCCTCCCATGGTTTCGTCTGCGTATACGCTCCTGCTTTCGCTTTTCCTGGTATCCCCTCTTTTGCAAGCTGACGAAGGCCACCACCACTCCATGACCGCTGAAGAACTCGGCACGGTCCACTTCCAGACTTCGTGCTCGCGCAAAGTGGAGGCGGATTTCAATCGCGGCGTCGCGCTGCTGCATTCGTTTTGGTACGAGGAGGCGGAAAAGACATTCCGCAAGGTGGCTAAGGACGACGGCAAGTGCGCCATGGCGAATTGGGGAATTGCCATGAGCTTGTATCACCAGCTCTGGGATTATCCCGAGGCCCAGACGTTGGCGGAGGGCGATGCGCTGCTGACGAAGGCTGAGGCGCTGAAGGCGACTCCGCGGGAGCAGGAATATATTCACGCGCTGCATGCGTATTTCGGAAAGCCTCCGCAAGGCAGGAAAGACTACGATCACGCGGCGCGGGCCACGGCGTACTCCGAGGCGATGGAGCAAGTTGCGTTGCATCATGCGGATGACCGCGAGGCGGTGGTTTTCTATGCGCTGTCGCTGTTGGCGTCGCAGCCTCCGCATGACACTACCTTTGTGAATCGCAAGAAGGCGGCGGCGATTCTGGAGAAGGTGTTTGCGGAGGATCCGAGTCATCCGGGCGTGGCCCACTATCTTATTCACAGTTACGACAGGCCGCAACTGGCGGAGTACGGCCTGAAGGCGGCACGGAGTTACGCCAAGATTGCGCCCGCGGCGCCCCATGCGCTGCATATGCCGTCGCACATTTTTGCGCGGCTTGGGTTGTGGCAGGAGGATATTGATTCCAACCTGGCTTCGATTGCGGCCACGCGCAAAACCGCTGTGATGCACATGGGCGATGCGTCCCACCAGTTTCATGCCATGGATTTTCTGGTCTACGCTTACTTGCAGAGTGGGCGCGAAGACGAAGTGTTAAAGGAAATCCAGGAACTCGATGGAATCAAGAAGTTGGATGATGACGAGTGGGCTTACTCGGTAGCGAAGTTTAACAGTCTGTATGACTTGGAGTTGCATCGCTGGGATGATGCGATGAAGTTGCAGCCGTTGGCTGGGGACCATCGCTATCCGAACGGAATGATTTACTTTGCGCGCGCGATTGGCGCGGCGAGGACCGGGAAGATCGATGCGGCGCGCAAGGATGCGCAGGAGATTGAGAAGATTCGCGCCAGCCTGACCGCCGACGGGAAACAAGAAGCCGGCGAAGGGGTGGAGTGGATGGGTAAGGAAGCGGGCGCTTGGCTCGCGCTGGCTGAGGGGAAGGGCGACGAAGGGCTCAAAGCTATGCGGGCTGTAGCGGATGATGAAGATGCGGAAGGTGACCAGGCGGCGGTTCCTGCGAGAGAAATGCTGGGAGATATGTTGATCCAAATGGACCGTCCGCAAGAAGCGTTAGCGGAGTACGAGGCGTCTTTGAAAGCGAATCCGAATCGCTTCAATGGGTTGGCCGGAGCGGCGCAAGCGGCGGAGGAGTTAGGCAGGCAGCAACAAGCAGATGGTTTCTACGGGCAGTTGCTGAAGGCTTGCGCGGGATCGAATTCGGATCGTCCGGAGTTGAAGCGGGCGCGGTTGACGCTGGCCAGGAAATAGCTTCCTAGCGCGGCGGTGTGACGATTTCCAGGATTTCCTGCAACCCCGCGCGGAGTCGAGCTAAGTCGGCTGTGGGTTGTTTGGGGAACGGCAGTGGGGCTTGCGCCTTTTGAGCTTTGACCTCGTCACGTAAATGCTGACGCGCGCCGGGAATGGTAAAGCCCTGGCGGTAGAGAAGGTCTTTGATCTTCACGACCACTTCCACATCACGGCGGCGGTAATTGCGTTGTCCCGTGCTGCCTTTGACGGGATGCAGTTGCGGAAACTCGCTTTCCCAGAAACGTAGAACGTAAGCTGGCAAGCGGCAGAGGCGGGAAACCTCACCGATGCGGAAATAGAGCTTGTCCGGAATCAGGATGTCTTCCGGCGGATCCTTTTTTACGCCTAAGCTTTTCTGAGCCAGGGTTTTTTGCGCCGCAGCTTTCTGCGCGATGGCAGGTCTTTTCGCGCCCGTCTTCTGTGTGGCAGAAGGCTTCGGGGAAAGCTCTTTGTTCTTCACCGTCATGTGGAAGTAGTTGTATTCGCGTTGTAACACGTTGCGGGGCCAGCGACAACTCCCCGAAAGTTCCATCTTCAAGATCAGCCTTTAAGATTCGTCTCAAATAACAAGGCCTCCGCGGAAGCTGATCCCGCCGGAGGCCCACTGATTTTCAAAAAGCGGTTGCCCCGCTTCTTCTGTTCTTAGTGCTTTTTCTTGGTTGCTTTTTTCTTTGCCTTTTTCTTCGTTGCCATGTTGAGCATCCTCCTTGAAAGATTCTCCCTTGATCTGCTACTCAACAAATTGGACCAGTAGCAGCCCTACCCCAAGATATTGGGGGTATATGAATACAATGTCAACAGTTTTTTGCACAGGTTCGTCGAAAGTTGAGTTCACGCTGAGTTGCCCTGAACCTCGTCCGTAATCGCAGATGCCATCTCGAGCGTCAATCCGCGACGATCCCGATACGGTGCGGCGAGCATGTTCTAGAATGCCGGGATGAACCTCTCAGCCCATTACCTCGAAGAAGTCCGCCGCCAGTTGCACGGCTACAAGCGGCTGGCGGACGGCGCACTGGCGCAGATCAGCGAAGAAGAATTTTTTCGCGAGCTGGATCCAGAGTCCAATAGCATCGCCATTGTAGTGAAGCACATGGCGGGGAACATGCGTTCGCGCTTCACGGATTTTCTGACGACGGACGGAGAGAAGCCGGACCGAAACCGCGATCAGGAATTCGAAGTGGGCACGGCTGACCGGGCTGCGTCTCTCAGGTCCTGGGAGCAGGGTTGGAAGGCCGCTTTTGATACGGTGGACGCGCTCAAGCCGGAAGACGTCGAGCGCACGGTGACTATCCGCAACGAACCGCACAGTGTTCTGCAGGCGCTGAACCGGGCGCTGGCGCACCTTGCTTACCACGTGGGGCAGATTGTGTATCTGGCGAAATACTTCCGGTCGGAGAAATGGACCACGCTAAGCGTGCCGAGGGGCAAGACGGACGAGTTCAACGCGAAGATGCGCGAGAAGCACGAGGCAAAGGCTTAGGCGCCCTCGGCTTCAAGCGGTCTATAGTCGCTGTCAACGCGTCATCTCAAAAGCAGCATCCCTCAAGATGAGCGCGCACAGGGCGAGGGCAGCGTGCCTCCGTCCGCGTGATGTTGACATTTCCAATGTGTCCACTACGATTGACCGAAAGAGCCGACTCGGGAGCGTTGCAATTCGCGGAAAGGAACTAGAGGCCAATGACGGCATCGAAACTCTACTGGGTTGATGGTCCATGGCCCGGCAAACTTGCATTGTCGGCGCGTCCGCGTGGCGGGGATTGGCTGGAGGACGAGATGGCGTCCTGGCGGCGCGCTGGTTTGAAGGCGGTGTTTTCGCTCTTGACGAAAGAAGAGGAAAGTGACCTTGATCTTGTCAGGGAAGCGAGTCAGGCGAGGGCGCATGGGTTGAAGTTTCTATCCTTCCCGATTCCTGATCGTCAGGTGCCGGATTCCGATGCTGGATTCACCAAGGCACTGGATCAATTGAATAGCGAGCTTGCGTCCGGGAGCAACGTGGTCCTGCACTGCCGGCAGGGGGTCGGGCGCACTGGCCTAGTGGCTGCTTGCCTGTTGCTGACCAAGGGATTGGACGCGGAGACGGCGGTGTCGCGCCTGACTGCGGCGCGGGGTGTTCCAATACCGGAGACGCCGGAACAACGCCAATGGATCGACCGCTATGCGGCGACATTTGCGAACGCGCGATGAATGAGTGCCGATGAGCGGCTTGCCTCCCTTAAAATCCCTGCATTTAGACGCGTCGTTAAATCCAGGCAAATTAGCAACGTTCGAAAAGCTGCTTACCGATGCCTTGAAACAATCCCTTGCCCCAGGGCACGCGCACTCTCTGAAGACGCGTCCCGATGGAACAATCCTGGACGGCCATCATCGAGTGTATGTTTTGAAGGCTCGGGGCGAAGATGTGGATGTGCTGCCGCGGGAAATCCTGGGGCGGGACCCCAACCAATCCCAATGCTAAAATCAGACATTTGCTCGATGTATCCGCGCTCATTCGCGGGAAAGTTCTTATATGCCTGGAACGATGTTTGCTGTTGTAAAGCCCACCGCTGCGCCTGGTTCTGAAATCCGCGAAGTCCCGATTCCTCAGTTTGGCCCGCGCGAAGTGCTGGTCAAGGTCAAAGTCGCTTCCATTTGCGGGACTGACTTGCACATTTACAACTGGGACCGGTGGGCGCAGGGGCGCATACATCCGCCACTCATTCCAGGGCATGAGTTCTGCGGCGAAGTGGCGGCGTTTGGCAGTGAAGTCACGAGCGTAAAGGAAGGCGATTTTGTCTCCGCCGAAATGCACGTAGCTTGCGGGAAGTGTTTGCAGTGCCGCACTGGTGACGCGCACGTTTGCCAGAACGTGAAGATTATTGGCGTGGATGCCAATGGGGCATTTGCGGAGTATGTTGTGATTCCGGAAAGCAATATCTGGAAGCTGGATCCGGCGATTCCTCAGGAGTACGCTTCGATTCTCGATCCGCTGGGGAATGCGGTGCATACCGTGCTGGCGGGCGAGATTGCCGGCAGAACCGTGGCGGTAACCGGGTGCGGGCCGATTGGGCTATTTTCGATTGCGGTGGCGCGGGCTGTGGGAGCGGCGACAATTTTTGCGCTTGAGATCAACGAACATCGCCGTCAGGTCGCGAAGCAGATGCACGCGGACTATGTGCTGGATCCGAAGAACGATGATGCGCGGAAGATTGTGAAAGAGCGCACCGGAGGGCTTGGGGTGGATGTCGTACTGGAAATGGCGGGGCATCCCGACGCCATTCGTACTGGGTTCGATATTGTGCGTAGCGGCGGAAGGGTTTCGCTGCTGGGGTTGACCTCGAAACCGATCCCGCTGAATTTTTCCGAGGACATTATTTTTAAGGGCATCACGATCCAGGGGATCAATGGGAGGCGGATGTATCAGACCTGGTACCAGATGACGGCGCTGCTGACGAGCGGGAGGCTGGACCTGCGGCCCGTCATTACCGATCGGCTGCCGATGAAAGACTTCTCCATAGCGATGGACCGTCTGAAGACGGGTGAAGCGAGCAAGATACTGGTGTACCCGAATGGAGTTAAGTAGGGTCGCCAACGCATAAAGACCACGCAGGCGAGGATGCCCGCGCCACAAGGCCTTACCCAACCGATGGTTCCGCACATTTCTCAGGAGAAATGTCACCAACTCAGAAAGAAGTACCCGGTGCCCGCGAGCGGATTTCCGTTTGCCATCTCGCAGGCTCTAGGGTGCCCTTAGGCAAAGCGCAAAAAGACGGAATAATTTCCACAACCAATCTCGCAGAATGCGGAGTAGAATCAACTTGGCCTCCCAAATGCGGACAATAATTTTCAACCTTCAGTCAGGAAAGGACCATTCGTTATGTGGAAACCCGCTAATCAGCCGCAAGCACCTTCTCGACCCGGCGCGCCGGAACCGGAGCGTCCAGCAATGACACCGACCCCGCAGAGCGCTACCGAGCCCGGTCCGGCGGCGGCAGCAGCGCCCCGGCCAACAGTTACAACCACCGCAGATCAAGCCACCATCGGTAAGTCTTTGGTGATCAAGGGTGAAGTCACCGGCTCAGAGGCACTTTATATTGACGGCCGTGTGGAAGGGTCCATCAACCTTGCGGGCAATCGGGTAACCGTAGGCCGCAACGGCGTGGTGAACGCCAGCGTAACCGCGCGGGAAATCGTGGTGCTCGGCAAAGTGAAGGGTAATCTCACAGCCAGCGACCGCGTAGACATTCGCAGCGACGGATCGCTGACCGGAGACGTGATTGCCGCCAGAATCTCTATTGAAGATGGCGCGTACTTTAAGGGCGGCATCGATATCCGCAAAGGCGGAGCGCCTGCCAGCCAAGGTCAGCCGGCCAAAGTCAACGGCGAGGTGGTGAAGGAACAGGCCGTGGAAGCTCGCGCTTAGTTTTTCTGGAACAGTTTTTGCGACGGGTGCCTTCGGGCACCCGTTTGCTTTGGTCGGGCTGCATCTAAGTCTTGCGCAGGTTCTTGAGCAGATCGGAGCGCGTTAACCAAAGACCAGCAGCCACGGCGGCGGCCCAAGTGAGGGTTGTTAAGCATAGGGAAATAAAATCGGTCCGGCGGGTATTGTTCACTGGGATCGTCTGCGCTGCCTCGTAACTCAGTCCAGCGGCGATTACGGCAATCACCAGGGCTTTCGCAAGTTCTCTCCACGGTAGGCCATCCCAGCGCACCAAGCCGCGCGAATGCAAGAGTAACGCAAGGGCGAGTGTGTTGGCCAGGATGCCGATATCCGAGGCGGCCGCTAGGCCTACGAACGAGAACTTACTAAACAAGATCGAATACACCGGAAGCGACGCAAGCGTAATGATGGTGCAGGCGATCATCGGGGTAAGCGTGTCGCCCGCGGCGTAGAACGCTCGCGCGTAGAGGCCCTGAGCGCACCAGCAGGCCAGCGACAGTGCGAACCAGAAAAAATAAGTCGCGGTAATGTGGGAGTCGCCGAGAGAGAATCGTCCACGGCGGTAGACGAGGTCAATCACGGGAAGAGCGGCGGCCATCATCCAGCCGGTTGCCAGGAACGAGGCGGCGGTGATGCGGTAGATCGATGCGTTCACCGTATCCGCAAACTCGGTCATGCGTTTTTCGCCAAACAGCTTGGCGAAAAACGGGAGCGAGGCCTGACCCGTGGCTTGGCCCAGTATGGCGATAGGAACGGCGAAGAGACGTTTTGCGTAATTAAGGCGAGTGATGTCACCCAATCCCCCCGAAGCAAAGTGGCGCAGAATCCAGTCGTCAGCGGTAACTAGAGACACGCCGAGCATTAGGGGAATCGAGAGCCTGGCCCACTCGAGGAACGCTGGATTTCTTACGTCCCAGGAAAGACGGAAGCCCGTGCCGATGCGGGCTGCGCCGATTGCGTTGATCAAAAACGGACCGACGAAGGCCCCCGCCAAGGCGCCGTAGGCAAGGGAAGAAATTCCGAACTGCTTGCCGAGTGCGACCCCGCCCAGGATGATGAAGACGTTGTAGAGAAGTGGACCGAACGCGGGGAACAAAAACAACCGCCGCGAAAGCAAGACCGCCGAAACGACTCCGCCGACGTAGAAAAAGATCTGCGCTGGCAGAAGGATGCGCGTGAGGTGCACGCACAGCGCCATCTGATCGGCGTCGAACTTCGGCACGACGAGCCGGAGCAGTTGCGGCGTGTAGACCTCTGCCAGGACTACGCCGAACGCCAGCACGGTTGTCATCACGGTAATGATGATGGAAAAGGTCTTCTGAGCCTCGTCCTCGCGTTTCTCGGCTACAAATCGTGTGTAGATGGAGATGAAGGTGATCGAGGCCGCGCCGCCCGCGACAATGTAGTTCAAGAAATCGGGAATGGTGAAGCCAGCGACGTAGGCATCAGTGAGTCGCCCGGCACCAAAAGCCCAGGCAATATAGGCCTCGCGCACATAGCCGATGACGCGCGACAGCATCACTGCAGTCATCAATAGCAGAGTGGCGGAAGTATTGCTGTGCTGATGCGAAGGACGCAGTGCCCGCAATGCGCGCGCCAGAACACTTGTGGATGCCGGTTGCGGAGAGGTTTCGGAACTTGCCATCTAGCGGCGATTGTACATGGCAAAATCGCGGCTCCCGGGGCGCTCTTCCTCGGGGTAGACGCTTCGGTAACAGTGGTTACCGGCTTTTGACACTCCTTTTCCCGAGCCGCGATAATGAGCAGTGACGCAATCTCGCCATCCCGCCGCGTTTCCCCGTTTCTTTCGCAAGACGTTTCCGCAAGCCGTGCGCGGCGAAGGTGTCTATATTTGGGATTCCGACGGTGAGCGTTATCTGGATTTCTCCGGACAGGCGGCGGTGAATTTTATTGGCCACGGAGTCCCGTCAATTTCTGAGGCCGTTGCCAAGCAGGCTTCCCAGTTGGAGTTTGTGCACAGCAGCCAATTCACTACGGCGATCGCGGAAGACTACGCGGCTGAGCTGTTGGAATTCGCGGGCAAGCATTTCCGCGGCGGCTGCGTATATTTCACCAGCGGCGGGTCCGAGGCCATTGAGACTTCGTTGAAGCTGGCGCGGCAGTATCAAATCGAAATCGGCCAAAGTCAGCGCTACCACATGCTCAGCCGCACGCAGAGTTACCACGGCTCGACGCTGGGAGCGCTCGCGGTTTCGGGGAACGTTCGGCGGCGCGAGATTTACCTCCCGATGGTACGTGAGTTTACGCATGTGGGCGTCCCGTATTGCTATCGCTGCGTGTACAACTGTCTCAACGGTTGCATCAATTGCGCGGAGAAATACGCGGGCGAGTTGGAGAAGGCGATTGAGCTATCAGAGGGTCAAGCGGCTGCATTCATATTGGAGCCCGTAAGTGGCGCGACACTTGGCGCCGCTGTGCCCTCCGCGCGCTACATGCAGCGCATCGCTGAAATTTGCGAGGGGACTGGCGTGCTGCTCATCGCGGATGAGGTGATGACGGGGATGGGGCGCACTGGGCGCAATTTTGCGGGCGATCATTGGGGCGTTTCGCCAGACATTCTGGTAACAGCCAAAGGGCTTTCCTGTGGATATGCGCCGCTTGGTGCTGTACTTGCCAGCAAGAAGGTAGTCGATGCCATTGCCAAGGGTTCAGGAGCGTTCCTGCACGGGTTTACCTACAACGCGCATCCGCTTTCGACGGCTGCGGGAAGAGCGGTGTTGAGGTTCGTGAAAGGGCAAAATCTTGTTCAAGCGGCGGATTCGGAAACGGCTGGCACACCGGCTAGCCACCTGAAGGCGTCTCTCGCGAGTCTGTTGGACCACCGTGCCGTGGGGGACGTACGCGGTATCGGCCTGTTGTGGGGAGTGGAATTCGTTGCCGACAAGACGACGAAGACGCCGTTCTTCGCCGACTTCAACTTTGCCGGTCGCGTTGGTGAAGCTGCCAGGAAGCGCGGCCTGCTTGTCTACCCGATGCAGGGCTCGGTGAATGGCCACTCGGGAGATCATGTGCTGGTTGCTCCGCCGGCTGTGATTACAAACGAGCAGATTGACTGGGCCGTCGGCACACTGCACGATGTGGTTGAAGAAACATGCCAAGGGGCGTAAAGGGCCTATTCCGCGGGACGACATCTACCGCTTTTCTATGCTCTGTAG
>Ga0137401_10000440_pt1 | contig 16089 bp, 12 predicted proteins | sample CZOMad1_1_16fung_FD_108286 | JGI IMG/M metagenome (GOLD analysis project Ga0137401, IMG submission 108286) | Vadose zone soil fungal communities from Angelo Coast Range Reserve, California, USA - CZOMad1_1_16fungal (Illumina Assembly) | ecosystem: Environmental > Terrestrial > Soil > Vadose...
GAACACGGCAGCACTAGCGCCGATTCCCAAGATCAGGCATAGAATTGCCAGAAAAGAAAAGCCCGGGCTGCCGCACAGTTGGCGAAGCCCATAGCGCAAATCCTGAACTAGGTCTTCAATGACGCTTCCGCCGCGCGCGTCTCGGCACTGTTGTTCGATCTGCGTCATCCCGCCCAGTGCGCGCAGCGCCGAGTAGCGCGCGTCCTCAGGCGACATGCCTGCTGCAAGGTTCTCCTTGATTTGGTGCTCGAGGTGGTCGCGAAGCTCATCTTTCAGTTCCTGATCCACCTGTTTGCGGCGGAAAAACGAGCGCAAACGCAACCGAAGGGTATAAAACCATTGTTCGAAGGTCATCTCAAGCCTCCTTGAGCTTGACTATCCCGGAGATGGCAGCGGAGAGACGATTCCAGTCGGCCGCCTCTTTTTCGAGTTGCTTCCGCCCGAGCCGGGTCAGAGAATAAAACTTGGCGCGACGGTTGTTTCCACTCGGCTTCCAGTGAGCGGTTATCCAACCCCGATGTTCCAGCTTGTGCAGCGCTGGGTAGAGAGAGCCATCGCTAACCCCTAATACATCGCTGGACATTTGTTTCAGGCGCTGACTAACGGCCCAGCCATTGAGCGGCTCCAACGCCAGTATTTTCAGGATCAGCATGTCCAGAGTCCCCTGAAGAAGGTCCGAAGGCTTACTCAAGCGGTCTCCTCTCGGTTACCGAGTTAGACTGAACCTTTACCTCTCTGGTTAGCAAGGCGCGTTTAGAGATCGGCCGACAGCCCGATGGTCGGCAACCCGAAACTTATGCCCCAGACCCAAGCGGAAGTCGTTCCTTAGCCCCCGTGGTTTAAAAGGGGGTTTCACGCAGCAGCCGCAAGCGAATGATTCAATTGGTCGGCAACCGCGGGTTCGAGATGGTCAGCCCGGTATACCTTTTGACCCTCCGCTCACAAGGGTGGGAAGTACAAGTTTCCGAGGCTCTCGAAGTGCTGGGAACCTCCCTATTGCCAAACTCCAACTCGGCGCAGGAGGGTAGGAAAACGGTTGTCGGAACGTATGCTGTCGAGGCGGGGGTCAACCGCCAGCATGACCATGCAGTCCGACCGATCTTCTACTGCCTTGTCGAACCAACGGAAGGCTTGCTGCTTTTCTCTCAGAAGGACGTATGCAGTCGCCCCCTCATAGGAGCATACATAGCGCCTCTTGGTCAGCTGCTCCAAGTGCTCCAGCACTTTCGCTGCCTCCGACTTGTTTCCGGAAAGGCCTGCACCTGCGCCAAGTAAACCAGCAGAAGTGGGCCGTCGTCGATTTGTGCGGCCCGTTGGGCTTCCACCATGGCTTCAGCAGAGCGGCCCGTCAACGCGTAGGAGAGTCCCAGTACAGAGCGGGCATAGCCAAAATCCGGGAGTCGCTCCACGACCGCTAGGCTTTCTTTGACCGCCTGATCGTACCTTCGGGCCATAAGGAGCGTCCAACTCAGGTCGCCATAGGTGAACCGGGCCAAACGGATCGAGCTCGATCGCCCGCTTGGCCTCGCGGATGGCCTGCTCCTGCCGTGCTGTCGCCGACAGACACCAGGCGTAGCTGGCATGAGCGTCGGCGTAGCCAGGGTTCAGTTCAATGGCACGATTGAGCTCCCTTTCTGCGGTTACAGCATCCCAGTCGAAATTGATACTTACGAAACCTAGCCACGCATGTGCTTCGGCAAGGTTCTGGTCTAGCCTACGCCCTCAGGGCAGCCGCTTTGGCCTGAGGCATCACCTCTCGAGGAGCCCGGTAATTGCTGGACAGGTTGGCGTAGGCGCTTGCTAGGCCAGCCTATCCGGCAGCACTGCCGGGACTGGTGAGACGTTGCTCTGACTCTATGGTCGGGGCGCTCATCGCTACGTTCTGCGGCTTTATAATCGCTTTGCTCGTTCCCGGGCCTGAGGTCTGGGCACCGAGTCCTACCTGCACAGAAGGTGTGTCCGAGCGACCAGCATGTGGGGCCACATTCGCCACGCCTATCTGAGTAGCGTGGATAGCCACAGTCGAGAACTTTGACACTTCATCGAGAGTTCCGTGGCGCACAACGTGCAGCGCCCACAGTCAACAGAAATCAGAAAAGCGACAAGGCCAGCGTTCAAACTTTGAACGCCATTGGGGGAGTACAGCAATGACGCAGGAAGAGATCCGGATGTCAGAAGCGGGCACGCGCAAAAAGCATTGGAAGCGCTGGGGGCCATACCTCGCCGAACGTGCCTGGGGAACTGTGCGCGAGGACTACAGCGCCTCCGGGAGCGCTTGGGAGTACCTGCCTCATGACCATGCGCGTTCGCGGGCCTACCGATGGAACGAAGAAGGCCTGGCAGGGATTAGTGATCGGCGGCAGACGATCTGCTTTGCGGTCGCCCTTTGGAACGAGCGCGACCCTATCTTGAAAGAACGGATCTTTGGTCTCACGGGTAACGAGGGCAATCACGGCGAGGACGTCAAGGAGTACTACTTCTACCTCGACAGCACTCCCACGCACTCCTATATGAAGTACCTCTACAAGTATCCGCAATCCGAGTTCCCTTACGCGAAGTTAGTGGAAGAAAGCCGGCGCCGGGACAGATACGATCCGGAGTACGAACTGCTCGATACCGGCTTGTTCGACGAGAACCGCTACTTCGACGTACGGGTGGAATACGCCAAGGCGGACACTGAGGACATCCTGATCAGGATTACGGTTACGAACCGTGGACCGGAAGCCGCCAGGCTCCGAGTTCTGCCGACGATTTGGTTCCGGAATGTGTGGTCCTGGGGAAACCACCACAAAAGGCGCCCCGAGTTGCACGAGCTCCATTCGGCTCCGGATCCCGTCATCGAACTGAACCACGATCTGCCCGGTAACCGCTGGCTCCATTGCCAAGGCTCTCCGGAACTACTCTTCACCGAGAACGAAACCAATTACCGAGCACTCTTCGGGTTGGAGAATGCAAGTCCATACGTGAAGGACAGCATCAACGACTACGTGGTGCACAGCTGCAAGAATGCTGTGAATCCCCGGCGTGTCGGCACCAAAGCGGCTGCGCATTACAGGCTCATGATCGATACTGGCCTGACGGTAGTCCTCTGCCTGCGGCTTGCTGATTCCGAGTTCAGGCTCAAATCCGCGTTTGACGATTTTGACTGGATCGTCGCGCGGCGCCAGCATGAGGCGAATGAGTTCTACGCAAACGTGATTCCCCAGGATCTGTCGGCGGATGCGCAGAATGTGATGCGCCAGGGCTTTGCGAGCATGCTCTGGTCCAAGCAGTTTTATCATTACGTAGTTAAGGAGTGGTTGGAGGGGGACGCAGGCCATCCTGCCCCACCCGAGCAGCGCCGGAAGGGACGGAATCACAACTGGACCCATTTACACAATGCAGACGTTATTTCCATGCCCGATAAGTGGGAATATCCTTGGTATGCGGCCTGGGACCTCGCGTTTCACTGTATTCCCTTGGCCCTTGTTGACGCAGATTTTGCGAAAGACCAGCTGACCCTGATGCTGCGCGAATGGTACATGCACCCCAATGGACAGATTCCAGCGTATGAGTGGGCGCTCGGTGATGTGAATCCTCCCGTGCATGCCTGGGCGGTGTGGCGAGTCTACAAAATTGACAAGAAACAGCAGGGCAAAGGCGATCGAGCATTCTTGCAGCGCGCATTTCACAAGCTGATGTTGAATTTCACCTGGTGGGTGAATCGCAAGGATGCCGAGGGTAGGAACATTTTCCAGGGCGGATTTCTTGGCCTGGACAACATAGGCTTGTTCGACCGCAGCGCGCCACTGCCCACCGGAGGCTACATTGAACAGTCGGACGGCACCAGTTGGATGGCGATGTATACCCTCAACATGCTCACCATCGCACTGGAGCTGGCGAAAGGGGAACCCTGTTACGAAGATATTGCTTGCAAGTTCTGTGAGCACTTCATCCGCATCGCCCATGCCATGAGCCATCGTGGCCAGGACAGCATGGGGCTCTGGAATGAAGAGGACGGCTTCTTCTATGACGTGTTGCGGCTGCCGGACGGTTCGCAAGTCCCCATGAGAACGCGGTCCATGGTGGGGCTGATCCCTCTTTTCGCGGTGCAGACGCTCGAACCCGACGAACTCCATCGCCTGCCCGAGTTCAAGCGGCGTCTGGAATGGTTCATTGACAACTGTCCCGAGCTGATAAGAGATTTGGCTCCCATGCGCGCCGAGGGGATCGGCGAGCGAAGGCTATTGTCCATCGCCGACCAGGGGCAGTTTCGGCGCATCCTTAAGTACATGCTGGACGAGCGCGAATTTCTGTCCCCGTACGGAATCCGGGCGCTCTCCAAGCGGCACCGTGAACAACCCTTCTGCCTTGCCGTCAATGGCAGTAAGCGCTGCATCTCTTATGATCCGGGGGAGTCCACGACTTCGGTATTTGGAGGAAATTCCAATTGGCGCGGGCCCATCTGGTTTCCGTTGAACTATCTGCTGATCGAGTCTCTTCAGAGGTTCCACCACTATCTGGGCGATGCTTTCAAAGTCGAGTTCCCCACTGGATCGGGAAAGATGAAGACCTTGGAAGAAGTTGCAGGGGAGTTGTCGCGCCGAATGACAAGCATTTTCCTTCGGGATGAACATGGCCGCCGACCGTTGTTCGGCAACATGGAAAAGTTTCAGACGGACCAGGATTGGCGCGACTTATTGCTCTTTCACGAATACTTTCATGGTGATTCCGGGGCGGGGGTGGGAGCGAACCACCAGACAGGATGGACGGGTTTGGTCGTCAAGCTAATGCAGCAAAGCGGCGAGCGCGAGCCCGGAAAGCATTTGTTGTCCCAATCGGTGGCCTAAACGGGCGAGTCGCTGTTTTGGAACGTTCCACGACGAACAAGGCTTCTCCTCGCTAACCCAGCGCAGCCGGATGCCTCCGAGCAGCTCTCTTTCACTGACGAGGGGCCTCCAAAATCTTCTCTCCATCGAAGTGCTGTGGACCATTTCATGCCTTGGCCTTTCTTATCGACCCGTCGGACTCCTTTTGAAAATCAATCACGAAGGGCTGACTCGTCATGAAGAAATTGGTATCCGATTCCGGTAGCAGCTCTTGAGGTTCCTCCCCAAATGGGGCGTATTGCACGTACAAGGTTCCGCTCTTTTGAGCAATGATGAACTTGAATTGCCCACCAAAAAGGTACACGCCCGTGTATGCATGAAGGGTTGCAGGATTAATCTTAGCGAGCGTGTGTTCTTCGGAACGCGACTCAGGCCAGTCGTTTTCTTGCGCCACGGCACGCTCAACCTCGCCCGTCAATCGGAATCCATTATCCCCATAAGCGTCGTTTTCGCACAGCGCAATGAAATGATAAGAGGATTGATTGCTGACGTAAACGTATGCTAAATGTTTTTTTAACGGCATCATCATCCACAACGAGATCGTCGAATGATGACGCTCTGGCTAGAGGAACAGTCCTCTGAGGAGGTCGTGGAAGAGCAGTCAAGCGGGTGGCGTTAGCTTCTTGGGCACTGTGGACTGTCCACTCAATGCGGAGCGAAGATCAGGTTCTCGACGTCGTCGAACTGCCCTCCGAAAAGCGCTCATCGGCTTTATGGATCTTCGTCAAGTTGTTTTTGGACCCGTACTGGTCCCGGAGTTGCCCCGAAGAGTCTCAAGTGGTTGAAAGAAAGCGGCACATCTCGAGACTCGAACAGAGATGTCTACCTTGCAGCGGTAGCATTCGCTTCTGGGTGGCACATCTTTCGAACGACCGCGGTCAGGGAATGCGCCGACCCTTGTCGAGTCCTTTCAAACCCCACTGGCAAGACGGCGCAAAGCCCACGTCTTTGCAAAAGGACCAAAGGACCGAACCCTTGGGCGGTTCGGGAAAAGCATGTGCTTTTGCCGGACCAAATCAACGCGCTATTGGCAACCCTCGAAGAACCCGCGCGCACGATGGTTTTGGTCGGAGTGCTCACTGGGCGGAGAATTGGCGAAATTTTGGCTTTGCGCTGAGGAATGTGGATTTTGCCTCCGGCTAGGTTCAGGTCGAGCAGGCCTGCTACCGGGGTCTGATCGGCGCGCCAAAAACCAAGGGCAGCCGACGTGCGCTCCCCAGGCCGGACTCTCTCAAGGGGGAACTCAAGCGTCTGAGCGAGAAATCTGTATCCGGAGGAATTGGTTTTTCACACCCGCAACGGCACCCCGTACAGCGACACGAACCTGCTGCACAAGCACCTGAAACCGGCAGGTCGCAAGCTGGGGATGCCCTGGCTCAACTGGCACACGCTACGCCGCACTCACGCGACGCTTTTGCAACACGCGGGAGGCACGCTCAAAGAGACGCAGGCACAATTGGGCCACACGAAGATGTCAACTCGAACCCTCGTTTCGCCACGTTTGAACTGCGAGAGGAGGCCTGATCCATCATCGGGGAGAGCTGGGCTGCGTGACTATTTCTGAGCCAGAAGCCAGTCTCTCATTTCCCACAAGCCCTTTTCTGGATAGTTCCGTGTTGCCGACTACGGGTGAGTTTCGCTCGACAGAATTGCAATTCGCGCTCTTTCCATGAAATTCAGATGATCGAACAGGAACGTGCTTCCCATAGTCATTCGAGTGGAGTATGGTGCTTCCCGCAGGCATTCGAGTGAGGCACGCAACCGTGGTCCGTAAAACGATGGCCCTTAAAGAGACGTCTGCAGCCGGCGACATCTTTCAAGGAACCCTCGACATGCTCATCCTGCGCACGCTGGTCATGGGTCGCGCGCATGGCCACACGATCGCGCAGGTGATTGAGCACACCTCCGAGAAAGCGCTCGAAATCGAGCAGGGCTCGCTCTATCCCGCGCTGCACCGCCTCGAAGATCGCGGCCTGCTGGCCTCCGAGTGGGGCACTAGCGAAAACAACCGCAAGGCGAAGTTTTACCAGATCACGGCGAAGGGCCACAGGCATCTGACCAGGCAAACCAACCGGTGGCGCCACATGACGCGCGCCATTGGCCTCATTTTGGGACAATCGGCTGACTAAGTCAGGAGGGAGGCACCATGAGCCTTCGGCGTTTCGTGCAACGCAAGAAGAAGGACGCCGACCTCGCGGAGGAGATTGAATCGCACCTCGCGCATGAGCAAGAAGCCAACATCGCGCGCGGGTTGTCTGCCGAACAAGCTCGGCGTCAGGCGCGCTTGAAATTTGGCAATCCGGAGAGCGTCCGCGATCGCGTGTGGCGCGATCGATCCTTTCCCTGGATCGAAGACGGGTGGCGCGATCTTCGCTTCGCGCTGCGCTCGCTCGCCAACGTGCCGGGCTTCACAGCCATTGCCGTCCTGGTGATTGCCGTCGGCATTGGTGCGAATACGGCGGTCTTTTCGGTCATCAACACCGTTCTGCTCAAGCCGCTCACCTATCCCGAGCCGCAGTCACTGGTGCAATTGATGAATACGGCGCCGCAGGGGACATTTCCCGGCGCCAACGTGCCCAAGTTCAACATCTGGAACCAGCAGTCCAGCATTTTCCAGTATGTTGCGGGCTACGACCAAGGCGGTGCCGGACTCAACCTCACGGGGGGCAACGATCCCGAGCAGGTGCAGGGCATCCATGTAACCGTGGACTATTTTCGTCTCTTTGGCGCGCCAATCCTGGCTGGACGCACCTTTTCTTCCGCCGAGGACAGCCCCCATGGTGGCAACGTCGTCGTCCTCAGTTATGCCCTCTGGAAACGCCGCTTTGGCGGAAATCCTAAAATCGTCGGCACCAACATTCATCTCGACGGCCAGCCATACCTGGTCGTCGGAGTCATTGGACGCGACTTCGTTACCGAGCCGACGGGCGATCTCTGGCTGCCCTTTCAGTTCGATCTTACCTCGCAGGACATGGCACACTATTTCGTAGTCGCAGCGCGCCTGCGACCTGGCATCACACCACAAAAGGCTAACGCGCAACTGAAGCTCGCTGCCGATCAGTTCCGCCGAACCTATCCCGGCGGACTCGGTCCACAAGGTGGTTTCGGGGTTACCTCTCTTCAGGATGTCATGGTCGGAGACACGCGCACTTCTCTCCTGGTTCTGCTCGGAGCCGTCACCTTCGTCCTGCTCATCGCGTGCGCCAACGTAGCGAATCTTCTACTAATCCGCGCGACCGCCAGAAAGCGTGAACTCGCGACCCGCTCCGCTCTGGGCGCAGGCCGCGGGCACATCATCCGGCAGTTGCTCACGGAGAGCCTGGTCATATCGCTCACCGGCGGCTTTCTGGGCCTGATCCTCGGCATGGTCGGAGTCCGGCTCCTGCTCGCCGTTAGTTCTGGAAGCATTCCTCGTGTCGGCGAAGACGGATCGGCTGTGACGCTCGATCTGAACGTCCTGTTCTTCACGTTCGGTGTCTCAGTGCTCACCGGAATCCTTTTTGGCGTCCTCCCCGCCATCAGCGCATCGCGCAACAATCTTGCCGCCGCGCTCAACGAGAGCAACAATCGCTCCGGCGTTGGCTTCCGCAGCGGCAAAATCCGCTCTCTTCTTGTCATCAGTGAAATGGCGCTCGCGCTGGTGCTCGTCGTCGGGGCCGCTCTGCTGATCCGTACGTTCATAAATCTCCAGGCCGTCGATCCCGGCTTCGACACCCACACCATCGTCACAATGGCCATGTCGATCAGCGCCGATCGATTCCAGAACACGGCCGGTGTCGCCCAGGTCATCCGCGACGGGACCCAACGCGTCAACACCGTCCCCGGTGTCACCACCACCGCTGCCGCCTGCTGCCTGCCGCTGCAGGGCGGCTTTGGCTTGCCCTTTGACATTGTCGGCCGCCCCAGCGGAGATAACCCTTCCACCGGCGGAGGCGGTTACTTTCCCGTATCCTGGGCCTACTTTGAGGCCTTCAAAGTCCCCATCCTTCACGGTCGCAATTTCACCGAGCATGACGACGGCGGCGCGCCGGGAGTAGTGATTATCAACGAGGCGATGGCTAAACAATACTGGCCCAACGGCGATCCGCTGAGCGATCGCCTGGTGATCGGGGCCAACATGGGCCCTGTTTTCGTGGAGCCGCCGCGGCAGATCATTGGCGTCGTCGGGAACATGCGCGATGGAGGCCTAAGTCGCGATCCCGCCCCTACCATGTACATCCCGGTCGCGCAGATGCCGGACAGAGTCACTGCGCTCAACTCTCGCATCGCGCCCCTCTGGTGGATCGTCCGCACGCGCGTAGAGCCGCACACGGTGATCCGGTCCGTATCCACCGCTCTGCGCGAAGCCAGCGGAGGCCTGCCCGTGGCGCACATCCGCACCATGGATGAGATCGTCATCGTGACCACCTCGCGGGAGCGTTTCAATATGCTCCTGCTGACCATTTTCGGTTCGTCCGCTCTGCTCATGGCCGCGATTGGCATCTACGGCCTGATGGCCTATTCCGTGCAGCAACGGACTCAGGAGCTCGGCATCCGCATGGCGCTGGGTGCGCAAGCCTCCAACATCCGCAACATGGTGATCCGTCAGGGGATGGTGCTGGCCATCATCGGTGTCGTCGTTGGCATCGGCGGAGCGTTATGGCTAACGCGCTTTCTCGCCAGCTTCCTCTTCGGAGTCAAAGCGTTGGATCCAACCGCCTTCCTCGCGACGCCGGTCCTGCTGACGGCCGTCGCGTTCCTGGCAGTCTGGATACCCGCCTGGCGCGCCACGCGCGTGAGTCCCATGACAGCGCTGCGCTTTGAATGAAGAACAGAAGTGGTTCCGCGTGCTGTCCTCACCGCTCCGAGTATTGGCTATCCGGAAATTGTGCCCATGCATTTCGTCGTTCCGAGCGACTATAGTAGGAAGAACCGGTGCGAAGTCGACCCTAGCGGTATCAACTACTTGCAGCGCGTCTTTTTACGCTTCGACACAAGACTTACGAGGGCGTCGGGGTTAGCTCGAAGAGCTCTTCGAATTGGTCGCCAAATATTCGCATCCGTCTGTTGCGATTTGGATCTGCTTCGTTGAGTGCCAATCCCGGGGCTCGATCGAAGAAGAAGGGTCCACCGAGGACCTTGCAAGCGCGCTGTTTTGGAGCGTTTTGGAGCAAGAAGAAAGGGGGACGGAGCCGCTATGTGATTGAAGGATATGGTAGGCACGTGGGGACTCGAACCCCAGACCTCTACCGTGTCAAAAAAGTTCACGGCTAACTTACTGGTATTTCACGGCATCCACTGTCCCTTGGAAGTACGTTGACGTCCGGTTAGCCACGGCTTGTTGTACCCAGATTTGTGCCCAAGATTTCGCTCCTGCACAGGCAATTATCTTTTGCAGCTGGACTGGTTGTTTTTGTTCGGGCCCAGAACCGGACAACCTCGCGATGCTGGATGTGCTAGCCCTGGTGTGGCCCAGAGTTTCAAAGGTTTGCCAGCGGGAGATTTGGTCATATTTCTGAGGCAGGAGCATCTCGAGTGCGAGGTGCCGGATAAGACAGAGGCCCGTTCCGCGCTCCCTAATTGGATGAGAGTCCACGGCAGAGTCAGCTATGATTTAGCCGTTCTTCTCGATTACATCGCGAAGAACACGCGAGTTGCTTCCGTCCGGGCTAGATTGGAGGAAACTCGTAAAGCTGTTTAAGAAGCCGAGGTCTAAGTCTTACTGGTATGACTTCACGATACGGGGCCGACGTTGTCGTGGATCAACACAACAAACCAAAACGGCAGAGCCGTGAAGGTGGCGGGCTTGAACTCGCCCAAGCGGTGGAGGGTGTAGACCTGCTACCGGCATGGCACCTGTTTTGGCCGAGTTTTCCCGGCGATTCATGGACCGGCTGGACAACGTCAGACTGGAGGACAAAACAAAAACCTACCGTGATGGCTGGCGCCTCCTAAAGGGTGACAACCATCGTGGATTTACGATTGGGTCAGATTACGAGCAACAGCGTCGAAAGGCAGAAGCCAAGCCGAGCGCTCTTCCGCGACATTGTCGTCTTGATGCGCGATACCGGAATGAGAAACGAGCGCGAACTCTACCGGATACACATTGAAAACCTGGATTGGGTAAATCAGTTGATCTTCGTGCCAGACAACAAGACTGCAGAAGCGAGACGGCTCGTTCCGATGAGTCATCGTGTCAGGCCGTCATTACCGGTCGTGAAGCCCGATACAGCTGCCCAGCAAACGCTCCCAAACCCAGGCAAACCACCCCCATGCGGACTAGCCCGCCAAGATACGGGATGAACCCAATGATGGTGAGGATCAACAGGCCCACCAGGAGTCCCAGCAACCAATCGCGCTTCGTAGCTCCGGATGGCTTCAGAAGTATCCGCCCCAAGAAGGCTCCCACCCAAATCTTCGCCAGGTAGATCGCAGCCAGATACACCGCGAACAACATTAGCGAGACCGGGATACCAACCAGCGTGATGGCTGCCACGACCATGGCCACCGGCACGCCCGCCAGAACCCCAACCCCCAGCCCGAGACTGCGCCAGCCTGAGCCCACCAGCTGAGTCGTGGCCTGGAAAAAGCCGGGAAACAGAACCAGGCCCAGCCATCCCACCAGCATGGCGCCAGCGAGCCGGACAGCTTGGTAGAAGTAGAATCTGGGGCGCGTGAAGTGGTTCTCCCTCACGTTCACCTGGACGTCACGTTTCCCCGCAATGGTCGCACCGTCGGCGATGTGCACATCTTTCATCTGGCGCACGCGAGCGCTCAGGTTGCCGCCCACCCGGGCCGTGTTCGTCAGCGTAAGGCTGCCTCCGGCCATCGTCAGATCGCGGCCGATACTGCCGCTCACATCTCCATTGCTAGTGAAAATGTTTACGCTGCGCTTCACCACGCCCTCGAGGCTGACGTCGCCGCTACCAACCACGATACCTTCGCCCACCTGGCCCCGGTCATCCACACGCAAGGATTGCACCAAGCCGTAAATGCTGTGACCCAATTGCCCGTCCAAGTCGAGCGAGTGCGACAAGGTGTAGATGTGACCTTCCACGGTTCCGCTGACCTCGGTTTTCTGGGCACAACTCACGAGGTCGCCCTTAACGGTGCCGCGCACTTCCACGGTCCGGCCAAACGCCAGCAAGTCTCCGTTGACCACGCCTTCCACGCGCACAGTGTTACCGGCGGCCAAAAGAGTGTCGTCCACCGTCTCGTTCGCCGCCACGGTGACGAACTCGCCGTGACGCCGCTCTAGAGCAAAGCTGGGCAACGACAACGCAAGCAGCACGATCAGCAGGCGCAGGCCAGGCTGGCGTAGCCGCCCTCGGCGTCCCAGCAGCAGTGCGCCGCCGCCCAACAGCAACAGCAAAGAAGTCCACCCCACGACAGCAGCATAATCGGCTAGCATGGCAGTACCTCCGTGTGCAAAGTAGTAAAAAACGTAGGAGATCAGGTTCGTGCGGCCGCTTAGGCTGAAGGGATTGACCCATTCCAACGCTGCCGGAATACTTAGCTCATCGAGCCAAACGGAAATGATCGAACCTACCGCCAGCACTGCGGCCATGATCGCCAGGTCGCCCCACCCCCAGGACCAGCGCGGACCGGAGAAGCCCGCCGGGCTGGCTGCCTCATCCGGAAGCTCGTGCAGACTTTCGCTCAGAACGCGGTTCTCAGCGCGCAATGCGTCCACTAGCGCCCGGCAGCGCGCGCAAGTGGTTAGGTGGTCTCGCAGGCGCCGCGCCTCGTCCGCCGCCAGTTCGCCGTCCACGGCGAGGGCGCAGGTCTGTTCCGAATAACATTCCATGATCACTTGCTCCTATGGGCCAGTCTCCGGCGCAGCTCCTGCTTGGCCCGAAATATCAGCGCCGCCACGTAGTTCCTCTCCAAGTCCAACTTCTGCGCGATTTCGTTATAGCTCAGTTCGCTGTAATAGCGCAGGACCAGCGGCACGCGATAGTTCTCCGGCAGGCGTGCGATGGTATCCCGCACCTGCGCCCTCTCTTCCGTGCTGATGACAGCACCCAGCGGCGACGGCTCCGAACTGGCCGCCTCGATGACCGCGGCTCCGTCTTCAATTTCCACAATCACCCGCCGTCCACGCTGGCGGCGCCGCAAAGCGTCAATGCATTGGTTGCCAGCCACCCGTAACAGCCACCTGGGGAACGGTATCGAACCGTCGTAGCTCTCGATGGAGCGCTGCAGCTTGAGGAAGACTTCGCTGGTGGCATCTTCTGCGCTCTCCCGTGAGTCCAGCAAGTAACGGCACAATCCGAATACGCGCCGAGCATAGCGGCGATAGATCTCCCCAAGGGCCTCGGCATCCTGACTCCGTGCGCGCTCTACTACGCTCTCCAAATCCAGCCCCTCCATCTGCCTAGTTTCGCCCTCGCGGAGCTGCGGTCCTTTCGCCATGTTCCTCTTGGCGTCCATTAAGCAGTACGCTGCAGATCGAAGGATGTTACACACACTTTAGGGGAACGAGGGGCACCCAATCCTGGACTCCTAGCCCTGGTTCTTTACAAAGTTCGAGGTGCCCACTGTAGCCAGCGGCCAGAAACCGGAGCCATCCTCGGGAAAATCCCAGAATTCGCAGTGGCTGTGCGTGGACGTCGTTGTTCGTGGTAGCAACCGACACGCAAACAACACCGCACGCGGAGAAAAGGAGGCACTTGTGCCCAGGCCCTCGATCCATAGGCGTTTGCAGTTTGTGGTTGTGTTGGCTCTTCTTGTGTCCTCCCAGCTTGTCCTGGCGCAGAATCTTTTGGGCATTGTGGCGAGGTGGACGGTGAATCTTCTCTCAGCGGCACATGAGTTGGCGTGGACGCAATACCCAGCGATCTGGCTGTGCGAGTCGTGTGCGATCCTGTGGCTAGTGATGCGGGCAGTTCGATCCCCCTGCGTTCGGATCGGCGTTTTGCTGATGCTCTGCGGATTAGTCCTGAACGCTCTAGTGACGGAGGCAAACGCCGGAGCGATGCCGGTTGTCGGAATGCCATCGACACTGCGTCCAGTGAGTCCGATGTGGCGGGTTGCAACGTCGAACACTCGGTTTCCCTTGCTGGCAGACCAGGCGCGGCTCGGACTGTTTAGCGTCGGCGACCTAGCGTTGCTCCCCGGCGGCACTATTATTGTTGCGTTTTGCTTTCAACGAACCCTAAAAATGCAGCGCCGACGAACGGCCCTGGGCAGCCGATACTTGTCTCCAGGCAGACCCTCAATGGCGTGGAAATCGGAGGCACAACTGAGTTCAAGGCAAAACAAATACTTTGCAGGTGAAACTGTAAATCGGAAGAGGCGAGGGATCTCGCGGCGAATCAAGGAACTCAGATCATCCGCACGACCTGCTTGCTGCTTCACAGCTTCTTCCCATCAGACGTGAGAAAGAAGCCGGAGCCGTTTATTGGAACCAGGAAGAGCTCTTCTCCTCCACCAATCGTCACACCATGGAGGTGAAATACCCGCTGCCGATGGGAAGTTTCAGGAGCGCGAGCATGTGGACTAAGCTGGCGAGGCGCATGCATGACGCCCCGAGATACGTAGTTTTGTGGAAGCGATGAACGGGATTTCTAACGTATTGTCCGCAAGCCGGAAACGTGCGCTGAGCAGCAGGTGGTGCCGGAGGGCTAAAGTCCTTCCGCGCGCTCAAGTGAGGGGCGCCCGGCCATTCTTCCCCGACAATATGACATCGGCCACGAGCAGGTGTATAGGCGGAAACCCGTCCTTCCACCTCAGTCGGCAAGGCGGCAGACCCCGTGCAGGTCAAGCCGTGACTTTTTGCTTCACTTGATCGTTGCCTGGCAGTCGTCACCAACGCGCCCAATAGCTCCAGGGTCTGCAAGTCCTGATCGTCAAAGGCATGAGGGTACGGCGAAAATGCTTCTAGGATGCCCGCCACTCTGGTCCTTCCGAATACAGGTACGACCGCAATCGAGCGCAATCCCAGTCGGCGGCAGACTTGCGGGTCTACACGGATGTCTTGTTCCGAGTCCTCACAGCGCAGAACCTTGCCAGTGCGCAAGCACTCCGCCGAGATCCCGGAATCTGCCTCTAGCTGGGTACCCCGTGGGGGGGCCATCTCGCCGCACCGTGCCCGGCACAGAATAATCTGCCCTTGACGCACGGCGATGGCAGCTCCGCTTGCACCCGTGAGAGTTTGCGCGCGTTCGACGACTTGGTCTAGAAAGGCTTCGAGATCCAGATCGTCGGCTTCCGACTTTTCCCGTAATGCAGCTATTCCCTCTGCAACAGGGAACCGGCGAGGCGGCATCGCGACCGCTTCAAGATTCCTCGTGACAGGACGCGAGCCGATTTCGGGTTCTCCCGGATTGGGAGGCCGAACAAATCCAGAGGAAAACGGCGAGTATTTTACCCCCATCTTGCCTGCTCCTAGGATGTTGAGACGATTTTCATCTGGAGCACCCCCAAACGGTCTGCGGTCCGAACCCGCCAGCCCAAAACTGCTCCAGATTCCAGCCCACTTTTGCAACACTTCTCCTTACCCCTAACCCGCTGTAGACAGATTTCGCTGCTGACTTGGCCACCAGCATCTCTATCCCGTCCGTACCAGTAACAGCGAAATCCGGCCCAGCATCGCCCCGAACCGCCACCGCGTCAGATGTCCTTCCGCCCGTAGCGGCTTTCTCTTGCCGGACAGGTTTATCGTCGACCATGTCGAAGTAACCTTTGTCGTCATGGTGACGATTACAACTGAGAACCGGGCAGGCATGTGAAATCTTGCCAGTCGAGTGTTTGATCGAAAATGGGATCATCTGCAAGTTCTTGTGTCTGTCGCAGGAGGGCCGTATCTGAATCATAGGGGCGTTCCTCCCAAGCGCACTCGTTCGATTAGATATTCAGGTCAAACGCACACCGTGAGGCGCCCCGTGCAGGCGTCGTCAGGAGACCGTTGGAACGTCGTTGTGAGCCTGCATGGCAGCCTTGACAAACTATCTGACATCAAACTCTGAAGACGAATCAGGTTGGCACTCCGGAAGCAGGGTTGAGACAGGTCGACAGGCCCATCGAGAACAGCGATGCGTGTCTCGGCACTACTCAGCGATACTTCCCACAGAAGGCGAATTTCGGGTAGTTTGGATTTGATGCCGGATGGCTCGGTCGGTCTTATGTTTGGTGTTCTCACCAGGGCTCCCTGTGGCGGCCCCAAAGAATGCCCCCATTTCACGTCTCCGGACAACGGACGAAAGATAGAGGGGGTGCCCTGTCTTTGGGAAGGGGCTCA
>Ga0137401_10000443_pt1 | contig 16059 bp, 18 predicted proteins | sample CZOMad1_1_16fung_FD_108286 | JGI IMG/M metagenome (GOLD analysis project Ga0137401, IMG submission 108286) | Vadose zone soil fungal communities from Angelo Coast Range Reserve, California, USA - CZOMad1_1_16fungal (Illumina Assembly) | ecosystem: Environmental > Terrestrial > Soil > Vadose...
GCTTCGGCGTGCGAAAAAAATTATCGAAAACAGGGCCGGGTTTCGCGGGTATTGATGGCGGCAATCGGTCGTCGTGATCGCGATACACGACGAAAGATACCACGACGGGTATCATTTGGTTAAATAACAATCAGGGAATGGTCGAAATTGAGGGGCGGATGGTCAAGTTAGGGATTTAAGCGGCGAGGTCGAATTGGCGCTCGGTAGCTTGTCGAAGAAAGGAAAGCCCGGGAGATTTTGGCTCCCGGGCTTTCGAGTGTTGAGAAATGTGGCTTACAGCTTCAAGTAGAGGAGGAAGCCCAGCGCGAAGGTGAACAGCGTCAACGTCTCCACGAACACCAGGCCGAGGATCATCGCTGCGCGGACGCCACCGGCTGCTCCTGGGTTGCGGGCGATGCCTTCGCAGGCTGCTGCCGCGATTTTGCCCTGGCCTAGCCCGCCACCGAACGCTGCGACCGCTACGCCGAACCCGACTGCGATTACCAGCGTGGTGGTGTTGATTGGGGATTTGCCTTCTGGTGCGGTGCCTTGGGCGAATGCTGCTGGCGCGATTAGCATCACCGCCAGCAGGACCATCACTACTACTGCTGCTTTCTTCATGTGTTGCCTCCTCTTGAATTGCCGCCAGGAGGTGGTTCCCGGACACCGTGCAGCCGGGCTCACACTGAAACGGCTACGAAACTTGTCAAACGACAGGGCAGCGGTTGTTCAAGCGTCGGGCTCATGCGAAATGGAACCTCAGCGGCTAAAGCCGGCCGATGTCGTTGGCGCTCACGGCACGGCTGAAGCCGTGCCGTGACGACTCTAACGAGAAAAGCTTTCTTCAGGGGCTAAAGCCCCATTCTGCCCTGCCCTACACGTCGGAGCTAAAGCTCCGACCCCCTAAAGAAAACTCCAAGACAAGGCGTCTAATGTTCCTCCGCTGTTGCTAGGCCGATGTAGACTGCCGGCAAAATTGTGAAGACGTAAGCTTGCACTACTGAGACAAAAACGTGCAGCAAAATAAATAAGATCGGGATGAGCGCAGGAAGTATGCCCAGTGCCAATCCGATCGCTGGATGTTTCGTCCAGCCCCATAGTGCTGGGGCAGCGAAGAGGCCCAGGAAGAGGCCGTAGATCAGGTCGCTGGCGAAGATGTTGGCCCAAAGACGAACGGTTAGCGAGAGCAGACGCGCGCAGGTGCTGATGATTTCCACTGGGAAGATTAGGGGGATCAGCGGGGCGCTTAGGCCGCCGGTGAACGTCTTTATGTAGCCTAGCGGGCCGTGATGGCGGATGCCTTGCCAGTTGAAATAGAGGAAGGTGATGATGGCGCAGGCCAGCGGTACGCTGACTGTTGCCGTCGGAGAGCTGAATCCTGGGAATACGCCGAAGAGGTTGGCTAGCAGGATGAAGATGGAAATGGTGCCTACCATGGGTACGTATTGCTTCCAGCGATGGCCGGCGTTTTCGGAGAGAATGTCGCTGATTCCGAAGCCTTCTTTGTTGGTGAGCAGGAGTTCCGCGATTTGCTGTGTTGCGCCTGGGCGCTCGACGGAAAGCCGCGACTTCACCAGGAGCGCCAATAGTGTGCCCGCCACGACCACGAAAAAGGCCATCGAGACGTGCTCGGGAATCGGCATGTCGGGATGTTGCGGCTGGATGTGCAGCGCAGCAAGCAACGCGAGGGCGAGGCCTCCGAGGTAGTGATTGACGACCTGGGTGATCCAGCTTACGTGTTGTTCCATAATCCTATTTTAAGCCTCGCGCGGCTTGGGTATCGCTCTTGATTTCCACCGGATGCCACACTTCGTACACACTCGCCGTTACCGCCGCGGCTCCTAACGCCAACAAACCAAGCACCATGCTCACGAGGGGAATACCAAGAACTTTAAAAATAACATACACGCTGATGGCTATCAACCCGTAGCGAAACAGGGCGCGAAAATAGGTCCCGACTGGTACGTGGGTTTTCGCAGCACCGGCTTGAGAATTCGCGGCTTCGACCAATGCATCCATGCCGCGGCGCAACCAGCGGAAATTGAACCAAGCCAGGATGGCGCCGATCAGCAAACCGGCGGCCCAGATCCAGCGGTAAGAAAGGCCCGTGGCCGTGGCGGCAACGGCGCCAATTGCCAGCGTGAGCCACGCGATGCGGCGTTCCGTCGCCAGACCCGCTGCGCTATCTGAGTCCGTTGTCGAAATCGGCTGAGGGTCAGTGCTCACAGACCAGTTCCAATCTAACTAGGCCGGGTTCAACCGAGGCGGCGGAGTACTTCTTTGAGACCGGCGGCGAATCCCACGCCACCAAGCAAGAGCGTAAAGACTACCTTCGTGTGCAACCAGTGATCGAGAAAGAAGCCTAGTAAGCCGCCGAGAACTACCGCGCCGACGATAGTGAACGGGAGCTCCATTGCCAATGCGACGTTGCCTGCATATTTTTTTGCTTTTTGCTCGCCCGGCGGCGGGGGTTGCGATTCGTTCGGGTTCTCATTCACGGACGTAATGCCTCGATCGCGGTGTTGCGGCAAAAAACGCCCGCCACGGTCGGCGGCCGCTACACAGAGCCGCAAATCGGAGTGGTTTGATCATTTCTCGAAGAGCAGTTCGCCGGCGCGTTGCGTTGCCTTCACTACCGCTTTGATCAGCGTTACGCGGAGCTTGCCTTCTTCGAGTTCGAGGATGCCGTCGATGGTGCAGCCAGCGGGCGTGGTCACCGCGTCTTTCAGGAGCGCGGGGTGGTCGCCGGTTTCGAGTACTACGCTGGCGGCGCCTTTCATGGTTTGCGCAGCTAACAATGTGGATACCTCGCGCGACAGGCCTACTTTCACTCCGGCTTCGGCGAGCGATTCCAAGATGATGTAGATGAACGCAGGACCACAGGCTGATAGGCCTGTTACCGCGTCCATGTTTTTCTCATCGACAACTACAGTTCGGCCTACCGGGTCGAACATCGCTCGCGTTATTTCCAGGTGCGCGGCCGACGCGAAAGACCCGCCGCAGATACCCGCCATCCCGCACCCGACGGTCGACGGGGTGTTGGGCATCGCGCGAATCACCGGTACTCTCGCACCGGTGTGCTGCTCGATGTAGCTGGTGGGCACAGAAGCGGCTACCGAAATCACCAGCGTTATTTCGCTGAGCTCGGGGGCAATTTCTTTCAGTACTTCGCCAACTACCTGGGGCTTCAGACCGATCAATACGATGTCCGCGCCGCGGACGGCTTTTCGATTGTCGGTGGTGACGGTGATGCCGAGTTCTTTGGCGAGGGATGCGGCTTTTTCTGTGTGCTTCACTGTGGCGGTTACGTTTTTCGGCACGAACAGGCCTTGTTTCAAATAGGCTCGCAGGAGGATTCCGCCGAGCTTGCCGGCGCCTAAAATCGCCAATTTCTTGTCGGATAGCTTCTGTGTCATGGTGCAGACATTGTTGACGGGTTCGCGGAATGGGTCAACTCAAGATTGGAGTAGCGCAGACACTCTTGCCTGTGCAGGTCGTCGAGATCGTCGCGGTGTGAACCGAGGAGCCGTGGGTTTGGAAGAGAAATGGCGCTCTCGCGAAAAATTGCCGGGGCATACGGTGGCACAGGCCCTTCGAGACTCAGGGTAAACAAGAATGCCTGTGCGACTTGGGACTAGTCGTGGCGGGCGCCGTGGAGGACTTGGACTGCGTGGGGGAGGAGGTGGGCTATCGCCTCGAGCGATTCCACTGCGCCTTTCGGGCTACCTGGGAGATTTACGATTAGGGATTTGTGGCGGACCGCGGTCACCGAGCGCGACAGGATCGCGGTGGGGGCTTTCTCGAGGCCTTGGCGGCGCATTTCTTCGGCGATGCCGGGGATCACTCGATCGGCAACTGCTTGCGTTGCTTCTGGCGTGTTGTCGCGGGGGCCGATTCCTGTGCCGCCGGTGGTTGCGATGACATCTACGCGGCCGGAATCCGCCAGCTCGCGGAGTTGCTGGCGAATCTCGGCGGGATCGTCGGACACGCGCAGGCCGGCCATCACTTCCCAGCCCAAGCCGCGACAAAATGCAACTACCGCGGGACCGGACAAATCCTCGCGCTCGCCCTTCGACACGGAATCACTAATGGTAAGGACCGCCACTCGCATTGGGTCGCTACTGCGTTTCGACCGCGTCGCGGCTGGATTCGTCCATCAAGCGCATGGCTTCCATCAACAAGCCGGTGGTGTTGCGCGTGGTGGTGGTGCGGGTTGAGCCATTGGCGGCGTTGAAATCGATTTCGAACGAGCCTTCGGCCCAAAGAATCACTTTGTATACCGCATCGTCGCCTTCGACCTGGCCGATTTTCGCGTCGCGGCACTGCCCGCTGGCGAAATAAAGTTCGCCTTGCTCGGCGCCCTTGCGCACGATGAGGCGGCAGGACTTCTGGCCCATTTCGAGAGACTGCAGCAGGTCGGTCATGTTCATCTCTTCGAGGCGGCCTTGGATGACGCCCGGGCGGGACGCCGTTTTCTGCAACTTCTCCAGGTGCAAGCGGTCGACGACTTTCTTGGTGATGCGAACCAAATCTTTGATCAAAAAAGGTTTGGTGATGAATTCTTCTACACCGTCGACGAGCGGGCGCAGTCGTTCTTCGATGTCGGCGCGGCCGGCCATGAACAGGAATGGAATGTGGCGGGTCTTTTCTCGCCCTCGTAGTTTCTCAAAGAGTTGACGACCATCGAGACCCGGCATTTTGTAGTCGCAGAGGATCACGTCGGGAGGTTCATCGATCACTTTCAGAAGGGCGTCGGCGCCGTCCGGGGCGATCACTACCTCGCAGACGGATTCCAGGCCTTTTTCGATGAGATCGCGCACCAGGGGATTGTCATCGACCAGGAGGAGGGTGATGCTTTTTCCGCTGGCGGCTGCCGCGCTCATCGCGAACCGCTCCGCCGGCGAACAGACGATTTCGTCCGACCGCGGCCCGAATCGGCCGAGCGCGGCGTTGCGACGCGGTGAAAATCGCCGCTCTTTCCGCCGGTCTTGGTGACGAGGCAGATATCCGTGATTTCCATCCCTTTGTCGAGGGCTTTGCACATGTCGTAGACCGTGAGGGCTGCGGCTGTAACGGCGACCAAGGCTTCCATCTCCACGCCGGTCTGGGCGGTCGCCACAACGGTGGAACGAAGTTCAACGCCATTCTGGCACAGGCGTGCAGTCACATCAATGTGGGTTAGCGGGAGTGGGTGACAAAGAGGTATCCACTCGGCGGTGCGCTTGGCGGCGGCGATGCCGGCGATGCGGGCGACTTCGAGGGGGCTGCCTTTTGGGTTTTTGAGGCGGCGGACGGCGGTTACTACTTTGGGCTTCATTATTACGTAGGCATGGGCTTCCGCAGTGCGCGTGGTTACCTGCTTGGCGGAGACGTCCACCATTTGGACTTGGCCCTTTTTGGTGTAGTGGGAGAGTTTGGGCATCGGCCTAGTCTCGTTTTACGCGCAAGATTGGAGAAAAGACGGAATTAACAAGGAGGGCACAGAGGTCGGAACACAAAGGGCATGGAGAGTTGTCGGTCACACTACGTCCTTGCGGAGGAGGATGGAGACGATCGCGCCCGCGGTCATTTCTTCGCGATCCGCTGGCACGAGCAGAAAACAATTGGCGCGGGCGAGTGCGGCCACATCGCCGGAGCCCTGCCAAGCTAAAGGCTTCACCTCTGGCGTTGTTGATGGCCATTGCACGCGGGCCGGCAGAAAATGGGCCAGGCCTGGTTTTTCTCTTACGGCTTCGCTCAGTTGGGCTTGCACCAACGGCAGGGGGCGGGCTTCCGCGCCGTTTAGCAAGTCGACAGCGGCGGTTACGAAGAGCTCGAAGGTTACCATCGTGGAGATCGGATTTCCCGGCAATCCAAATACGAAGGTGTCGCGGCAGCAGCCGAATACGGCGGGTTTGCCGGGACGGATGGCGACCGCGTCAAAATAGAATTCGGCGCCGAGATCTTTCAGCACGATTTCGACGAGATCGTACTTGCCCATCGAAACACCGCCGGAGATGACGAGGATGTCTTCCCGGAGGCCGCGCTCGATTTTGGCGCGCAAGACGTCGGCGCGATCCGGGGCATTGCCCAGGAGGACCGGTTCGCCGCCTGCCAGTTTGGTTTGCGCGGCGAGGGAAACGCTGTTGCTGTTGCGGATCTGGAAGGGGCCGGGCTTCTGGTCGACGAGGACGATTTCGTCGCCGGTGGAGAGAATGGCTACGCGAGGTTTGGCGGCGCAGAGCAATTCGGTTTGCCCTACTTGGGCGGCTAGAGCCACTTCCGCAAATCCGAGGCGCGTTCCAGGACTGAGGATTACCTGGCCGGACTTTGCCTCGCTGCCGCGTGGGACGAAATTCTGGCCCGGGCGAGTGTCGCGATCGAAGCGGATCTTGTCGCCTTCGCGTTGAACGTGCTCGAGCATGACGACAGCGTCGGCTCCGGGTGGGAGGGCGGCGCCGGTCATGATTTGCGTGCACGTCCATCGGGCTAGCGGAGTCGTGGCGGTGTCGCCGGCTTTGATTTCGCCGGCACAGCGGAGATCGCTCCCTTGCACGGCGTCGGCGGCGCGGACGGCGTAGCCATCGCGGGTGGAGCGATCGAACGGCGGGTATTCGCGGTCGGTTTTTATTTGTTGAGCGAGGACGTAGCCTACGGCCTCCCACACGCTGACCACGGTTGTGGCGCGGGGACTCTTTTTGGTTTGCAGGTGGTCGATTACGGTTTGGCGGGCTTGTTCGTGAGTGAGCATCTTGGTGTGGGCGACTGTTTCCAATAATGCTGCGAGCTTGCAGACATGGGGCGCGCCCTTCGAAACTCAGGGTAAAGCAGTGCTGCCCCAACAAGTTCTAGCTCGCATCCCCAAAAACCAAGACAAGATGCGACTTGGCGCCGGGATGTGTTGGCTGGCGCTACAGCCAGCGGGCGAAGAGCGTGCCTTCCGGCACGATCGTGGCGTCGCGTTCCGGGCCCGTCGAGATCATGCCGATCTCGACCTGCAAAAATTCGCTGATGAAGCGCATGTAGTCGAGCGCAGCTTTCGGCAGTTTGCCGGCGTCTTTCTCGCCGTAGGTGGATTGGCACCAGCCGGGTAGTGTTTTGTATTCGGGCTTTACGTGCTCGTACTCTTCGGAGAGAGCGGGCATCTCTTGCAGCGGTTTGCCTTTGTAGGTGTAGCCGACGCAGACCTGGATTTCGCGCTGAGTGTCGAAGACGTCGAGTTTGGTGACCACCAGCGAATCGATGCCGTTGACCATTTTCGAGTAGCGCAACATCGCTAGATCAAGCCAGCCGCAGCGGCGGGGGCGCCCGGTGACCGCGCCAAACTCCTTGCCGCGCTCGCGGACTTCCTGGGCGTCGAGGTCGGGCATCTCGGTCGGGAACGGACCACCGCCGACGCGTGTCGTGTATGCCTTCGAGATGCCCAAGACGTTCTTGATCTTGGTTGGGGGAACGCCAACGCCTACAGTGGCGCCGCCAGAAATGGCACTGGACGATGTGACATAAGGGTAGGTGCCATGGTCGATGTCGAGCATCGTGCCCTGGGCACCTTCAAAGAGCACGGACTTGCCTGCGTCAAGCGCATGGTTAATGAGTTCGGCGGTGTCGCAGATGTATTCGCGAATTTTTTCGCCGCGGCGTAGTGTTTCTTCGACTTCATGGGAGAAATCGATGTCGGCACCATACGCGCCATTGGCTAAGCGATTTTTTTCGGCTACAACGCGGGCGGCTTTGTCGCGAAATAACGCGGGTTCGAGCAGATCGCAGGTGCGCAGGCCGCGGCGGGCCATCTTGTCTTCGTAGGCAGGGCCGATGCCGCGGGAAGTGGTGCCGATTTTATTGGCGCCGCGGGCGGTTTCGGCGGCTTTGTCGAGTTCGCGGTGGTACGGAAAAATCAAATGGGCGCGATTGCTGATGTGCAGGCGGCCTTTTACGTCGATGCCGGCTTTCGCGAGCGTTTCGATTTCAGCTACCAGTGCGCCGGGATCGATCACCACACCCGTGCCGATTACGGCGTGCTGCTTTGGGCGCAATATGCCGCACGGGATGAGCTGGAGGACGTATTTATCCTTGCCGATGATCACGGTGTGGCCGGCGTTGTGTCCACCGGCGACGCGGGCGATGTAGTCGAACGAGCCGGCCAGGTAATCGACTACCTTGCCCTTGCCTTCGTCACCCCATTGGGCGCCTACGACCACTACCGATTTCATTCCGACGCTCTCCTGGACCGCACTCGTGCGCGCACTTTCTACGACGGATTGCTACTGTTGGGAATAACCGAGTACGAACAGACTTCTAATCGTAAGCTTGCCGCGCTTTCAACGCAAGACGAGTAGCAGGTGACGCGCTTCGCAGACAAAGCTATTTTCCGGTTCTGGCAAGCTGTGAATGGCGGAAGCAGTTCACGGCGTGATCGTTGACCAAGCCTGTGGCTTGCATGAGCGCGTAGCAGATTGTGGAGCCCACGAAGCGAAAGCCGCGTTTGCGCAGATCTTTGCTTAGCGCATCCGATTCGGAGGTGCTGGCCGGTAATTTCTTGTGCGTCTTCCAGGCGTTTTGCTTTGGTTGGCCGTTGACGAAACGCCAGATGTAGGCGTCGAAGGTGCCGAATTCCTTTTGGACTTGCAGGAATGCGCGGGCGTTGTCGATTGTCGCGGCGATTTTCAGGCGATTGCGAATGATGCCGGGATCGGCAAGGAGCGTCTTCACCTTTTTGGCGTCGAAACGCGCTACCTTTTTGGGATCGAAGTTGGCAAAGAGTTCGCGGTACCGCGGGCGTTTTTTAAGTACCGTATCCCAACTTAGGCCAGCCTGGGCGCCTTCCAAGGTTATGAACTCGAACCACGTTCGGTCGTCGTGGACAGGGACGCCCCATTCTTCGTCGTGATACGGAATGTTTGCCGGGCTGGTTGCCCAGGCGCAGCGGGTGATTTTTTGTGATGGCTCGGTCATATCTGGGTTGGTCGTGTCACGTTCGCGAAAACCGCAACACTCAAACACAAAAATAGGACGGTCGCATTCTACTGCACGATCCGCCCTGTTCGTTATTCGATTTTCGCGCTCTAGCGGAAGGCTCGCTTACGAAGCGACGTGGCGTTCGAGCGCTTTGGTGATCTGCTCTTTCGGCACCGCGCCGACGATCTGCTCGACGACCTGCCCGTTCTTGAATACGAGCAGCGTGGGAATGCCGCGGATGTTGTAGCGTCCGGCGGAATTCATCGCTTCATCGACGTTCAACTTGGTCACCTTCAACTTGCCGGCGTAGTCGTGCGCGATTTCCGCGACGGTGGGCGCCAGCATGTGGCACGGACGGCACCACTCGGCCCAGAAATCGACCAGCACGGGTTGTGTGCTGCTGGCCGTCAGAACCTCGGCTTCAAAGTTTCCGTCGGTAATCGCCAAAATGTTGTTGTCAGCCATATCGTTTGTCCTTAACGGCTTACCGCTAACTCGCCGTCGAATCTCTCCTTGAACAGCTTAATTAGATGTTGCAACAGGCATTTGGTTTCGTGGGGCGGGACCACCACTCGAAGCTGTTTGCCCGGAACCTCTTGCGGCCCGCGCGGCGGCGTAGACCTTGGCGTACTCTGCCGCCGAATCCTTCCACGAAAAATCCTTGGCCATGCCGTTCAACTGGATGCGCTTCCAGATGCGCTCATCTTCGTAATGCTGAAGCGCACGTTGGACGCATTGCACCAGCGCTGATCCGGAATACTCTGCAAACTTGAATCCGGTGCCGGTGCCCAACTGCACATCGAACGACTCAATCGTATCATCAAGTCCGCCCGTAGCCCTCACTACCGGGACCGTACCATACTTTAAGCTATAGATCTGGTTCAACCCGCAAGGCTCGTACCGCGATGGCATCAGGAATATGTCCGCGCCCGCTTCGACCTGATGCGCGATCGTGTCGTCGTAAGCGATCCTCACGCCAACCCGATCGGGATAGGTCGCAGCGAGCGAGCGAAACAAATCTTCGTACTTGCGGTCGCCGGTGCCCAGAATCACCATGGTCATTTCTTCCTGCATAAGTTCGTGAGCGCGCTCGGCAATCAGGTCGAACCCTTTTTGGTCCGCAAAACGGGAGACGATGCCAATCACCGGCCGTGCTATCTCTTCTGGGGGAAGCGCGAACAATTTCCGCAGCGCCTGCTTGCAGGCCTGTTTGCCGCTCAAGTCTTTCGGCGAATATCTTGCGGCGATCAGCTTGTCTTTTTCCGGATTCCACGCAGTGTAGTCCACGCCGTTGAGGATTCCTACGAGCCGGTCCGCACGGCCACGCACCACGCCGTCGAGACCATAGCCGAAATCCGCGGTCCGAATTTCTTGCGCGTATTTGCGGCTGACGGTCGTTAGATAGTCGGAGAAGACCAACCCGCCCTTGAGCAGATTTACGTTCCCGAAGAATTCGATACCGCCGGGGTGAAACACGCTGGCGGGAATGTCCGCCCGCGCGAGCACGTTGCGCGCAAATTGCCCTTGATAGGCGAGATTGTGGATGGTGAAGACGACAGGAAGGTTTTGCGCTACCAGATCCTCGGCATAGGCGGTGCGCAAGAGCACCGGCACGAGCGCAGTCTGCCAATCGTGACAATGGATGAGATCGGCGCGCCAGAAATTTTTGGCAATCTCGATGGCCACGCGGCAGAACTCGCTGTAGCGCTCGGCATTGTCGGGATAATCGCCGCCGCGCCCGCCGTACAGTCCATCTCGATCGAAATAGGCGGGATCATCAACGAAGTAGTAACGCACGCCGCTGAGGACGCCACCGTCGACGATCGCGGGAAAACGCAGCTGCCCACCCAGCGAAACCGTCAGGCTGGGCACCACTACACCACTCGCTTTTGTTCCGCGATAGCGTGGCAATACCACAGCAATCTCGTGACCCTGAGCCACCAGGGCCTTGGGCAGCGCCTCGATCACGTCTGCCAAGCCGCCGGTCTTCGAGAACGGCAGCCCTTCCGATGCCACGAAAAGGATTCTCATTGAATTGTCATCACGGGACTCGACGATACATTTACGCTATCCAACCCCTCAGAAGCAGTCAAGCATGGTCCGTTGGGTCGATTCCGCCTGCGAAACCGCTATTTCTTGTAAATGAATGGTGGACGCAACTTTCGAGTCCCGGTCGTGTTTACCTGCTTGTGAAGACGAACTTCATCCCTACGAGCGCGAGCGGCGCGACGGTTTCCCTGGCCCAACCAGAAAACTTTCTTGTCGCTCTGTTCGTTTTGTCACCGACATTGGGGTTGCTGCTCTTTCTGGGGTGCTACGTGGCGGCATGTCTTTCCGGGTCGGTCTCTTCCCTGTTCCGGGCAGTGCGACTGTTCCAAGGCCCGCGCCTTGTTACACTGTTCCCGGATGGCTCGTCAACGTCTCGGCCAACATTTCCTCGCTGATCTCGATTGGCGCGAACAAATCGCGCGGGCGATTCAGATCTCCGCGCAATCGATGGCGCCGTCATCAACAGCGCGGGACAAAAACCATTGCTGGATTGAAATCGGAGCAGGTCATGGTGAGATGACCGAGCACCTGGCGGCGACTGGCGCGCCGGTCCATGCCATCGAACTGGACGCTTCACTGGCGCGTAAGCTTCAACAACTGACGCAGCAATTTCCCAACCTCACCGTGGTTCCTGGCGACGTCCTGCAAGCCGACATTTCCGCGATTGCCGCCGGGCGCCGCGTGCGCATTTACGGTAACTTGCCTTACTACATTACTTCGCCAATTCTGCATCATCTGTTTGGGTTTGCTGACGCGATCGACGAGATTCATATCGTCATTCAGACCGAAGTCGCGGAACGCTTGACCGCCCAGCCCAAGAGCAAGTCATACGGCTATTTGTCGGTGGTCACGCAACTTTATGCGCGGCCCGAACTCGTATTGCGTCTACCTCGCGAAGCGTTTCGTCCTCCGCCAGAGGTGGGCTCGGCGCTCGTAACCCTTCGGTTTCCTGGCGAACGCGCAAAGCTTGGCCTAGCCGACGACCTGGAGTTTCTGGATTTCGTGAAATTGTGTTTTGCGCAAAAGCGAAAAACGCTGGTGAACAATCTGCGTTCGATGGCCAGCCCTGGCCGAGTTCGCGAGACGCTGGAGCATCTGGGTCTTCGGCCAGACGCCCGAGCTGAACAGCTCGGCCTGTCGCTTCTGGCGGCACTCCATCAGCAACTGTAATCCCCTCAAAGACAAGCGAACCACCTAGATGTGACGCGATAGAACGCCTCGCCATCGAAAGACGCCATGATCGCAGCGGTCGCAATTTACGCGTTGCGAATCGGAAAAAGAAGGATGGCGAGTCAAGCTCGCCGCTACAAAGGCTGCCGGACGCAGGCGAGGTCGCTTGCAAGAACCTACGCTAGGCGGTGTTCTTTTCCTTAGGCCGCGCTGCCACCAGCCGATCCGGGTAGTCGCTCATGATCCCATCTACGCCAGCTTCGATCAGCAATCGCATGTGCGCGGGCTGATTCACAGTCCAGCAGACTACCTGCAAATCCCGCTTCCGCGCTTCTACCAGCAGCGCCGGTGTAATCAAATCGCCGCGTACGGCCAATTGGCGCGCTCCCACATCCACGGCGCGTTGCAGCGGAAGCTCGATTTGCCCGTCGAATAGAAGTCCGGTCATCAGCGTCGGTTCGATCTTTCGGAGTGCTTCCAGGATTCCGGCGTCAAACGAGATGACGATGGTGCGTGCAATCTCTCCCGAAGTGCGCAACGCTCCAATCAAAGCGTGCTCTCCACCCCAGGAACCGCCCGGCTTGAGCTCCAGATAAAAAACGACGTCATGCTTCTTGGAGAACTCGAGAATTTCCTCCAGCGTGGGGATGCGCTCACCGGTAAACTCGCTGCCGAACCACGATCCGGCGTCCAATCGCCGCAAGTCCGCAAGCGACAGGTCGTGGACTTTGCCTTGACCGTTGGTGGTACGGTTAACGGTATCGTCGTGGATGGCGACAAAGTGCGAGTCTCGCGAAAGTTGCAGGTCGGTCTCGATGAAGGTAGCTCCCAGCGCGAGCGCCCGCTTGAACGCTGCGAGCGTGTTTTCTGGCGCATAGCCAGAAGCCCCACGATGTGCGATCACTAGCACAGTGTTCTTTGCCCTCTCTCCTCACGGAGACTCGCTGCCTGTGTATGCCGTAGCAACCTTGGCCACGAGGCACATATTGCACTCGTACGCCAGCGTACCAAGACGTCCCTCTCGTCCAGCCTATGCTAACATCCGCCCTATTGAGTCACCCATGCCGTCCTTCGGGCCGCACCTTGAATCTAAACTTGAGAACCCCTTGGAATTCCTGATCTGAGGAGAAAAAAACATGGCCGCCAATCGCCGTTTCCTGATCGCCGTCCTTCTCGCCGCTATGCCGTTCGCTTCCCCGCCGAACATGTTTGCGGCACCCCAAAAACAGACTGAACCGAAAACAGAGCAAAACCTGATCAAGGAAGTGCGCCACCAGTTGGTACTGTTGCCCTACTACTCGGTGTTTGACAACCTCGCGTTTCAGGTTCAGGGCAGCAAGGTGATCCTCATGGGCCAAGTCGTTCGTCCATCGCTCAAGTCCGACGCGGCGGGGGTGGTAAAGAACGTTGAAGGCGTATCCAGCGTCGAAAACAACATCGAGGTTCTGCCCCCATCACCGATGGACGATCAACTGCGGCGAGCGCTGTTCCGCGCCATCTATAGTGAGCCGCAACTGTCTCGCTACGCGCAATCGGCGGTCCCCTCGATCCACATCATCGTGAAAAGCGGAAATGTAACGCTGGAGGGAGTGGCGGACAACGAGGCTGATAAAAACTTGGCCGGCCTTCGCGCCAATGGCGTGCCAAACGTCTTTTCGGTAAAGAACAATCTGGTCGTGAGTGCTTCTTAGCGCGAGTGCTTCTTAGCGAGTGCTTCTTAGAAGGTTCTAAGGACCTGCAGGCTAGTGGCCGGACCGCCGCGTCGCCTTCCTACTGGGTTGCTTAATGGCTACCAGTGACGGAACTCGCTCCAGCTTGCGAACGCCGTGCTTCCGTGCGATTTCATCCAAGCGGGCGTGGTCGGAATCCCGATCAAATTCTGACAATGTTGACTATCACGCACATCTTGGACCCGACGTACCATTAAAGTTCTTCGTCCTTCCGCCGATGATGATCCTGTTATGCCAAACCTGTATTTCTGCCAACCGCACGCCCAGAATCAGGGGATGTTACGTGCCGTGATTTCCTTGGCCGACTGCACAAGACTGGTCGAGCCCTCTTTGGCCATCTACGTCGGGGACGACTTTCCGCAGGTTTACGTCCAGAATGGCCAAACGAGCGATTTTGCGGTCTTGGGCATCAGCGCTGATGAGGCCACCGCGGAATGGCGACGAGGGTATTATCGCTTTGATGCGGACTTGACGGAGTTGAACGCACAGCTCTTGACGCTTTCACGGTAAGTCCTGATTGTCAGAGGATGTAGCGTACCTCGTACCGATATTTCCCTCTTCTACAATGACGTACAATCACGCCAGTTATGCAGTAAATCCCCGATACCCACGCGCTACAGTTGTGGTAATAAAATGCAAGCTTCGGTGCCGATGGGCCGGTGCGAACCGGAAAGCTCCGTGCATCGGATACGAGCGTTATTGCCCGTTCCGAGCAAAAGAACTACCTGCTGTGAGTGCGACGTCGAGCGTCCAGCGAGGAATCGAAATGGCGCCTCTCCGCCTCTTTCTAGCCGACGATCACGAAATCGTGCGCTACGGTCTTCGTTCCCTGCTGGAATCACAATGCGGATGGACCGTCGTGGGTGAAGCCGCCGATGGCCAAGCCGCGATTGAGGGCGTCCTCGCAACAGATCCCGACGTCACGCTAATGGATGTGAGCATGCCCGTCATCGACGGCTTGCAGGCTGCAAGAAGGATTCTCGCCAGCGGGTCGCAAACCAAAATCCTTATGCTGTCGATCCACGACTCCAAGAACGTGCTGAGCCAGGTGGTGGATTCAGGCGCGCGCGGCTTCGTTCTGAAGTCCGATGCGGCACGAGATTTGATTGCGGCGGTGGAAGCGATCTGGGCCGACGGCACGTTCTTCACTCCGAAAACAGCGGAAATCATTCTTGACCGCCAGTTGGACCGTATGCAGGAACAAAGACAACGCAAAGCCGCTAGCAAGAAGGGTCAAGCCAGACGTTAGCGGACGTGAGCGTACGTGCGGTCCTCTGCCGAACCTTTACCATCCTCCAGGGCCGGCATCCCTCTACTCACCGGCCGCTTCACGAATTATACTTTCTCCTATGCGCACACTACGCATTGCCCCAGCAATCGCCTTGTGGTTGTTTGCCCTCGCTATCGGTGTCGCGCCGATTTGGGCGCAGGAAGCAACTTGGCAGCAGGATCTCGCTGCGTGGAGGACGCAGCACGCGGCGGACTTGCAGAAACCGGACGGCTGGCTCGCGCTTGTCGGACTGGAGTGGCTGGTTCCCGGCGACAACACGTTCGGCTCGGCTGCGGACAACAAGATTCATTTGCCTGCCAGCGGTCCAGCGCACCTCGGCGTTCTGCGCCTAGAGGGGATCACCGTAACGCTGGCGCCACCGGAGGGTGGGTTCGCGCAAAGCCTGCTCCTTGATGGCAAACCGGCGCAATCACAAGAACTCCGCGTGGGCGTAAACACCGATAAGGGTAATCCGCGCATGACGATTGGCACGCTCAATTTTTACGTGGTACGGCGCGCCGATCGTTTCGCCTTGCGCATCAAGGACGCGAAGTCACCCGCTTTAACGGGCTTTCACGGACTCAAATGGTACCCGCCTGACGCCGCTTTCCGGGTGAATGCTCGCTGGAATCCATACACTCCGCCGAAGAGCGTGACGCTCGCGACGCTGATCGGAACCAGCTACGACCAGCCGGTCCCGGGCGCAGCTGAATTCACGCTGGATGGAAAGACCTACAAGCTTGAGCCGGTCGTCGAGGATAATCCGGCGGTGAAACTTTTCTTCATCTTGCGTGACACGACCAGCACGTCCACGACCTACGGAGCATGCCGCTTCCTGTACACCGGCCTTCCCCCGAACGGACTCGACAAACCCGGCGACCTGGTGCTGGACTTCAACCATCTGGAGAATCCACCCTGCGCTTACAC